>Ga0181374_1000282_pt1 | contig 12458 bp, 9 predicted proteins | sample LowvirmetaG_2_FD_130086 | JGI IMG/M metagenome (GOLD analysis project Ga0181374, IMG submission 130086) | Marine viral communities from the Subarctic Pacific Ocean - Lowphox_10 viral metaG | ecosystem: Environmental > Aquatic > Marine > Oceanic | place: Subarctic Pacific Ocean | collected 2015-12-09
CCGCGCCGCCTTCTGTGCATCACCAAAGAACAACTCGTAGAAATCGCCCATGCGGTAGAACACCAGCTGATCCGGGTGCTCGGCCTTGATACCGAGGTATTGCTGCATCATCGGCGTATGTTGGCTCAGGTCCGCGCTCACGGTTCCTCCGGGGGTATCAGTGGTAGAAATCAAAAGGGGGATGATATAGGGAATGGAGGAAGGAATCATGGGGTCGCTCATAGGGCAGAGGGAGCGGCCGGGGACTCTGTTGTTAGGCAGGTTGATCGGATAGCGGGGGAGATGAAATTAATGTTCCCCGCCCTTGTTACAGCCACCTGGCAAATCCACGGTAGCGATTATTTTGCCGGCATGCCCAAGAGGCTTGGTGTTTTTCGCGGCGGTCAATCGCTTATTGATGAAGTTGCGTTACGTTTTAGGCACAAAACCTGATGATATTGGAAAATATGCGCCCTTCTCCTCGTGTTCGTCTATCCGCCTCAATCGTTGATGTTTTGGATTCTTTCATCGAGTCCGTCAGACCGGAGCTTATCGTCGACCGCAAGGTAGAAGATGGATGCTGTGATCTAACCTTGAATGAGCTGCGAGATCTAATAGAGACGGCGGCTAGCTGTCAATCGCCGAAGGAGCCTCTGTCGATACAGCTGTTACGATACTTGCCAGTAACGGCGGCTGGTGACGTGGGCATCGCTTCGATGACAGCGGCAACTCTGGGAGAGGCGTTGGAGACAGGAGTGCGGTTTTTGCCGTTGGTCTTTACTCTTTTTGACTGCCATCAGTATTCTTCCGGCAATAAAGTCGTAGTGGAAATGCGCTGCCGGCATGATCTTGGAGAAACCTGTAATGCGGTTTTAACGGAGTTACAAGCGGGATTGTTTAGAAATATGGCATTTTTTGCTCAGAATGCCCCGCAGTCTAGCAATAAGACCCGCTATAGGATGCGTTTGTCATTTTCCCATGAGCCTCAGGGTGACAAGCAGGCGTATCGTGAAATATTTGGCGAAGTTCCTGATTTTGGTCAAGCAACAAATTGCTTTTCCCTGAGTAAGCAAGTTCTTCGGCAGTCTTTGTTAACGGCTAACCGCGTTACTCATTCTGCGCTTATAAAAACCCTTGAGGAACGATTACATCGTTATGGAGTTTCTGAATCGGTTTCAGATAGAGTTCGGAATTTGATTCGGAAGGCTTTGGTTGAGGGTGAGTTGTTAACAAGCGAAGAGATGGCTCTTCGCTTGTTTATGTCATCTAGGACTCTAAATAGGCGCTTAGAAAAAGAAAATACTCATATAAGGCTCTTGATGGACCAGGCTCGACTCGAGTACGCCAAGCGGCTTCTTCAAACGACAAGCTTGCCAATTTCCACAGTTGCCAATAAATCTGGTTATAAAAACCCTTCTTCCTTTTCTCGCGCTTTCAAAAGGTATTTTGACGTTTCACCGGGTCAATGCCGCTCCTAAATAGAATGCCGACAGAAAATAATGGCGCCTTCTGCACATTGTTGGCAGCTCATGCACTGAATGCTCTGGTTAGACTCCGTGAAGATTTAAGTGGCATTGAATGGCCGCTAACGACGGAGAGAAAGATATGTCAAATCAGCTTGATAGTAGGTGGGATGCCATTGTTGTTGGAGCCGGGCTCGGGGGCATGAGTAGTGCGGCCTGTCTGGCTGCTGCAGGAAAGAAAACGTTGCTGATAGAGCGCCATACCGTCATAGGCGGTAGCTCCCATGTATTTCGCCGAAAAAAACAGTGGGAATACGACTGCGGGGTGCACTACATGGGCGGGTGCGGTCCTGGTGAGGCTGTGCCTGCGGTAATGCAAGGTTTGGGTCTTGATGACCGGATAGAGTGGCTGCAGTTAGACCCTAATGGTTTTGATACCGTGCGGGGGCCAGATTTGGAGTTCAAGGTCCCTGCTGGCTGGGATGCTTATCTCGATTCTCTCATTCGAACTTTCCCAAAACATGAAAAGAAGCTTCGGTTCTATATAAGGGTAATGCGGAAAATTGGTGAAGGGTTCGATCGTTCATCAATGAATTTGGGGCAGGGGTCTGCCTTTGCACGTTCAAGTGATGCGGCTAAAAAAGTAGGTTGGGCAATGCCCTTCTTTATGATGCCTCATGCCGCATTTCTTGCTAGTTGCGGCTTCGACCCTAAAACACTTCTCGCCCTTTCTGTTCAGGATGGGGCCTTGGCATCAACTCCTTTGGAACTGCCAGTTGGTATGGCAGCAATCTTTCTTCAGGACTATGTTGGCGGCGGGGCCTGGTATCCAAAGGGCGGAGGACAGATGTTCTCCGCAGGATTTGCAGAGGTGATAGAAAGTCATGGCGGTACGATTCTCACTAACACAGAAGTGGAAAAAATAATTGTTGAAGGTGGGGCGGTAAAAGGTGTGAAGCTGAAAGGTGGTGAGGCATTGTCGGCGCCTGTTGTTGTCTCTGGAGGGGATATTAAGCGAACCTATGAAGATCTCGTTGGACGTGACGGAATGACGGATTCTATGGCTAAGAAAGTGGATAGAATGAAAATGTCCACGCCCCTTATTAATGCCTTTTTTAGTGTAAAGCAGGATTTGAGGAAATCTGATAATAGTAACTATTTTATTATCCCTAGCTGGGATGATGCCGGATCACTAATGAGCTTGAAGAACATGGGCCAGCGATTGCTAAAGCCCAAGGGAAGAGAGCCAGTTGAATGGGCAATGGATTATGCAGCTAATCAACCAGCTTATGTTCAGTGCTCAACTAGGCGAGATCCGGACAATATGCGCAGTGCTCCATTGGGACACGGAGTAGTAGAGGTGCAATCACTGGCTCCCTATGATCCTGCAATGTGGGGGATTAAAGGATTAGATGTTTCCAGTGGAGAATATCGCGATAGTAAAAAATATTTACAGGTTAAGGAAATCATACTCGAAGGTTTTGCGCGGCGCATGGAAAAAGCCTATCCGGGTTCTTCATTAAATGTGATTGATGCTGAACTGGGGACGCCAGCTGCACAGGAGAGATTCACGTTTACCAGTGGTGGTAGTGCGTTTGGCTTACAGCCTAACTGGCGCCAGATTGGGCCTTTCCGGCCTGGAACCAAGACGGAGATTAAAGGGCTGTTGTTAGCTGGAGCCAGTACTGTCTGGGGGCCGGGAACCGTGGGTTCAATATTGAGTGGGGTGCATGCCGCGAGTGTGGCCACCGGACGTGACCTTCTGAAAGAAATGCAATCCGGTGAAATGATTGCAGACCGATCACGAATGCGTCAATGGCCAAGTGACTTTGACCCACTTCTTGAGAGTCGCGGTTCGGCTGCAAGAAAAAAACGTGAGGCTAAAGGTCGTAAAAATAGTGCGATCTCGTAATTGGCGGGATACATCCGGCAGAATGATAGGTGACTGATATGAATGATAAATCACAAGAGGCTACAGCACACGGGCGCGAATTTGATGTGGTGGTGTTCGGCGCCTCAGGTTTCGTAGGGAGTTTGACAGCCCAATATTTGGCAGAACATGCACCACAAGGTGTAAGGGTCGCGTTGGCCGGCCGGTCGGAGTCTCGTCTTGCTGAAGCAAGGAAAGGACTTCCTGATGCGGCCCAGAATTGGCCGCTAATTGTTGCCGATGCCAATACGCAGCGTTCACTGGACTCCTTGGTATCCCGTACGAGAGTGATATGTACGACTGTAGGGCCATATCTTCGCTACGGAAAACCACTGTTACTCGCTGCTGCGAAAGCGGGTACGGACTATGTTGATCTAACTGCCGAGGTGCCGTTTGTTCACTTTGCGATTGAGGAGGCGCATGAGATAGCCGAGCAGACAGGGGCCCGCATCGTTCATTCCTGTGGATTGGATTCAGTGCCATCAGACCTCGGTGTTCACTTGCTATATGAGCGTATGCGCCGTGATGGAGCTGGTGCGTTGACTGATACAACGATGGTCGTGAAATCCATGAGAGGTGGGGCCTCCGGCGGTAGTGTCGATACCTTGCGGGTCCTCACTGATCAGTCCGAAGACCCTGCTATTCAACAGTTAGTTACCAATCCGCATGCGCTATCTGGAAGCCCTGGCATTACCCCTGATATTCCGGCATCTCTTGAGCCCAGTGACCTTTCAATTATCAGAGGAAAACGGGTGGATCCATCGCTTAGAGGGACTTTGGCCCCGTTTCTTATGGCGTCGTATAACACCCGTATCGTTAGGCGTTCGAACGCATTACTGGGAAATGCTTATGGCGATGGATTCCATTACGCAGAAACCATGGCGATAACGAGTATCCCAGGGATATCAGGTATCGCAGCAAAAAGTGTTTATGCGGCGACAACCGCATTTGCAAGTGCAATGGGTTTCGGTCCAACTCGCTGGGTCCTGGACAAGATTCTTCCGAAACCCGGTGATGGTCCGAGTAGAGAAAGTCAGGAAAAAGGGTATCTCGTCACGCAAACGTTCACCAAGAGCACGGCAGGTAGAAGATACCGGTCTCAGGTCACCGTCAAAGGTGATCCTGGGTATGTCGGCACTGCAGTCATGCTTGGTGAGAGTGCATTGGCATTAGCGCTTGATAGAGATCGCCTTCCGAAAAGGTTTGGAGTCTTGACTCCAGCCGTCGCTATGGGAGCGATTTTGACAAAACGCCTCCAAGACGCAGGTTTTGAGCTAAATGTAACCGAATTGCACTAATGGAAGACTCGAAAATTAGTGGCGCCGCTTAATAAGGCGGCTGCGTTAATCAACATAAAAAGGCGAGCCATGAAATACTCTCAAACAGGTAAACACCCGGATATTCCGGTCAGGAATGCAGATTTCGGTTTTGCTGATATCCCCAAGTATTGGTTTAACCGTGACCCTCTCTTTACTCATTATTTTACAGGGCTGTCAACGCTTTTTCCTGAAGGGGAGGCTTTTTTTGTTCGGTCTGTCAGGAAATTAAGAGCGAGAGTAAGGGGAAATGAAGAACTTGATAGTCGTATAGGCGCTTTTATCGGTCAGGAGGCAATGCATTCTCGTGAACACGAAGCATTCCATGTCAGTGCACAAAAGCATGGCCTGGACCCTAAATCTCTGGAGGCTTGGACCGGAAAAATACTGGGGTTTATGGAACGTAATTTTAGTGAAAAGTCACAGCTTCTTATAACAACGGCTCTGGAGCACTATACGGCTGTCCTTGTTGTGGAGATGATGAAAGATATCCATGAAATGATGGATGATAAAAACGTTAGGGATTTGTGGCTGTGGCATAGTATCGAGGAAACCGAGCATAAATCTGTGGCCTACGACATGTACGAATACCTTTATGGAAAGGGATGGACGTCGTACTTTTCCAGAGTTTCCATGTATGTATTAAGTCTGTCTACTATCACCGTGGTTTCCTTGGTTTATGCTTTTGTTCTCATGAAAAGGGATGGGCAGCTTTTAAATATGAATTCATATCGACGTTTCTTGCCGTTTGCTTTGAGAAGTTATGTGCGTTTTGCGCCAAAATTTTTAGCCTATCTTCGTCCTGGGTTTCATCCGGATGATTACAATGACGATATGCTGGTTGATAAAACCAAAAAAATGATAGGAATTAGCTGATTTTGAATTCTGCGTTAGTTAATTAAGTCTGTATTGGTCGAGCAATGTTTGTCAGTTTATGGAGGTTTTTGAGGTCATGCTTGTATTTTGGCAACGCAGACCGGCCAAAATTCCTTGGCAGCCCTTCAATAAGTAGAAGTTGGTTAAGAGTAAATAATAAAAAAATGGGCTGTGTGGAATATGTAGGAAAGAATGATGAATGAGATGTAAACATGGGTGCTGCTAATTAGAGGCGGCACTGTCCAAAAGGTGTCTGGTTTGCCTGCTTGTGAACTAGTGGATTTTTTGGTGAGCTAGACGCACCTTCCATTGAGGAGATGAATGGGGAGTATTCAGCTAGTCTTCTTGCACAGCCTAGTTGGCTTTCTGGAGTGGCTGGCCCTCTCATGTTGAATAATCCTCTACAGTCCTGGGAATGTAAGGCTTTTCGACCGAGTGATAGCGATAAGGGTCGGCTAAATCAGCCTAAACACACCTGTGCATCACCGACGTATACTGTCTCAGGTCCGCGCTCACAGGTCCTCCGGGGGAATGCATCATGGTTAAAGTCGGCCATCATAAAGGGATTGGGAAAAGGAATCATGGGAGATCTTCACGGCCGTGAGGCGGTGAAGGATTCGGGGTTCGGATGCTGCGCGTTCTGCGGTTATCAATGCTTGGTATACAGTGCTACCTGGTCAAGGGGAATAGTGGTGGGGGTGTGCCAAGATGCTGCTGTCTTTCAGAAGTGTTCGCAGTAAACGGGGTAGAGACCCAAGTCCCTTGACCCGATTCCCATGGTTACGACGCTTGATCCATGCGCTATGCGTGCACGTCCAGGTTATCAATTATCTTTATATTCTGGGGGTTAGGCCTTTGTGTTTCATCCAGCGCTGTAAGTGGTTTTTCATGAGCTGCCTCACGGTTTTGTCGCAGTCGTTGCCAGTCCCACGGCGAGCAGTAATGCCGCTACCATCAGATAAGGCGCGCTTACCGACATGCTGTACACGAGAGTGCCGGCAATGGGGCCGAGAACAACCCCCAGCCCTTGCATGGCGGTGATGGTGCCGGCGGCGACGCCTTGCTCATGGGCTTCCACCGCATTGGCTGCCAGCGCCGACACGGACGGGTAAACCCAGCCCATCCCGGCTGCGGCGATAGCAAAGCCGAGCCACAGCCCCCAGATCGTTGACGCTAGTGCAGTAGCGCCAAAACCTATAGCGGCGACAATGGCTCCAGTGCGAATCAGACGTGTCGGTTTCCATGCCAGCTTTGTTAGAGCACTCTGTGATAGCACCAGCGTGATACCAACGATTGCCAGGGCGATCCCTGCTGTCTGGGCGGCGGCACCCGGTTCTTGAGCGAGCCGGTCCAAGGCAAAGAAGCCCACGGTGACCTGCGCGATGGCCGCACTGAAGGCCACCAGCATGGGCAGGCGCAGGCGTGGATCATTCAGGCGGGCGGTGTGGTGTGTGGTGGCGCATGGTGTTCCAAGCGGGGCAGTAGCTTCCACAAGGCGAGCAGGGCCAGAATCGGTAACACAGCGGTGATGTATAGAGGTAGGCTCAATCCCAAGGGTGAAAACAGTCCGACCAAACTTGGACCCAGCACCATGCCCGCACCGCTGGCAGCCCCCAATGTAGCCATGGCTCCCGCACGGTGTTCGGGTTCCACATGGTCGGCTACCAGAGCGGCTGATGTTGCTGGCACTGCCGCGTAGAATAACCCGACGAAGCCGCGCCCGAGGACCAGACCGGCCAATGCCACCCATGCTGGCAGCAGGGTGTTTAAGGCGGTGTCGATGAACAGGCATAGTAGTAGATAGCTAATCGCGAAACCGGTGAGCCCGGAAAGCATCACCGTGCGGCGTCCCCGTTGATCACTGAGCCGCCCCCACCACCGCGCCGTAGTAATCCATGCCAGGCCGCCGACAGTCATCGCCAACCCAACGTGCCAGGGGGCGAGGGAAAGTGTTCGTGCAATCGGGCCCGCCAACGCGACGAAAGCCATCATCGCCATGGTGCAGGTGAAGGTTTCAAATAGTAGAGGGCGAAGACTGAACGTTGTTCCTGTGGACACCGCGGGAGAAATGATTTGCTTCATGATCCATTACTGTTCCGGTGATGGAGGTAGCCTTCGTTGTCAGCAGGCGCGAAGGGTACTTTTGCTATCGATTGTATAGGTAATGATTATCATCATCTTAAAAATAAAGAGGTACATTTCCGGATTGAATGAAAATCACCCTTTGCGACGTTAGGAGGTATCGCGAAGTCCATGTGTGCAGTAATCGAGTAATCGGGGACACGCGCCGGTTCGGCCATTGCCTGAAAAAATCAGCTCTTGGGCTGATGCTGGCTCGCCGTGCGTACCCCGATATTTCGACTAACGGTTATTACCAGCGATAGTTAACCGTGCCGATAACGCTCCGTGTTTCTCCGTAATAACATTCTGAGTCATTGCAGTTGGAAAGATATTCTTTATTGGTCAGGTTGCGGGCGTTAACGGCTAGTTCCCAGGGGCCGGTTTGATAACCGATCAGCGCATCGATCAACGTATAGTCGGGAATTTTTGCTGGTGCTTCTTCATTGGCACCATAGGTTGATCCCGTATAGCGGGCTCCCGCGCCAAGCTTCAAACCAAAACCAAACGTGTAGTCAGACCATAACGAGAACTGGTGCTCGGCGTAGTTGAAGGAACGCTTGCCGATTTCGCTTGGGTTGGCGCTGTCGGTGACATCGGCTTCCGGGGTCCAGCTGTACGCGGCCTTGAGGTTTGTATTGGGCAGCACTTCTGCGACGGCTTCCAGTTCGATACCGCGAACGGTGACTTCACCGGTGTTGCGGGGGGCAAAGCCTGTATCGTAGGTGACGTAGTTTTGCCTCACCAGATCGAATGCCGCAATGCTGTAGGTGCTACTGGCGCCTGGCGGCTGGTAGCGCATGCCCATTTCGTATTGTCGGCCGGTTTCAGGATCAAAGGGGTTACCAGTGGCAGGATTGATTGTTGCCGTTGGAGAAAAGGATTCAGAGTAACTGATGTAGGGCGCGAGGCCGTTCCCTACAAGGTAAACCAACCCGGCGCGACCGCTAAAATGTTCATCGGATTGTTTGTCGTTTGAGTTGGTCAATTGGTCATCGTTTTCGATGACGGCGCGGTCAAAACGGCCGCCAAGGGCGAGTACCCAGTGTTCGTCGAACTTGATCTGATCCTGGAGATAAAAGCCGGTCTGTTTGAGTACGGTGTTGGCGTCGATGAACGGTGATGCGGTTAACGTGACTGGCGAGCCATAGACCGGGTTGAAGACATCAATGGGATCGACTGCGCCACCCCAGTAAGCGGTGACATCAAAATCGGAGCGCTGGTAATCCAGCCCCAATAATAGTGTGTGCTGCCAGCGGCCGGAGCGCCAGTGGGCTTCTACCTGGTTGTCCAGAGTGAGCTGGCTGGCGGATTCGTCACTGCCAAACGGTGTGCGGTCTAGCAGGCGGAAATTCTCGGGGGCGCCGGGGTCTCCGGCATTGACGGTAACAAAACGTGGGCTATAGAAACTTTGATAGTCGGTATCGAACTCCCCGTAGCGAGCGTTCTGACGAAGGGTCCAGATGTCGTTGAGGTGGTGCTCGAACAAGTAGCCGATCATCCATTGTTTCTGGTTGTAGCGGCTGAAATTCGGCTCCCCCCAGAATGTGGAGGCGGGGATGTCGCCATTCGGATTGGACAGCAAGGTGCCCTCCAGGGGGAAGTTGCTCCAGTTGGAGGCCACTTTCATGTCCAGATATTCGGCCAACAACGTTAACTGGGTGTCGTTGGAGGGGCGCCAGGTCAGTGAGGGTGCAATGTAACTCCGGTCATTGGGAAGATCATCACCGACGGACAGGTCGGCATCCCGTTTCAGGGCGGTCAACCGGTACAGCCATTTGCCATCATCGTCTGCTTGCCCTGACAGGTCGGTGGCAATTTGCTTGCGATTGTCTGTGCCAATCTGGGCGCTGATTTCACGAATCGGGTCTTGAGTCGGCCGCTTGCTGACCACATTGATCAAGCCGCCTGCGGAGTTCTGTCCATACAATACGGAGGATGGGCCTCGCAGATATTCAATGCGTTCGATGCCGTAATTCTCGGTTTGCCACACAGCCCAGTTCCCGCTATTGCGTAATTGCAGGCCATCCTGATAGAAACCTGGGGAATAGGCGTCAAAACCTCGTAGGTAGACCCAGTCGTATTGCGAGTCGTTACCCCAGGGCGTAGCGCTGACACCGGGGGTGTAGCTCAACGCTTCCTTGAGCGTGGTGGCGCCGGTGGTCTTGACCTGATCGGCGGTGATTACCGAAATGGATTGAGGGATTTCCAGAATCGGGGTGTCCGTTTTCGAGCCTGTCGCGCTTCGTTTTGCGGTAAACCCTTCTACCGGCCCGTAAGCGGACTCACCGATTCCTTCTGCATTGACGGTGACCGGCGCCAGAGTGACGGCGTTGTCTGTGGCTTGCGTCAGCGTCACCGTATTGCTGCCGGAAAACTGAAAACGGATTCCCGAGCCTGTAAGTAACTGCTGCAGCCCCTCGTGAACCGTATATTCCCCGGTTAATCCGTTACTTTTTTTGCCCTGTGTCAGTTCTCCCGCGCCCGCCAGATAAAGCCCGGTTTGTGCTGCAAAACGGTTCAAGGCGCTGGAAAGAGCACCAGCGGGAATATTGAAGCTGGTACGGGCTTGCGACTCTGCCTGGTTTTGTGCGGCGGCAGGTTGGGCCCACAGCAAGGGGCCTGCCAGCGTGATGGCGGTGAGTAGCCCGGTGCCTGTCAGGCGAGAAGCCCGCCTTGCAGGGCCAGTTTTATGCGGTAAATCGGTGGTCTGATACGGTTTGCCAGCGGGCATTTTCAAGACTCCCTCAATCGGTGAAATTTCTCGTTCTTTCCTTTACACGGGTGGGAGTGAAAAAGGGGAAGCCTGAATCGGCATTTTTTTGTAATTGGAAAATGTCAGTGATCGGGTTCCAGGGTTACCCACCACGGCAGCACGCGGCGGGTGCGTATCGGTAGAGCATTTTCCAGCATGGTCAACGTGTGGTCGGGCTTGTCGATGGGGTAAGTGCCCATCACTTTCAGGTTGGCTACCGATGCATCCACTGCCAGATAGCCGTGGCGATACCGGCTCAGCTCCTCCACCAGCTCTTGAAGTGAGATGTTGTCTGCGACAATCAGGCCCTGTTGCCAGGCGACACGTGAATGTTGCGCCTTGTGGGGCTTGGCTATTGCGCTGGCGGTGAAGGAGGTCTGCTCGCCGGCTTGCAGGGTGAGGCGTTGGCCGGTGGTGGCGTTGATTTCCACGGCGCCTTCATAGACCGATATCTGCGTATTTGCGTCCCTCTGCTGCACACTGAAACGGGTGCCAAGGGCGCGCAAGCTGCCTTGCAGTGTGGTCACCACGAAGGGGCGCGCGAGGGCGTCTTTGGCTGTTTCAATGAGGATTTCGCCGTCCCTCAGTTTGATGTGACGGATCGTATCGGTGTAGCTGATATCCACGGCGGTGGCGGTGTTGAGCCATAGTTGCCCGCCATCACTGAGTGTCAGTTGGCGTTGTTCGCCGGTGGCGGTGCGGTAATCCGCTGACAGGGTATGGGCCAGCTGGCGGGCCGTACCTGGCAGTGTTGTCTGGCTCCAGATCAGCCAGGTTGCCACGCTCGCAAGGCCACTGCCAAGAAGGGTTCGACGCGTGATTCGGCTGCTGCGGGTGTCATGGATAATTTGCCTGGCGCCGGTTGTACCGGCCTGTTGTTGCGCCTGCTGAAAGCGTTGCCCTACTTGTTCCACATAGTGCCAGGCTCGCTGGTGCTCCGGGTGAGCATTCAGCCATGCCTGCCATTGGTCCCGGTCTTGCTGACGCACGTCTTCGTCGAGCATGGTGGCAAACCACTGCGCGGCTTGTTGCAGTATGTGATGGGCGGGCAGGTCGGGTTGTGGCATTTAGCTCACCGAATGATGGAAGCGGGCTTCGATTAGCATGCACTCGAGCATTGCCTTGGCCATGTAGCTTTTGATCGTGCGCTCCGAGACATTCAGTTGTGCCGCGATTTGTTTGTAGGTGAGCCCGTCGATTTGGGAGAGAACGAAGGTTTTCGCTATTTTTTCCGGTAAACGGTGAAGCATTTCATCAATTTCGCAGAAGGTTTCCACGATGATCGTGTGTTCTTCCGGGGAAATATTTAGTGCTTCCGGGCGGGCAGCGAGAACTTCCAACCAGGCCTGTTCCACGGATTGGCGGCGCCAAAGGTCGATGCAGAGGCGGCCCGCTACTGTACGCAGATAACTACGGGCGGCGCTCAGATTGTTCAGCGGGCGGGGATTGGCGAGCAGGCGGACAAAGGTGTCCTGGGCCAGATCAGCAGCGAGGGCTGGGCAGCCGACCCGGCGATTAAGCCAGTTTTGGAGCCAGCCATGATTCTCGTTGTACAGCGTTTCCACTGGCAGCGATCCTGTTGTCGCCGACATAAGGCCGCCCCCAGCTTGAGTGATCGAATGATAAGCGGCGAGCATAAATGAGAATAGATATCATTACAATGTCGGGCGCTCAGTGCTGGCTGGCTTGGAGGTCCAACGCTGGGGGCCTTTCTGACTTTGATGATCCAAAGGCAAGCGCAAGCGCTTTAATGGGCGGGCAAGCTGGCCGGACAGGGCACTCTATCCTCTGTATTGCTCACGCTCTTATTTTTCCATGGATGCAGGGTTGCTGGTCCGAGCCTGGTCAAAGAAGGCCGCTGTTTTTAAGTTGTTGCCTGCCAATCCTGCCCTCCGATCCTCCCAATTGACCGTTGATAACCAAACGCAACCAATCTGGTAATGCTCTGCCGCGAAAAAACCGGATGATAGGGTGTTTGTAGCTGCGTGTTTGAGCACCTGGCTGTGAGCGCACGAATAACA
>Ga0181374_1000290_pt1 | contig 12190 bp, 13 predicted proteins | sample LowvirmetaG_2_FD_130086 | JGI IMG/M metagenome (GOLD analysis project Ga0181374, IMG submission 130086) | Marine viral communities from the Subarctic Pacific Ocean - Lowphox_10 viral metaG | ecosystem: Environmental > Aquatic > Marine > Oceanic | place: Subarctic Pacific Ocean | collected...
CCCACTTCGCAAAGATCGACCTGCCCGGCCCGCGCCTGCCGCACGACATGGGTTTCACCGAGAACTATGTGATCCTGCACGACCTGCCGGTGGTGTTCACCGAGAGCGGGCTGCGCAACGGCATGTGGCAGATCAAGACCGAACAGCGCGGGGCGCGCTTCGGCGTGGTGCCGCGCAACGGGACCAACGACGACATCAAGTGGTTCGAGACCGATCCCTGCTACCTCTACCATGTCGCGAATTCGTGGGAGGAAGGCGACGAAGTGGTCATGATCGCCTGCCGCATGGTCCCCAATAATTTCGAGCCGGACCCCGCGCACGGACAGTTTGCCGGCATGGTTAACATCATGGCCCTGCATGCCTTCGCGTGGGAATGGCGCATGAACATGAAGACCGGCGAGATCACCTCGCGCCAGCTCGACGACCGCCTCAGCGAATTCCCTGCGATCAATCAGGAATACGCTGGCCGGAAGACGCGCTGGTCGTACCATGTTGCGATGGCGCACGAGCGCCTGCAACGCTTCGAGGGGCTGATTAAATACGACCTCGAAACCGGCGAGAAGGAGGAATACCTCTTTGAAGACGGTCAGGGCGGGTCCGAACCCATCTTCGCGCCGCGCATTGGCGCCAAGGACGAGGATGACGGCTACGTCATCACCTTCGTCACGCACACCGAAACGGGTAAGTCCGAAGTGCTGATCCTCGACGCGAAGAAATTCGCCGACGGGCCGGTGGCGCGCATTCCCCTTCCCTCGCGCGTGCCTGCGGGCTTTCACGCGACCTGGGCGGACGGCGACAAGATCGCGGCCTGACGTTCACCCGCCGAAACCCCGGCCGAAAAACCGACCAGAAGGATTGGCATTTATGGCAACGCAAGCCACCGCGTCCCCCGACGCGGCGTACAAGGAACTGTCTGCGCGCCACTCGGATACGCTCGCGCGCGCTATCGAAGCGGTCTCGACCCGCGAGAGCTGGAGCCCATTCTCCGACTCTCCGTCGAGCAAGATCCACGGCGCGGAAAAACCTGCAGAAGGGCAGGCCGCGTTCATGGCCTGGCTCGGAAAGCGGTACGAGATCGACCAGCCTGGCATCACGGAATGGATCGGTGACGAAGTCTCGCCCTACACGCGCAAGTCGCTGGACATTACCTATCCACGCAGCGAACCTGCGGCACTGATCGAGGCGGGCAATGCCGCGCTGGCAAGCTGGCGCAAGGTGAATTTCGAAACCCGCGCGCTAGTCTGCCTCGAAATTGCGCAGCGCCTCTACGACCGCAATTTCGAGATGGCGCACGCCATCATGCATGTCGCCGGGCAGAGCTACGTCCAGGCCTTCGCAGGCAGCGGGCCCAACGCGCTCGATCGCGGGATCGAGGCGCTGGCCTATGCGGTCAAGGCGATGCGCGACGTTACCCCGCACGCGGTCTGGCGGCGCAAGTTCGGGCCCGACGACGTGGCGCTGGAAAAGCATTACACGATCATGCCGCGCGGCCTCGCGCTGGTGATCTGCTGCGCCTCCTTCCCGACATGGAATTCGCACCCTGCCCTGTTCGCCAATCTCGCGACGGGTAATCCGGCGATCATGAAACCCCACCCCATCGCGATCTTTCCTGTCGCGATGACCGTGAAGATCGCGCGCGAGGTGCTGAGCGAATTCGGCTTCGATCCCAACGTCGTGACTCTGGCCACCGATACGCGCGACGAACCGGTGGCGCAGGCCTTCATCGACGACCCGGCGGTGCAGATCATCGATTTCACCGGCAGCGCCCGCTACGGCTCGCAGCTCGAGAATTCGATTACGAAGAAGGCGCTGTTCACCGAGACCAGCGGCGTTAACAGCGTGGTGATCGAATCGGTCGCCGACCTGCCGACGACCGCGCGGGCCGTCGCACGGTCAGCCTCGCTGTTCTCCGCCCAGATGTGCACCAGCCCGCAGACGATCTTCGTACCGGCAAACGGCATTGCCACCGGCGAAGCCACGGCCTCTCCGCGCGATGTCGCACAGGCGCTGGCCGCCGAGATCGACGCGCTGGTGGAAAATCCCAAGGCCGCCGCAGGCGTGATGGGCGCGGTGCAGGCCGAGCTCAGCATGGATGTGGTCGATGCGGTTCGCGGCAAGCTCGCCGATGCCAAGGGTGTCGAAATCGTCCGCGAAGCGTCGCCCTATCCGCACCCCGAATATCCCGAGGCGCGCACGCTGACGCCGCTGGTGGCCGTCGTGCCTGCGGAGATGGAAGCGGTGTACGCCGACGAGCAATTCGGCCCCGTGCTGTTCGTCGTCCCGACACAGAGCGCGGACGATGCGGTGGCGCGGGCGACGCGGCTGGCGAAGGAGAACGGCACCATCGCCACCTATCTCTATTCGACCAACGAGGATTTCATCGCGCGCTCGACCGATGCCTATGAAGAGGCGGGTGCGAACCTCTCGATCAACCTGCACGGTTCGATGTGGATCAACTTCGCCGCCGCCTACAGTGACTATCACGTGACCGGGCTCAATCCCGCGGGCAACGCATCGCTCGCCGATCTCGCCTTCGTCGCCTCGCGCTTCCGCATCGTTCAACGGCGCAGGCCCGAATGACGGGCGTGAACGACAAGCTCTATATCGCAGGGATTTCCAGCACCAAGCTGGGCAAGCGCCCCGACGCCAGCGTCAAGCAGATGGTGCGCGAGGCGGTGGAAGCCGCGCTGGCCGATGCGGGCGCGAGCGTGGGCGATATCGACGCGGCGTGGTTCTCGAACACGCGCCAGCCGATGCTCGAAGGGCAGAACACGGTGCGCGGGCAGATCGCCCTGCGGCCGCTGGGCTTCGAAAGCGTGCCGGTGGTCAATATCGAGAATGCCTGCGCCAGCGGGTCCTCCGCGCTGATCCAGGCGATGGCACACCTGCGCGCCGGGATGGCGGACATCGCGCTGGTCGTCGGCGCGGAGAAGATGGTCTTCCCCGACCGGCCCGAGGCAATGGCAGCCGCATTCGAAGGCGGCACCGATATCCACGACATGGAGGCGACCAAGGCTTTCGTCCGGTCGCTCGGCGGCGATGCGGATGACGAGAGCGCGGGCAAGCGCAGCATCTTCATGGACCTCTACGCTGCACAGGCGCGCGCGCACATGGATCGCTTCGGCACCACGCAAAAAGACTTCGCGGCGGTGGCGGCCAAGAACCACACTCATGCACGGCACAATCCGCTGGCGCAGTATCGCGACCCGATGAGCGCGGAGGAAGTGCTGGCCGACAAGCCGATCGCCTTCCCCTTCACCCGTTCTATGTGTGCTCCGCTGAGCGACGGGGCGGCGGCGGCAGTGGTCTGCAACGCGGCTGGCCTTGCGCGCCTTGCCGAAGCGAAACCGCGCGCGCTGACGATCCGCGCCAGTACCCTGCGCAGCGGGGTCGACCGCGAAACGGGCGAGTTCGAACGCCATATCGGCCGCCTGACCGCGCTCGCCGCCTACGAGGAGGCGGGCCTCGGCCCGGAGGACATCGACTGCATCGAAGTCCACGATGCCACCGCCTATGCCGAAGTGCAGCAGATCGAGAATCTCGGGCTGGCCGAGCCGGGAACCGTCGGCGCACGATTGGCTGAAGGAGACTTCGCGCTCGGCGGACGCCAACCGGTCAACGCATCGGGCGGCCTGCTTTCGAAAGGCCACCCTGTGGGCGCGACCGGCATCATCCAGCTGCACGATCTCGCGGTGCAATTGCGCGGCGAAGCAGGCAACGGTCAGGTGGACGGCGCAAGGATCGGCCTCGCCGAAAATGGCGGGGGATTCCTGCGCGGCGAGGAAGCCGCGACCGTCGTCACGATACTCGAAAAAGGAAGCGCCCGATGAATTCGACCGAGGCAAAGCTGCCATCGGAGCTGCGGCTCCCGCTCTTCGCTGCACCAATGTTCCTCGTCTCGGGGGTGGATCTGGTCGTCGGCGCGTGCCGGGCAGGCATCGTCGGTAGCTTCCCAACCTCCAATTGCCGGACGGTCGACGAGCTCGACACCTGGATGGGTTCGATCGCGGAGGCGCTGGAGGCGCCCAAACAGGCCGGACAGCGATGGGAAACCGCGCCTTGGGCGGTCAACCTGATCACCCACAGCAGCAACTCGCGCCTCGCAGACGACCTCGCGCTGGTCGGCGAATACAAGCCACCCGTGGTGATCACCGCACTCGGCTCTCCCAAGCCGGTGATGGATACGGTCAAGGGCTATGGCGGGATCGTGCTGGCCGATGTGATCGACCTGAAGCTGGCGCGCAAGGCGGCGGATGCGGGCGCGGACGGGCTCGCCTGCATCACCTCGGGCGCAGGAGGCCACACGGGTTCGCTCTCCCCCTTCGCCTTCATCGCCACGGTGCGCGAGTTCTTCGCCGGGCCGATCGTGGTCGGCGGGGGCATTTCCAGCGGCGCGGGCATCGCCGGGGCCATCGCGGCGGGCGCCGATGCGGTCTATATGGGCACGCGCTTCATCCCCGCGCGCGAGAGCCTGGCGGTGGACGGCTACAAGCAGATGGTGGTCGACCACGGCATGGCCGATCTCGTCGTCAGCGACGGCGTTACCGGTACGCCCGCCTCGTGGCTGCGGCCCAGCCTGATCGCCAGCGGTTACGATCCCGACGATCTCGCCCGCCCCGCCGCGGCGCGCAATTACGACGCCAACCAGTCACCCGCGAAACGCTGGAAAGACACTTGGGCGGCGGGCCAGGGCCTCGAGACGATCGGGAAGGTCCAGCCGGTCGGCGAGATCGTGGACGAACTTGCCGATCAGTACGATGCAGCAGTTCAGCGTTTTACCGCAATCACTGCTGGTCGCCCGACAACTTGATGGAGCAGCGATCGGAAACTGCTGTTCTCACGGAATTCGGCTACACCAGGGACCAAACAGGGCTTGAGATTGCCCAGGCCTGGATTGATGCTGGGCTGGTTACAGGATATGTGGGCACGCTTGGGGTAAAGCCGGTCCATGCGGAACGGGGGATCATTCATTTCTCTTGCCCGGCAGCCGCAAGCTTGAGTAATTTTGCGGGGACCATCCATGGCGGCTTGGCCGCGTCGTTGATCGACATCGCGGGTGCCGGTGCCGCGCTCACATTGCTCGATCCGGGTGAAATCCTGCTCACCGGCGATTTGCAATTACGGTACTGCTCACCAATCCCAGTAGATGGGGAAGAAATCACTGCACATGGCACTGTCCGATATGACGAGCAAAGGCGGATAATCGCCGAGGTTTTCGTATATCATGGCGGCCAGACGGTCGCGGTCGGTAGCGTTGCAGTGGTTCGGAGAACCTTTGCAACCGATTGAGCGCGCAGCAGGGCAAATTCTCAGAGATACGGTGATGTGTGCGGCAGCGCTCAAAATGCCTAGAGGCTGGTTCGAACGCGTATAGCGTTATCCGCCGCCCAGTTCTGTTTGCTAACGAGTGCTGTTCGCGGACACCGCAGAGCCGGTCGCGGTTCCAGTTCGACAACCTGCATCGGGTCCACGCAGACTGTCCGAGTTTCAGTATTGCGATCCGCAATTTGATCGAGCGATTTGGCGCCCGATAGCATCCGCGAGAACATCAGGCCATTTCCCGCTCATCCCTTCCCACACCGCCGCTCTCGACGGAAAGGCCACATTGAGAAACTTGCAGACAACACGACCTTCATCGTCTTTCTGCGCAACAAGACAGATTTCGTCGCCGTTTAGTGGCGCGGGCAAATTTTGGAAATTCTAGGGTCCGGCCCCATAAACGGGATTCACACCGGCGCTGCAATGTGATTCACGTGCCTCCAGCAAGGAGGCTTGGTTAATGGCGGATTTCTTCTGGTTTTCGGATGATCAGTGGGCGCGGATTGAGCCGCTCTTGCCGAACGATACGCGTGGGATGCCAGGGGTCGATGACCGGCGCGTGCTTTCCGGGATTGTCCAGGCTCTGAAGAGCGGTGGTCGCTGGGGCGATTGCCCGGAACATGTCTACGGTCCGAAGAAGACGCTCTACAACTGCTTCCGGCGCTGGGCCGAACGCGGCGTGTGGGAACGGATCTTCGCCCAGCTCGCCGGGGTCGATGGTGTCCCTGAAAGGCTCTTCATCGACAGCAGCTGCATCAAGGTCCACCGCACCGCCGGCGGCGCAAAAGGGGGGCCTTGGCTCATGGTATCGGCATCACCAAAGGCGGACGCAACACCAAGCTCCATGCCGTCTGCGACGAGAAGGGCCGCCCGCACGTCCTCCTGCTGACGCCGGGCAACACGCACGATGCCAAGGTCGCTATCCAGACGATCAATGCCGTACCGCCATCCCGCTATCTGGTCGCCGACAAGGGCTATGACAGCAACGCCTTGCGCTCCTGGCTTATCGAGCGCGGAACCACTCCGGTCATCCCCGCCAGGTCCAACCGCAAAGTGCACATCGAGCACGATCGGCAAATCTACCGTCAGCGCAATGTCGTCGAGCGCATGTTCTGCCGCTTCAAGGACTGGCGCCGCGTCGCCACTCGCTTCGACCGCAACATCAAGACCTTCATGGCCACCATCGCCATCGCAGCATTCGTCACATGGTGGCTCTAATGAGTCCGGACCCTAAACAACCTGTACCAAGAGGCCTTCGCAGAGGGGCGCGGCCACCATCCAACCCCCTTTAAGGCAACCGGCCCATGCGTGTTGCTCAACGTTGTTTTTGATCCAAAAGCGGAAGGTCTCCTATCGGCCCAAAGTCAGTCATTGGACCAACATTTTGCGAAATTTGTGCGGGCAGAACCGAGGGCCTGGGCACAAGACGCACTCAGGCTTTCATTTAGCTTCAAACTTTTGTGCTGCCACCAACGAAACTTTCTAGGACTCGAGGCTCGTATAGCCTCAAAAATACCATCCACTTAATTTGGGAAAAGTGCTGCTTGCAATATGCGAGGCAAACGTGCGCAGGGAGCTTATCTCTTTCTCAAAGTTTAGTAATTCCTAGCCTCGGCCTCGGATATGAACGTAATCGATCGCATTTTGCCTGAGCCATATTTCGGTGGTTCGAACCACGCCCATACGAAAGAAATTCTGCCACTTTCGATCATACCCGGCAACGCTAAAAGGGCATTACTTGGAATGTCTCCAGAGATATCCCGCTTCTCTCCCCCGTAAGTTGATGGGAAAGAGCACTGGCCTTTCGCTCCCTTCCGCATCCGATGACTGATAACCGGATGCGCCAAGGGATAATCGAATGGTCTTGCCGAGATGGCGCTTAAGCTTCGGGTCGATAGTTTCGATGGTCGCTTCAAGCTCGAGGCTCATTCGGTCGCTGAATTTATTGGTGTCGCTCTGGTTGGCCTCATAGCTGAAATCGTAAGAGCCAATCCTAGGCTCAGGACCCATTAAACTGCTTGCATTGGAAGCGATGGATTGATTCAATGGCGGTGTCAGGAGGCGCTGCGATTGTCTGATCTGTGGTTATTGAGCGAGGCGCAGATGCGCCGGATTGAGCCGTGTTTTCCCCTGTCGCACGGCATTCCGCGGGTCGATGACCGCCGGATCGTGAGCGGCATCATCTTCGTGATCAGGAACGGGCTGCGCTGGCGTGATGCGCCTCCCGCCTATGGTTCTCACAAGACGATCTACAACCGGTTCATCCGCTGGAGCCGCCTGGGCGTGTTCAACCGCATCTTCGCCGAACTGGCGGCCAAGGGCGGGAAGCCGGATCGACTGATGATCGACGCCACCCATCTCAAGGCGCACCGGACGGCGGCAAGCCTGCTAAAAAAGGGGCTCTACCCAGGCGTATCGGGCGCACCAAAGGCGGCCTGAACTCAAAGCTTCACGCCGTCTGCGATGGCCATGGCCGCCCGCTTATCATGCTGCTCAGCGAAGGGCAGATGAGCGACTACAAGGGCGCTGCGCTAATGGTCGATGCCTTCCCCAAGGCCAAAGCGTTGCTTGCCGACCGAGGCTACGATGCCGACTGGTTCCGCGCCGCTCTGGAGCAGCGCGGCATCGCAGCCTGCATCCCGTCGAAGACCAACCGCAAAGTGCCCATCCCGCACGACACGGTCCTCTACCGCCAGCGTCACAAGGTCGAGAACATGTTCGGCAAGCTCAAGGACTGGCGCCGCATCCACACCCGCTACGACCGATGCGCCCACACCTTCATGTCCGCCATCTGCATCGCCGCAACCGTCATCTTCTGCTTGCCGCAATGAGTCCTGAGCCTAGCTTTCAGGCTGTAATAGGTAGGGGCTGATCCTCTCCTTTGCGCCATCATCTGCACTCCGCGCCAATTCCTGCAGACGCGTGGCAATCAGTTCCGCCACCCCGCGCTTCGGACAACACCATAGCACTTCGCCGACTAGCCTTCGAGAAGCTCGAACCCATGCAAATGGCGGCTAAGGAGTGGACGTACGAGACTGCATGCAAGCATCGAGATGGATGGCCATCACGGTGTTCGAACGCTAGGTTATGCTTGATGCGTGCTTGGATCTTCTCTGACCTTCATATTGAGCAAAGCCGTTGGGACCTACCGGATCCTGGCCCAGAATTTGATATCATCATTGCAGCTGGTGATATCCACGATCCCTTGAGCGAGGGCGTCCGTTGGCTCGCCGAGCGATCCAAGGGTCGGCCCGTGATCTACGTTCCGGGAAATCACGAATGGTACGCGCACCGCGCGCGATTCACGGTCCGGGATGAATCTGAACACGCAGTTGCACTTGCCGCAGAGCTAGGCGTTAACCTGCTCCTCGACGATGAAGTCGTTGTCGAAGGCATTCGATTTCTCGGCAGCACACTTTGGACGGATTACGAGATATTTGGAGACAAGCAGATTGCGATGCGCGAAGCACGCAGATCACTCAATGACCATCGCATCATTTTTCCTTCAATTGTAGGTGAGCCGCTGACGCCGGAGACTGCCCTCGATTGGCATATGGAGTCGCGGGAATGGCTCGAGGCGGCCCTCCAGAAGCCTTTCACTGGTAAGACGATCGTTGTGACTCATCACATGCCACATCCCGGATCGATCCATACCCGGTTTGCCGACGATCCAATTACACCGGCGTTCTGTAGCGACCTCTCAACGCTTGTCGAAGGTTCTCGCGCGGCCCTCTGGGTTCATGGCCATACCCACTCGAGCGCCAACTACCTTGCTGGGCAGACTCGGGTCGTCTGCAACCCCAAGGGCTACGGGCCTATGTCAAGGAGCGGCGGGATCGAGAACCGCGAATTCAATCCGCATTTCGTCCTGGAGGTCTAGCATCGCCGCCTGCTGTGCTACGGCTCTTCTGATCGGTCGCGCTAGACCTTGAGCTTTTCTGTAGGGCTATCGGCATCTCTGAGCCAGGCGTCCGACGCATTCTCGATGAAAGTACCCGCCCGGCGATAGAAGCCATCGAAAAGCGGTCGACCGACTTGCCCCAGGCGGTGCGTGCATTCGATAGTCTTGTTACCGAGGTAACTGACTGAATCAGCAGAGAGCTCGGCCTCGGCTTGCAGCTTCGTGTCAATGATGCCCATGTCGAGCGCGGGAGCGTATGGAACCTTAGCTAAGCGATGACAAATTCCGTCTGTATTCGAGGCAGTGTTGCCAAGGCTCGCCTTTAGTGTGAATAATCCGAATTTATCCCGCAAAATGACAAGTTGGACTTTTGCGGGATAATTGCCGAGGAGGAGGCATCTACCGGTCGGATAAGTGTCCCCATAAGCGCATAGAAAGACTTATCCTTTTGCTACAAATCGTTGAGTAAATGACGCTATCCCTTTTCGGGCATCGCACTCGCGCTCTCCGGCATAGCTGAGGCTTCTTCAGTCGGTTTTCACGGCTTCATCGACAGCGGTCGCCAGGACCAACATACGATCAATAAGATCCTGAATATGGGGATGATCCCCCACCAATCCGGTCGGTGATTCCAGAACCATTGAAGCCAAAGTTTCTGGAGTCCACGCAAGCGGCTCGGCCCATTTCCACCACGTCCACCAACCACTGGTAGCGCCGCCTTCGACCGAGGCAACCGCAGTGCTGATAGTGGAGCGCAAGGCGCAGCCATCGCCTTTGTCGATCGACTTGTTGTGCGGGTCAGGTGACCGAACGCCGAAGTAGACGTCGCAGAAATTTGTCCTGCCTGGCGAGATTGCAACCGAGCAGTTCTCCGGCCAGCTCGGCCGCCGAAATCCCCACCAGTTATCTTTGTCGCCCAAGGCATCGCTCAATGTGCAGTCGTCATATTCCTCCTCGAAATCTTCCGATATCTCCCGGGCCCGAATCAAAATCCGTTCCGCGATTTCTTCGATCAGGATTTCGTGCAATCTAGCTTGGGAAAGCATCGCCATCGCTATGGCGCGTTTGCTTTCGACGCTCCGCTCATACTCGGCTTCCACCGCGTCGACGTAAGCTGAATCCGCATCGGCCATCATCGGCTCATCTCCAAATTCAAACGCCAGATAGGCGATCATTTCCTTGATATGGGTTTGTGTTCGTGAGGCGCGAATTTGTGCGCTACACTCCTTGAGGATTTGAGATAGCGACGTCTCATCATCCGAATGTAATCGGACTACACGAACGTCTCCTTGCGCCGATTCCGGCTCCTTGTTCGAAAGGAAAATCAGAATGGGCGTTCGACCTCGGCTCCATCCTTCCAGCGCAGCTAGATAATCCACCAATTGATCGGGCTGCTGCGCCGCCCAAGGCTTGTTCTCAATACCCAAAATCATTCGCGGCATTTCGATCACAAGATCGATCTGTCGACCTGCTTTGGTAAGCATTTCTCTGCGTACCGCAATCGGTTCGATAATGCTCGCACGCGGCAGATGCAGTGCGCCTAGCAGCGCGTTCAGGAAGAGAATATCCTGACCGTGCGTCCCCTTCGGATCGAATAAATCGGCAATGATCCTGCTAAGGCGAACTTCATTCGGCTGAAACAAGGAAAAAGCGTTTAGCCGGGGGGCACCAAACAGCTCAGAACCTGCCCGCTTGGCAGACAGCATGGGGTACTGATGACTCAGTCTCCTTAGAGCGGGCTGCAAGTAGCGGTCGTTACCAAGATCTCTCATGCGTTTGGCGTAGACCATTCGTCGAATAATGAAATGATGAGTAATCCGGCATAGCTTCAGTGGGCTCGCCAACGAGGACTATCTTCATCTGCCCAGATGGCTCTCTACCCATCTCGTAACCTCATCCTCAGCCCAAGCTACGGCATAGCTCCCTAGCTGAACCGGCTTCGGAAACTTGCCTTCGGCCATCCAGCGATAGATTGTCGAACGGCCGAGCCCGACGCGGTGCTGAACCTCGGGCAGGCGAATGAGTCGCGTCACCCGGCGGGTTTCGGTCGCTCCATTGTTGATCTCTTCACCCACGATGGCCTCCTTCGGCACCGGCGAAGACATCGCCGAGCAGCGCGTCCTTGCGTTCGAGCTCATCGATGTGATCGGAGAGCAGGCGGGCGACCCGGTGTGCCGTGCCCTTGGCCCAGCGCGGCTTCACGTCATGGACCTGGTTGCCCAGAACACGCTCGAGCGCGGAAGGCAGTTCTCCGGAAAAGTCCTCGAAGAATTGCGCGAGGTCCGATTGCAGCCACGCAATCGCGTGATCGCCGCTGCTAACTAGGAACAGGAGCAGGTGTGCGTGCGGCGCGACGCCGCTTGCGGCAAGAATGCGCAAGGCCTCGCCGAGGCTCGCCGAGCGTTCGCCTGCAAGGACCCGGCGCAAGGCATCCTTATGGATCTGCGCGTCGCGCGCGATGTCGCAGCGGGCACGGCCGCTGGCTTCAACGGCTGCCAAAAGCAGCCGGGCGAGGTCGGCGCGAACCTGTTGTTCGGCAAAGAGCGCCATGTTGGTCATCGACGAATCCTTATCTCTGGAAGTGATCGACTCACCGGCTAACCGCGAAGGAAGCCTGTAGGAAAACGAAAAGAACATTTAAAGAACATAGAGGAAGGAACGAATCAGCTTCCTTCGAGGATTCGCGCGAATTCCGGTCGTGTTCACGCAGATCGCGGCTCGCTCCGCTCAGAGGCCGGCACAGTCGGCGCTGGTTCGCGATCAGACTGCGCGAATCCCGTCCAGCGCACCTTCCGATGTCGCTTTTTGCTTGGTTGGCAGCCCCAGAATTCAGTTCCCGATTTCCTACAGCCCGGCTCCGGTGAGAGGAAAGAACATACAGCGAACACATCGCTGGCTGATGTTCAATCCCTCGAAAGGTTCCATCCATGACCACAAAGACTGCCCTTCCGGTCCAGCAGCGCACGCCCA
>Ga0181374_1000293_pt1 | contig 12111 bp, 20 predicted proteins | sample LowvirmetaG_2_FD_130086 | JGI IMG/M metagenome (GOLD analysis project Ga0181374, IMG submission 130086) | Marine viral communities from the Subarctic Pacific Ocean - Lowphox_10 viral metaG | ecosystem: Environmental > Aquatic > Marine > Oceanic | place: Subarctic Pacific Ocean | collected...
AAAATAGGGCGGTCGCATCGCATAACCTCCATGTCTAACACGTTGCAGGAAGTCCTATGGTACAGGAACACTATTGAAGAACGTGTCGCCGCTGTGGTAAAGAACAAGGTCAGTTGCATAAACAAAGCTGTATCTGCTAAGGAACAATGGGCTAGCCTGTTTGCTCCTGACGTAGGCGACGACCTCGGCAACGTAGACAAGGATGCCGACGATGAGATAGACTATGGCGTAGACGAAGGGATGCTGGAATGAGAAACTATGAGCTAGAACATCTGTGGGATACGCTAGAATATCTCGGTAGCTTAGATCCGTGGAGTGAGTTTGCACACACGCGCCACGGCTGGCATGATCGTAGCGTAGCTGAATGCTCACAACGTACCGCAGGCCACGATGACTACGGTATCGTACACGACCCGTGCGTGGTACACCTAAAGAAGTACGAGAGCGTAGCCATGTGGCTATGGCAGGAGGGCAACGATTGGAAATGCTAGGACTATCGCCCACGCAAGTGCGAAAGGTGTTGACAACTAGGAGCAGCTATGCTACTATGTTACCAGATTTTAGGTGCGGCATAGGCAAAGGGTCTATGCTAGCCTGACAACAAACGAAAGGAAAACCAGTATGTTAGAAGTAAACGAAGCTATCGTAGACTACGAGAAGAAACACAGCGTTCGCATAGACTACGCCAAACCGCAAGGTTGGTTTGATGCTGTGCTAAACGCAGGACTAAGCATAAACCCACAAGACTACGTTTGGGTTTACACTAAAGACAGCGGTATGTTCGGCAAGCCGCTACACAAGGACACTATCATAGCAGACTACTACGTACGTAGAGAGGAGGTTACGGTATGACAAAAGACGAACAAAAAGCAATACAGCCTCTGCTAGATGAGGTTAATAGCGTACGAGAACCGAAGACAGCAGGAATGCATATACTAGGGAAATCTTATAGTTTTAGAATGGCAAACAATACCAACAATCCAATATCTAACGTAGACATAGGCTTCAACGTAATGTTCCTTAACGAATGGGAGGTTAGTGTACGCTGGAGCAAGCATCACCAATGCGACGGCGGCAAGACTACCGTAGAGGTTGCGGTCTTCGACCCGGACGACAACTGGTACACGCTAGACGATGATGATAAGCTATGCACAAACCAAGAACGTGACTCAGACGTTATGGGCTACGTTACACCAGAAACACTTACTAGAATATTACAGGAGGTAGTAAAGCAATGAACGATCACGAACGAGAACTATGGGTGCGTAACGACGAAGGACTATACGCTATGTGGCAAGCATCTAGGCTAGGTATGCGTAGATTCATACGTATGCACAGAACAACAATAGACAACTACATAAGCCAGAGTTTAACTTGTAAACATGACATACAACCTGCTTGCAAGCTATACGCACAATACTATAACCTAACATATCATGAGAAAAATAACTAGACTAGCTGCTCGCGCTTTCATAGAAGAGCGGAGGTTTCGCAGAGACAACACGTTCGTTACGGTCAGCGAGTATCATATCAAGTTTGATGGCATGACGCAAGAAGAAATTCTTGCTATACTTGAACGATACAGCACAACTGTGCATAGCCAACGGATGTGGCTACATGGCAACCTAATAGCAGAGAACACTAGTGATAAAGGGCTACGCATCACGCTAGCGGGTTGGCCTACAACTACCACACGTGAACGTTTGAACGGCTTGCTAACGGAGCTAGGCAAACGTGAACGCATCTGGCAACGTAACCACGAACAATACTACGGCACACATGACGATAACATTGAGATAGACTCTAGCGAATGGATAACAGTATCATGACAAATAAAACAACAATAAAGGAGGACTTAGCGTGGCTGATGGATAACAGTCTAAAGCAACGGTTTAGCGATAGCAGTCTTGCAAGATCGCGTAAGCCAAGCGCCTACAATAGCGAGAGCTGCCCTCAGATAGCGTTGCTTGCCCCTCGCACACACGCGGCACAGCCATACAATGAGCGCGAAGTTATCTTCACGAACGAGCCTGCATACGTTACAGTTAAGCTGAGTGAAGGTTGGGAAGCTATGCTAAAGACACACTACGATGAGCGCATACTGCTTGACAAGGGGCCGGTGCATAGGTACAATGGCTGGGTGCGTAAGATAGTCGAACCTATCTACGCTGCTGTTCGCAGACAACGAAGGAAATACTAATGGCTACCAGCACAGAAGTTAATAGGCTTAATAAACGCCTAGCTGCCTACCGTACTATCGACGATTACATGAAGCAGTTGTTAAAGAACACTATCACGTTGTCGTTTCGTAGTGAACCCGTGCTTATCACAGGCGCTACCGGCACAGGTAAGGAGATAATAGCTAGCCTGCTGCACGGCACGCAGCTAAAAGATATAGTTACCGTAAACACAACAGCCGTAACAAACACGCTCTTCGAGTCTGAGCTATTCGGCCACATAAAGGGTAGCTTCACAGGTGCGATTCGTGACCGCAAAGGCTTGGTAGATGTCGCTAAGAACGGTACGCTATTCCTTGATGAGGTAGGTGATATGCCGCTAGACTTACAAGCTAAGATACTACGCCTCGTACAGTTCGGAACGTACCGTCCTATAGGAGATAATGTAACGCGCAACACAAACTGCCGTATCGTAGCAGCAACCTGCAAACCTATAAACAAACTCATCGCAGAAGGTAAGTTCCGTGACGATTTATACTACCGTCTGGCAGCATTCCGCCTACACATCACTCCGCTATCAGAACGTCGCCACGATGCGGAGCATTTTCTTGTAACACATCCGCTCTGGCATAAGATACCAAGCGATCACAAAGAAAAGTTCCTAACGTACGTTAACAACGACCCTATGAACGGCAATTACCGTGAGCTAGAACAACTAATGTTACGATATGAAGTTCTAGAACAGCTACCCGGCTGACTTCATGTGCTAGAAAATAAAAAATACAAAAGATAACAAATCTGGCACGATTCCTGCTTTATATAAGATGTCCGGCCCCAATCGGGGGCTTTAGAAGATAAGTTGGAGCCTAACATAACATAACATAATACCTATGGCACAATACATAGAACAAGAGTACAAGGACGGTGACTGGAAGGGATTCAAGTTTACCGTGAAGCAGTTCGATAGCACAGCGGAAGCCGTTGATTCTATCGGAGAAGACAACATCCTATCGTTAGTGAATCAGCAGTTCGCTAGCCGCATTCGCGCTAAGGTAAAGAACTCTTTACCAAAGGGCTTGAGCGGTGAAGATCTGACTGCCTCACAGCAACGCCTGACAGATAAGCACGTCGATGGTTTGCTATTCTCGCAGGAGGATGTCGATAAGTGGCGACCTGACCAGCGTGAGCTTACGCCTACTGCGCTATTCAAGATGGCGAAGGAAGCGTTCAAGGCTAACGATAACGTCAAGGGCGCTGAGTTGCTAACCAAGATGCAAGAGCTTTTAGAAGCTGCATAGGATAGCAAGTGCATTGTAAGGTAGGCTAGCAATGGCCTACCTTACTTTTGCATCTTTTACGATAACACCGTTAACATGACAGATGACATTGACATCGTAGTAGGTAAGTTAAAACGTTCAGAAGTTACGGCCAAGCCTAAAGCAAACCGTAGCAGCTATAATGAGAACAGCGCAGAGATGATACGGCCCATCATAGACAAACTCTTAGACGAAACAAAAGATGTGTTTGTGCCGTGCGCCGACACAGGCTACAGCGCTGGTACATTATACGTTAAGCTGAATGACGGACTACTATGGCTCATGCACAACGACAAGAGCGAACGTAACACAGACTACCGCTACTTGCGTACACAAATATCCATGCGTAAGCTAACTGAAGGTGTTCTTATATACTTCAAGGAAGCGATACGTACCGTGCGGCAGAAGACGTTAGACGGGCGCACGTTAAAAGTTGCCACAAGTGATAGCATAAAGTGGCGGCACGACATACTCACATGGCTACAGTCTGCACAAGACGGTGAGCTATTCTCACGTGAGGATATAGGTATAACAGAAGCAGATAAGCAATGGGTACATGATACGATAGCTACCCAAGCACCTGACGCAGAAGTTATTTTCTCAGACACAGGACTTCGTATGATACGTTAACATGGAAGCAGATTCAATCGGCCCCTTGCTATACATAGGGGCATTTATAATATTCTACTTACGATACACTAGACAACGACGGTGACAATAGAAGAATTACTTAACTGCGATGTTACATCGCTAGAAGCTATGGCAGACGATGAGTTGTTGGAACATTTCAAACCATATCTTATCGTCTGCCAGCCACCGTTAGACGACAACGTGAAGGTAGTTAAAGGGCCAAAACGTAAGCGTAAGACATCCATATCAGTTAGAGAGAAGCGTACGTTAGAAGAGCAGATGCGCGAGCTAGCTGACCTGCATAACGTAGAACTAGATGAAGGCGCAGATTTATTACCACCAAACTTAAAGTGACTACAACCTTGCACAAAACAAATGACGGTCGTTACATAATTAAGATAGACGCATCGCTCTACAGTCAGAGCGCCTGTCCACGGCGCTTGTGGTACATGGGCGGCAGAGGTTTAACTTATGATACGAAGTCACACAAGATGGAGTACGGCACAGCGTTTCACAAGGCGCTGCAAGAATACTACACAACGGGCAATACTAAGAAAGCTCTTGCCGTAGCTATCGAACATTACGAACAGCCAGACATCTACGTACCAGACAATGACTTCCGTGACATAGGACATCTGGCTGCTACGTTACAGCAGTACTTCATGGCGTACGAAAAGCTGGACGGCTTCAAGCCAGACATGGGCGAAGAAGGCCCATTGTTAGAACAACGCTTTGCTATACCATACGACACAGATGGTGAGCGTATTGACGTTGTGTTGTGCGGTACGATAGACATGATAGGTAAATTCAACGGCATACCTGTGCTAGTAGATCACAAGACTACAGCACTCATGCAAGTCGAGAAGTATCTTGAAGGCTACCAAAACTCCCCACAGATGATGATGTACACTATGATATACAAGCACCTGTTTCCTGACGAAAGCAGAGGCGTAGTTATCAATGGCATCTTCATATCACGTAGCGGCAAGAGCAAGTTTCGACGCTCGACAATCATTACGTTCCCCGATCATGTGCTAACGGAGTTCGAAAATCACTTACGAGAAACAGCACAGTTCTTCATGAGCGGCTTGCGGCGTGTGTTAGATGAGGGCGCTTACGCAGAAGATGTCTTCCTGCCTAACTTCACTTGCTGCCAGACAAAGTTTGGCGAGTGTAACTTCTCGCCTGTATGCACCACGCCACGTGCAGATGATCGTGAGACTATCATAGGCTCGCTCTTCTCCACAACGAACACCTACGATCCACTAAACTTTCAAAAATGACAGACCAAGAGATACGCGACGCAGCTTTACGTGAGTTTAAAATACTTGCACCGCGCAAGTTCAACGCTGGCATAGCAGAACACAATCCTGATGGTACAAAAGGAATGTGGCTTATGACTTCAAGGCAACTTGTAGATAACGCGGAGGAAGAAGTAATAGATCTTTGGCACTACATACAGGTGCTTAAAGCAAAAATAAAAGAGCAAGACGCTCTCATACTACAACTAAAACGAACGATAGCAAAACAAGCACAATGAAAGATGAACAAGTATTAGCAATAGTAGATGCTATAAAAGATATAGGATACACTCTAAGCCACACGCTTGGGGATAGTGAAACGGGAAAGAATAACGGTAACGTAGGTAACATTATGTTTTCTATGGATAGGATGAGTGACAACATAGCGGAAATAAATGAACGCCTAAAAGTCCTCGATGACTCTGTTGTTGCCGTAGCACAAACCATACACGACAAATGAGCAAAGCAATAATAGGTATCGTAGGTGGTAGCGGCACGGGTAAGTCCACGTCGCTACGCAACCTACCACCAGAGAAAACATACATAATAGATCTTGAGCGTAAGGGTATGCCCTTTCCCAAGAAGTTCCCCTACGTAGCATCCTGCTCACACACTACAGAGTTCGATGCTGCGCTGAAGACTGCCCTAGCAGACGAAAGCTGCGAGGTTATAGTTATTGAGTCGTTCACGAAGTACGTTGAGATACTTCACACACTAGCAGATAAGTCTTTCAAAGGCTTTGATATATGGAACTACTACAATAAGGAGATTCGTACTATGCTAGACAAGGTTAAGAACGATCATGCTGTTGTGATATTCACAGCAATTGATGAGATAGTGGAGCTAGTACAGCCCAGCGGTAACACGTCTAACGTGCGCCGCATTAAGGTGCAAGGCAAGCAACACGCAGGTTGCGTAGAGAAAGAGTTCCTTATAGTACTGTTCACAGAAGTCAGGCGCGACAAAGATGGTAACACACGCTACGTCTTCCAGACTAACAGCGACGGTATCACCTCCGCTAAGACTCCAATGGGTATGTTTGATGAAGCATACATAGACAACGACATTAACGCAGTCATAGAGGCTGCAAAAAACTATTACGACAAATGAAATGGCCAACAGACGGACTATACATTGACGAACTGATCGACAAGCTGTTGAAGAAGTTCAAAAAACCACGTAACGGATACCAAGATAATATGAAATCTAAGCTGCTAAAGCTAAAGCAAGCATCAGCAGACGCTAACATAACAACAATCGATGACTTAACAGACTACTTACATGAGCGATACTAAAATGAATGATACTCAAAAAGAGTACGCAGAGATGACTGTATCATTAGCAGAAGCCGCTAATATGCAGATTAAGAACATAGCAACAAAGCTAAAGATCAAATATTCTGATGCAGCTAGGTTGTTTCAAATTGTAACTGAAGACAAGTTAGTATATATGCTAACTCAAATGACTTCTCCTGATGGCAATAGGAGTGCGGCCCCAGAAGAATCCAAACAAGACACTCCCTAACATAAACATAAATACATAATATGGCAATCATCAACTTAGATGAGATCGCAGATAGCGTAAGACCCTATCTGAAGAAGGACACGTATGCGGCAAGAATACTTAGTGCCGAGTTTACGCAAAGCAAGGCCGGTGCGCCTATGATAGTAATGCAGTGGGAGGTAGTAGCTCCTGAAGCAGTTGAAGACAACGACGGCAAGCTCATACGAATTGCAGGTTTGCAGTTCCGTGACTATCTGTCGTTTAGCGAGAAGGCTATGGATATAACCATGCGCCGTATCAAGGGTTTGCACAAGGCGTTAGAACTCTCTCCAGAGTTCGACGACGAAGACCCTGACGTAGACCAGTACAGTGGTCTGGCTGCTGACGTTACGATAGAGACTGAGCAGCAAGCACAGAAAACAGAGGATGGCTCGCCTGTCCTCAATGGTGACGGCGATCCTGTCATGAACAATAACTACCGTTTGAAGCGAGTGTTGCGGTTGAACGAAGAGCATACGTTATAGTCAGAACGCTTCTAGACTATATGTGGAACGTAGTGGTACACAGCGGCTATTAAGATGCTGCGGGAGTCTGTTAGGTATTTCACTCCTCATTGATCGCCACTACGTTCTCTTTGAATTTTTAGCTAGGCTAGGTAAACTGTTTCTATTGGTTTGTGGTTTTTTATGCGGTTGGTTGTCCGTGACTAGCCTAGTGTTTTTTAAAGGAGATGCCAGAAACAATAAGACATACGTTAGCACAGTTGCCGTACAGGGATTTAACTGTTGTGCTGGGCAAGCCGTCCCGCTTTGACCGCGCACAACTACTCAGCGGCTACGCTGGGCAGATATTCTACAACGCACTCCAGCCCATCCCTCGACAGGCGGTTGACGTTGTGCTAGCCGATGCCCTCGACAAGGGCGAAGTTAACATACGCGAAGGTACGAAAGTTGTACTGCTGCTAGGACAAGATGCCCTTGATATGTTCAAGCGCGGAGTTACGATAGACGAACAACGTGGCTGCCCATTTGTAGAAGACGGCGTTACGTACGTAGCAACGTACGAACCACAAGAAGCCGTTGACCGCATGGCATACTTCAACCCGAACGATGTAGGAGATGGGAAGGGCGGCGATGATAAGGGATGGCACGGCAAGACGCGACGGCCCAATCGTAAGTTCTGGCTTGGGCGAGATGTCAAGAAAGCTGTAGCGTATCTCAAAGTGCCGCCTGTTATAACCGTTGCCGAGCATATCTTATGGCCCCGCGCTGATGAAGTTATCAAGCTGCTTGCATCTGCGAAAGGCAAGACACTTTACTTTGACGTAGAAACTAACCGTGAGCTAGAGATGACTTGCTTTGGTTTCTCGTTTGATGCAGAGCGTGCGTGGTGTGTGCCTATGGTAACGTCACCTTGGGCAGGTTATTATTACGAAGACACAGCACGTATCTTACGCGCCTTAGCTATAGCATTCCGCGACAACACCGTAGTCATCCACAACGCCCTCTTTGATCTCTTCGTCCTCGCGTACAAGTACGGCATCCCTGCACCGCCCAGCGTATACGATACCATGCTGGCACACCACCGGCTCTTTCCAGAGGTTGAGAAGTCTCTCGGCCATTGCCTAGCACTGTACACAGATCAGCCCTATCACAAGAACGAGGGCGTGTTCGAGCCTAAGAATGCTAGCCAACAGCAACAGCTTTATGAGTACAACGCAAAGGATGTCATCAGTCTAGCGTTACTCAAGCCGCAAATAGATGAGACTGCCAAGAACTTTAAAGCCGTCGATAGCATCCGTCAAGTTAACGCTAGCGTTGTGCCGTATCTGACCGCCATGTTGCAAGGCATACGCTATGACGACGACAAGCTACATGACATCGTAACGCACAACGACCGTTACCAGAATGAACTGCTACGCTTCTTGCGTTTGCTGACGGGCGGTGATCTTAATCCCAATAGCCCGAAGCAAGTCGCTAACTACTTGTACGGGCGCTTAGGCTACCAGCGCCCTAACAAAGATGTCACTAGTGAAAGGGTTCTGTTGCAGTTGCGCTTGAAGCATCCTGAGAATCCTATCATCAGCATCATACTGCGCTACCGCGCAACTGCAAAAGAAAGCGGCCAGCTAAAGTTCCCGCCGTGGGAGCCACAAGATCACAAGCGTATCACAACCTCCTACAACCTAGCTGGCACAACCTCCTACCGGCTAGCCTCGCGGCGCTTGCTGAACAAGTGGGGTACTAACGTACAGAATTTCCCCAAAAAATTACGCAAGCTGTTCGTAGCTGATCCCGGCAACGTGTTCGTGCAAGCTGACCAAGCTGGTGCGGAAGCACTTGTTGTAAGCTACCTCTGTACTACAGGCAACTTCCGCAGGTTGTTTGATAACGGTGTGAAGTCTCATGTGTATGTTGCCCTGCGTCTGTTTGAGGATGTCTGGTCTTCTGAGATGGGCGAGAGCATGAAGCCATATATAGAAGCACCTGTGCATGAGCTAGTGAAGATGCCGCGCTGGAAGGAGCTACGTGATCTTATAGCCAGCAGTGACAACTGGAGCGCGGACAAGCGTTACTACTTCATGGCAAAGATGATATGCCACGCCAGCAACTACGGTATGAAAGCACCGACGTTCCGTGTGAATGTCTTACAGAAGTCACAGGGCGCAGTCAACCTAGCACACAAGCAAGCAGCCTTCTTTCTTGAAACCTACCACATGTTGTTCCCTGAGATACGCAAGTGGCACAACGATACTATAACAGAACTTAAGCGCACACGTATGCTACGCAACTTGTTCGGATACCCTCGTATGTTTACACAAACCATAGAGCCATCCATGTACAAAGAAGCGTTCGCATTTGTGCCGCAGTCTACAGTAGGCTGCATCACTAATCTCGCATTCACAGACTTGTATAACAACCCACGCATCCGCGAGTTAGGGGCGGATGTAATGCAAAACAATCACGACAGTGTTCTACTGCAATGTGACTCACGCTATGCTAAAGAGGTTGCATCTATGGCCTGCGATGCGCTCAACCGAGAGATGCTTTCTCCGCACGGCGAACCTTTTCAGATGCGATCTGAAGCTATGATAGGGCCAAGCTGGGGGGAGATGGCAGATGTATGAACAATGATAAACATAGAAAAATGGCGAGGATATTTAAAAGATTTAGAGTCACCCAACCTGTTCATAGATTGGGGCTTTTACAGCATGATAGCGACAGCACTACAACGCCGCGTTTGGTTATACCCTGACACGTTCACGTTATACCCTAACCTGTTCGCGCTACTGGTCGGCCCACCGGCAGCAGGTAAGTCGCGTGTCATAGCGCAGGTGAGTGAGTTCGTTAAGCACCCGTCGCTCATCAAGCGTGTGCCGAAGAAGAAGTCTAACGAGGTAGACATCAAGCCGTTCTACCCTATCAGCGCGGATACGATAACACAGGAAGGTCTTGTGCGGTTTATCGTTGAAGAGTGTGCGCGTGACTTCTTCTACAAGAACGGCGAGAACAAGAAGATCCGCTCTTCGCACTTCTCTGTGGGGTTTATGATAGAAGAGCTGGGCGTTTTGCTACGCAAGAACACAGACAACATTGTCAATATGCTGAACCAGTTTTACGATAGCCGTGACTACACGTACAAGACAAAGCACCACGGCACAGACATTATCAAGAACGTATGCGTTAACATACTGGGCGGCGCAACGCCCTCTTTCATACGCACGGCGTTCAGTGATAAGATCATATCGCAAGGCTTTACGTCACGTGTCATTATGATATTCGGTGACGGCCCTCGCTTCTTACGGCAGTTCCCCGGCATAGACGACAAGCAGAAAGCTCTGAAGAAAGACCTCGTAGGACATTTGAAAAAGTTGTGTGATGTAGCTGGGCCGGTGAAGTTTACAGACGAAGCAGAAGCGTACCATAAAGAAGTCTATGAGAGCGGCCAGCTAACACAAGATGTTGTCAACAAAGATTACAGGCTTGAGACTTACTACGGCAGGAAGAACGTACACCTGCTAAAGTTGTCTATGATAATGCACTTCGCAGATACCATAGACAGCATGATTATAGAGAAGTCTACAGTCGAGCGAGCCATGCGGTTCCTTGCACATACGGAAGCGCGGATGCACGAAGCCTACGTTACTGCTGGGCGCAATGTACTTGCCGAGATTCAACGACGCATACTACAGCACATCATAAACGAAGGGGCCGTCGTAACATACAAGAAACTTTTGCTCACGTTCTGCGATGACCTCGCAAAAGACGAACTTGAACAATGTCTAGCTTTTCTACTTGCAACTGAACAGATTACGAAAAGTGCAGGTGGATATGTAGCACTCGTAGACAAACCTGCGGATGCGTTTAGTTACCTATAAGCACTATGTATAGAAAAGATATGTTTGAAGTAACCATACCATTAGACAATAGTGAAGAAGTCTTTACTAATGTTTATTATACAGAGGACAGTATCGTCGTTTATAATTGTCAAATTATGGGCGAGTCTGGTACTGATGAGGGCGCTCACACAGAAGTGAGCGTAGTAGACGAAGAGATAACATACGAAGATGAAGATGGCAACACAGTTATACCGTCTGAAAAAGACGCAAATCGCGGACGTGAACGTGCTTTCGCTAATACCGAAGAACGCGCACACGAAAAAGCTTGGGAAGAACGTTATGAAGACAGATAAAAGAATAAAGTTGGGGCGATTATTCGTCGTCGTTAATAAGAACAAACACATAATGGCTAACAAGGAGTACATACATACGTACTTGCAGGGCGGAAGCGGTAGTCCTGTACCGTATATGTTTACTGAAAGTCAGCTTAAAGATGCACGCGAACGTGCAGCCAAAAACTTTGAAGACTGCTTGCCGTTAGCAAGATGGTGGAGGATTTGGTAAGATGTCAGATAAAGTTATCTACACAACCATCGGAGACAGGCGCGTAATCCTAGCAAAGCACGTAGACAATACTATCCTACGTGAGCTTCCGTTTAGTAAATCAGTTCTTTGGAAAACTAAATCCTTTGGCTTTAATAAGAAGCTGCTTGACTACGCAAAGCAAAACGCTGTTGAGAATTTTATCTTCGCGGATTTGCTAAAACAAAACTACGTACAAATAAGTATGGATGCAGTACTACAAAAAGGTTCAGAAGGAGATTACGGTTATGGCCTGAGCTGGT
>Ga0181374_1000294_pt1 | contig 12069 bp, 10 predicted proteins | sample LowvirmetaG_2_FD_130086 | JGI IMG/M metagenome (GOLD analysis project Ga0181374, IMG submission 130086) | Marine viral communities from the Subarctic Pacific Ocean - Lowphox_10 viral metaG | ecosystem: Environmental > Aquatic > Marine > Oceanic | place: Subarctic Pacific Ocean | collected...
AACCCGTAGACCGGCAGGCCGTCCTGCCGGATGCGCATCGCCAGCGGCATGAAATCGCTGTCCGAGCTCATGATTCCGAACCCATGGACCCGGCCGCGATAGAGCAGGTCCATCGCGTCGATCGTCATCTTCATGTCGGTAGCGTTCTTGCCCTTGGTCATGTCGAACTGCTGCTGCGGTTCGATGCCATAGCGATGCATCAGATCGATCCAGCCCTTGAGGCTCGTCTTGCGCCAATTGCCATAGGCGCGGCGGATGTTCACCTGGCCCAGTTCGGCAAGCACGGTGAGCACCGGATCAATGCCCGAAGGACTGGCATTATCCGAATCGATGAGAAGAGCGATATTGCGTTGTTCGATATCCGACATGTGCGCTTCCATGACCGCAAGCCGGGTCACGCGCAAGTCACGGGGCGGGGGCGAATTCTCCGCTAACCTCGTCGAGCAGGTGCAAAATCCCGTCGGAAATGGCGAAATAGGCGCCCCGCAGGGTGAGACTGCCATTGCCTTCCTTTTCCTGCACGCAGGGGAAGGTGCGAAGGTTCTCCAGGCTGACCTTGACCGCGGCCAGTTCCATTGCGCGTTCGGCGATGCGGCCGCTCGTGCCCTTTTCCGCAGCGATCGGTTCTCGCACCGCGTCGAGCATGTCGATCCAGTGCGCTACGAACCCGCCTTCGCCCAGCGCGTTGCCATGCAGGTCCTGCGTCAGCGCAGCCTTGCACCCCCCGCACATGCCATGGCCCATGACCACCACTTCGCGGACCTTGAGGAACTGGACAGCGAATTCGAGCGCCGCGGATACGCCGTGCCGGCCGGGCGTCGTTTCGAACGGCGGGACCAGCGCGGCAACATTACGCACCACGAAAATCTCGCCCGGATCGACATCGAAAATCTGGGCGGGGTCGACGCGGCTGTCGGAGCAGGCGATCACCATGACCTGCGGCGACTGGCCTTCCCTGAGCTGTTCCCAGCGGTCGTGCTGTTTGTGCCAGTCGCCTTCGCGAAAGCGGCCGTAACCCTGGATCATCTGTTCGAAAGTCTTCATGCGATCATCGCTGCCGTGAAATGGTCCCGGTGGCAAGGGGCGGCGCATAGCTATGCGGGTTGCCGTTGGCGGGCAGGGGGCCTAGATGGGCCGCGCTATGAACGACCTTTCTTCCGCACCGCGGCCCGAGGGCGAACGCCCCAAGATGCAGCGCAAGCCCGACTGGATCCGGGTGAAGGCGCCCGTCAGCAAGGGCTATCAGGAAACGCGCAAGCTGATGCGCGAACTCAACCTGCACACGGTGTGCGAAGAGGCGGCCTGCCCGAACATTGGCGAATGCTGGACCAAGAAACACGCCACGGTGATGATACTTGGCGATACCTGCACGCGCGCCTGCCGGTTCTGCAACATCAAGACGGGCATGCCGATGCCCGTCGACCCGCTAGAGCCCGAACATACCGCGACCGCTGCAGCGGCCATGGGGCTGGAGCATATCGTGATCACCAGCGTCGATCGCGATGACCTGCCCGATCGCGGTGCGGGGCAGTTCGTCAAGGTGATCAACGCGCTGCGCCGCGAAACGCCGAATACGACGATCGAAATCCTGACCCCCGATTTCAAGGGACGGATGAAGCAGTCGATCGCAGAGATCTGCGAGGCAGGCCCCGATGTCTTCAATCACAATCTCGAGACCGTCCCGCGGCTTTATCCGACGATCCGCCCGGGCGCGCGCTACTATGCCTCGCTGCGCCTGCTCGAAGAGGTGAAGGTCCACAATCCGCTGATCTTCACCAAGTCGGGCATTATGCTCGGCTTGGGCGAAGGCCGGCTCGAGGTCCATCAGGTGATGGACGACATGCGCAGCGCGGACATCGATTTCATCACCATGGGCCAGTATCTCCAGCCTACGCCCAAGCACGCGAAGGTGGAAGAATTCGTCACGCCCAAGCAGTTCGCGGCCTATGGCTCGATCGCGCGGGCGAAGGGCTTCCTCCAGGTCGCATCGAGCCCGCTGACCCGCTCGAGCTATCATGCGGGCGACGATTTCGCCGAAATGCGCGCCGCGCGCGAAGCAAAGCTCGCCAAGCAAGGCGCCTGATGCCCGGCATCCGTGAAAAACGGCGGCTGCCCTACAGCCAGGAACAGATGTTCGACCTCGTCGCCGATGTGGGCAGCTATGGCGAATTTCTGCCATGGGTGGTGGCGACGCGCGTGCGCAGCGACAGCGAAACCGAAATGGTCGCCGACATGCTGGTCGGCTTCAAGGCGATCCGCGAGAAGTTCACCTCCCGCGTCGTCAAGCAGCGTCCTGAGCACCTCGAAGTGTTCTACGTCGACGGACCGCTCAAGGATCTCGACAACAACTGGACCTTCACCCCGACCGAGGACGGAGGGTGCGAGATCGATTTCTGCGTGGATTTCACTTTCCGCAACGCGGTCTTCGAAGCATTGGCAGGCCAGTATTTTGACCGTGCCTTCCGCAAAATGGTGCAGGCGTTCGAAGATCGTGCGGACGAACTGTACGGCCGCGAAAACGCCGCCGCCAACCTCTAGGGCAGCAAGAGTTCAAGCGCGCAGATCGTCGCCTCGCGGCGAATATCGGCGCGCGAAGTCGGCTCGAACCGCTTGAGTTCGCCTTCGGGTTCGACGCCATCTCCGCGAACGACACGCGCGAAGACGACCGTCCCCACGGGCTTGAGATCGGTACCGCCGCCGGGCCCGGCGACCCCGCTGATGGCGACCGCCACATCGGCATGGCTCCTGTCGAGCGCGCCCTTGGCCATGGCCCAGGCGCAGGCGATCGAAACTGCCCCGAAGGTTTCGATGATCTCGAGCGAAACGTCGAGACATTCCATCTTGGCTTCGTTCGAATAGGTTACGAAACCGCGGTCGAGCACGGCCGACGATCCCGGGATTTCGGTTAGCGCGGCAGCGACAAGACCGCCGGTGCAGCTTTCGGCGACGGTCACCTTGCGCCCGAGCGCCGCGTTTTCCTCGACTACGCGGCGGGCGAGCGTCTCGATATCATCGGGTAGCAGTCCGCCGGTCATGGCTGCTCAGCCGGGCAGATGCCGGGTTCCTTCACATCGGTAACATCGAGAATGAAGGTCAGCAGTCCGCCGAAATTCTCCGGGGGGAGGGGGGCCAGCAGTTCCATGGCCTGCTCGATCTTCGGGCAATCCCCGGGCTTGATCTCTTCCCCGATCTTCTGCGCCAGGAAGGCGTCGACGATCGGGCGCAGTGTCTCGGGTGGCAGGTCGGACAGCATCGCGGCCGTGCCGTCGTCTTCCCTGCCGTTCGCCAGCGCCAAGAAGGTGCGGAAAGCGCCGGGCCAGCGATCCGACTGGATCGAGGCATAGGGCGCGACGAATGCTTCGCCGCGGGTCGCGAAAAATCCGTCCTCGGCCAGGTAGGGCGTGCACGATGCCCGGAAGCCTTCCGCCAGGATCGGGACCGCATAGATGCCGGTATCGGTCACGTCCTGCGGGGCGATGCAGCGCTGCGCCAGCGCCGGCTGCGCCGCAAGCAGGCCGAATGCAGCAAGCGCTGCCGCGCCCATCCGTTTGCGATATCCCATGCGCATCAATCTACTCCCTGATGACGGTTGCCACGGCCTGCGCTGCAATTCCTTCGCCGCGGCCCGTGAAACCGAGCCGCTCAGTTGTCGTGGCCTTTACCGATATGGCGGTGATGTCAACGCCGAGCAGTTCGGCGATCCGCGCACCCATGGCGTCGCGATGCGGCCCGATCTTCGGAGCTTCGCAGATGATCGTCAGATCGATATTGCCAACGCTGTAGCCGGCTTCGCGCACGAGCCGGGCAGCGTGTTCGACAAAGCGATCGCTGCTCGCTCCTTTCCACTGCGCGTCGCTGGGAGGGAAATGGCTGCCGATATCGCCTTGAGCGATCGCCCCCAGCAATGCGTCGACAATGGCGTGCAGTGCCACATCCGCATCGCTATGGCCGGCCAGGCCCTTGTCGTGTTCGATCCGGACCCCAGCGAGCCACAGCTCTTCGCCTTCGGCCAGCCGGTGGACATCGTAGCCCATGCCCGTGCGCAGGGGCGGTAATCGGCTCATGAAATCCTCCGCGAAAGTGAGTTTGGCAAGCCGTTCGTCGCCCGCGACATGCGCGATTTCTCCGCCACTTGCACGCAACACCTGCGCATCGTCGCCCGCATCGGCTTCGCCGGCCCAGGTGGCATGCGCATCGCGAATGGCGGCAAAGCGGAAAGCTTGCGGTGTTTGGACCCGGCGCAAATGTTCGCGCGGCGCGACACCGGCCATCAGCCCCTCTTCCTCGAAAGCCAGACTGTCGACGACCGGGAGGACCGGAATGGCGCCAGCGTGGGTTTCAAGCGCGCCAAGCAAGCGTTCGATCACCGCGCGCGGAAGGTCCGGCCGCGCCGCGTCGTGGATCAGCACGGTATCGGCGCTTTCGATAGCGCTCAGCGCCCGGGCAACCGATTGCTGACGAGTCTCGCCTCCGGCGACGAGGGTATAGCCCGCCAGTCCGTCCAGCGCCGTGTGCGCAGCCGCTTCGCCGTTTTCGGGGATCGCGATGAGGAGCGGGGCCGCCCCGGCTTCGAGTAGGGTTTCGACCGAGTGGCGCAGCACCGGTTTGCCGCGCCAGTCCGCAAATTGCTTTGGCAGCGGCTGTCCCGCCCTGATACCCTTCCCTGCGGCGACGATGATTGCCGCGAAGGCGGGAAGGGGGGGCGTGTGTTGCATACGAAAGCAGCGCGCTAGCGGCTTGCCGTTTTCGCTGCAACGCACTATGTGCCTGCCCAATATTTAGGCAATGAATTCCTTATGACGACGCAACCGCTCCCGCCCGCACCCCCGCAGCCGATCGAGGTCGGCAACGTGTCGATCGACACGCCGGTGGTGCTCGCGCCGATGACCGGCGTGACCGACCTGCCGTTCCGGCGCCTGGTGCGGCGCTATGGCTCGGGCCTCAATGTGACCGAGATGATCGCCAGCGAAGCGGCGATCCGCGAAACGCGGCAGAGCGTCCAGAAGGCGGCTTGGGACGCGATCGAGGAACCGGTGTCGATGCAGTTGGTCGGCTGCGATCCCGACAGCATGGCCGAGGCGGCCAAGCTGCAGCAGGACAATGGCGCGGCTATCATCGACATCAATTTCGGCTGTCCGGTGCGCAAGGTCGTGGGTCAGCTGGCCGGGTCGGCGTTGATGCGCGAAGTGCCGCTGGCGACGAAGCTGATGGAAGCGACAGTCAAGGCGGTCGATGTGCCCGTGACCGTCAAGATGCGGATGGGCTGGGACCATGCCGATCTCAACGCCCCCGAACTGGCGCATATCGCGGAAGACCTCGGCGTGAAGATGATCACCGTCCATGGCCGAACCCGCAACCAGATGTACAAGGGGCACGCGGACTGGGCATTCATCCGCAAGGTGAAGGATGCGGTCTCGATCCCGGTCATCGCCAATGGCGATATCTGCACGATAGCCGACGCTGCGGCCGCGCTCGAGCAATCGGGTGCCGACGGCATCATGATCGGGCGCGGGGCTTACGGAAAACCGTGGCTTCTGGGGCAGATCATGCATTGGTGGCGCACCGGCGAAGTGCTCGAAACTCCCTCATTCGACGAGCAATACGACGTGCTGGTTGAGCATTACGAGTCGATGCTCGACCATTACGGCGAAGGGGTCGGCACCAAGATCGCGCGCAAGCATCTGGGCTGGTATACCAAGGGCATGCACGGCTCCGCCGAGTTCCGCAATTTCGTCAATTTCATCGACGATCCGCGCAAGGTGCTCGAGGAAATCGAAGCCTTTTACGAGCCCTTCCTGCGGCGCCGCGCCGCGTGACCCCGTCATCCGGCGCACCCGATGCGCGCGCCCAGCTTGCCGCGATGATTTTCGCGGTGCTGCTGCTGGACGAGGACGATCGCATCGTCGAAGCCAATTATGCAGCCGAAGAAATGCTGGGCCGCAGCGCCCGCAAGCTATCCGAGAAGCGGTTCTGGGATGTGGTGGGAATCGCTGACGAACGGCTCACGGAGCGCCTCTCGAGTGTCGATGCGCAGGTTATCGCCCGGGGCGTAACCATCGCCACCGCTGTCGGTGAGCGGCGGATCAATATCAGCAGCTCGCCTATCCATGCATCCGCGGGATGGCGCGTCCTCACGTTGTCCGACGCAGGGCAGCCCGACAATGACGAGGACGCCGAAGAGCGCGTCGAATTGCGCGCACCCGCGGTTCTCGCACATGAAATCAAGAATCCACTCTCCGCCATCCGGGGGGCGAGCCAGCTGTTGGCCCGCCGCGTTGCGGGGAAGGACAAGCCGCTGGCGAAAATGATCTCCGCCGAAGTCGATCGGATCGCGCAGCTGATCGATCGCATGCAGCAGCTCGGCGCGAAGCCGATCGAGATTACCGGGCCGTGCAACCTGCACGAGGCCATTCGCAACGCGATGGCTACAGTGCGCGCGGGAAGAGACGATCCCTGCGAACTGGTGGAGGAATTCGATCCCTCGCTCCCCCCGGTCGCGGCGGATCAGGGCGCGCTCGAGCAGGTCCTGATCAATCTCATCGCCAATGCCTGCGATGCCAGCGCCGCGCTCGACGGCGCCCGGGTGCGTGTGCGCACCCGCTTCGTCAGCGGCCTCGTCTTCAACACCATCCGTCTGGGCAAGGCGACCCGCCTGCCGATCGAGATCACGGTCACCGATGGCGGATCCGGGATCGAACCGGCGCTGCGCGATCACGTGTTCGAACCGTTCGTTTCGAGCAAGCCGCACGGGCAAGGTCTCGGGCTTGCCCTGGTGCGCAAGCTGCTGCGCGACATGGGCGGGCGCATTTCGCACCAGCGCGACGAGCGCGCGGGTGAAACCCATTTTCGCATCAACCTGCCGGTCGCAGGGTAGGGGGAGCACATGGCACGCACGGTCTTGCTGGTCGAAGACGACAAGAGCATCGCAACGGTGATCACCGAAGCGCTGCGCGATGATGGGTTCGAAGTTACGGCGTGCGATACGCTCGCGCGGCGCGATGCCCTGCTGGACGAGCAGGCGTTCGACGTCATGCTGACCGACGTCATTCTGACCGACGGCGACGGTCTGGCGTCGATCGATGCCGTGCGATCGCGCGCGCCCGACATGCCGGTGATCGTCCTGTCGGCCCAGAACACGCTCGATACGGCGGTCCGCGCAAGCGATAGCGATGCTTTCGAATATTTCCCCAAGCCCTTCGATCTCGACGAGCTGACGCAGGCGGTTGCGCAGGCGGTTGCCAGTCGGCCGGTCCTCGAGGGCGCGGATGACAGCGAAGACAGTGCGCTTCCGCTGATTGGCCGCAGTCCCGCGATGCAGGGCGTGTTCCGGATGATCACGCGGGTCCTGCGCAACGATCTCACGGTACTGATCACCGGTGAAAGCGGCACGGGCAAGGAACTGGTCGCCGAGGCGATCCACCAGCTTGGCGCGCGCAAGACCGGTCCGTTCGTGGCGGTCAATATGGCGGCGATCCCGCACGATCTGCTCGAAAGCGAGTTGTTCGGGCACGAACGCGGTGCATTCACGGGCGCGGTCGGACAGCAGATCGGCAAGTTCGAACAGTCGAACGGCGGCACGCTGTTCCTCGACGAAATCGGCGACATGCCGGCGGAAGCGCAGACGCGCCTGTTGCGGGCGCTGCAGTCAGGGCGGATTCGCCGCGTTGGCGGGCGGCAGGAGATCGGAGTCGACGTCCGGATCGTGGCGGCCACCAATCGCGACCTCACTCCGATGATCGCCGACGGGCGTTTCCGCGAGGACCTCTATTACCGTTTGAACGTCGTGCCGATTCACCTGCCGCCGCTGCGCGAGCGGCGCGAGGACATCGGCGCGCTGGTCCGCCATTTCCTCGGCCAGGCGGCGAATGAGGGACTGCCCGTCCGTAAGGCCAATGCGCAGGCGATCAACGCGCTCGAGGCGCGACCGTGGCAGGGCAATGTCCGCGAACTGCGCAATGCAGTCTTCCGGCTCGTCCTCATGGCGCGCGAAGATGTAATCGATGCAGCCGCGGTCGAGGACATCCTTCCCGCCGCGCGCGGAGAGACGGGTGAGGGGCAGAAGGACGGTCTTGCCGCCGCGGTAGAGCGCTGGCTCGAACACGCGCGGCCGGCCGAAGGGGCTGTCTATCACACCGCATTGGCTGCCTTCGAGAGGCCGCTGTTCGAACTCGCGCTCGAACGGACCGAGGGCAATCAGCTGCGCGCTGCGAGGATGCTTGGCATCAACCGCAACACGCTGCGCAAGCGGCTTTCCGAACTCGACATCGCTCCTGAAAGCTACGCTCGACGCCGTTGATCCCGCGTTTCGACCGGACCGCGGCGGGTTTGGCGAATTTATACTTGCAAAAGTGCAACAGTCCCGTTGTATGCGCGCCACGATGGCGACGCGAACAGCAGGAAGTGGACGACAGACGCCCCGCTGGTGGCGCAGGTTCGTCGTAACCTCGCGCAAACGCAACATGGTCGGCTATATCGAGGTCGTCGCCGCGATCGCTTTCCTGGTCATGGTTGCCAGCACCTGGGCAACCTTCCCCAATGCACCGCCCGATGGCGCGCTCCTGCCATCGCGGCAGGTAGCCGGCCTGCTGATCGGTACGCTGATTCCCGCCATGGCGCTGCTCGTGCTTGCCGGGCGGCGGATCGCGCTGCGGCGCGCTGCCGGCAGTACCGCGCGGCTTCATGTCCGACTGGTGTTCTTCTTTTCGATGATCGCAGCGGTCCCGACGCTGCTGGTGGCGGGGTTCGCCGCTTTTCTGTTCCAGTCGGGCGTCGATTTCTGGTTTTCGGACAATTCGCGCGGACTGATGGAAAATGCCAACCAGCTCGCGGAAGGATATTACGAGGAAAACCAGCTCGATCTCGGCAATGAAACGATCTCGATGGCAATGGACATGCGCGCCATCCTTGCGCGCGTTCAGGTAACCGATCCCAACTTTGCGCTCGTCTACCAATACCAGGCCGAACCGCGCGATGTCATCGAAAGCGCCATCCTCCAGGCGATGCCCGACGACACCATGCGCACTGCGGTGGTCTATGGGCTGAGCGAGGCAAGCGATCCGCGAACCTTCGCCCAGGATGCCTATGAAAAGCTTGCCCGCGGAGAACAGGTTGCGGTTCGCGGCAGCGCCGAACGGATCGAGGCGGTGGCGCCGATCGATCGCGAGGCGGGGATCTATCTCTACACCGCGCGCAATGCGGAGGCGGCGACCTTCCGCAGCTGGCAATCCGCCCGCTCGATTTCCGCTGCCTATGAGGAACTGACCAAGCGTGCACGTGCGCTGCAGTTGCGCTTCAATCTCGCGCTGTTCTTCGTCTCGCTGGCGCTGGTGGGCGTTGCGGTATGGTTTGCCTTGCGGTTCGCGGACCGTCAGGTCGAACCGCTTACCGATCTGGTCGCCGCTGCGCGCAAGGTCGGCGCGGGCAATTTCGCGCTGCGCGTCGAAGGGCGCACCGGGGCCGACGAGATCGGCCTGCTCAACCGCGCCTTCAACCGCATGACGGCGCAGCTCGAAAAACAGACCGATGCGCTGCTTTCCGCCAATATCGAACTCGAGGAACGGCGCGGGTTCATCGAAGCGGTTCTGGAATCGGTGAGTGCAGGAATCATCTCGGTCGATGCCGACCTGAACCTGTTGCTGATGAATGCCCCCGCGCAGTCGATGCTGGGCTACGATGCGGCGGGCGAAAGCACGCCCGCGACACTCGACGACCTGGCCCCGCAGATCGGCGCCATGGTGCGCGGCGGGCTGACGCGGGGCGTCATCTCGCACAGCCGCAATGGCGAACTGCTGACCTTCGCCGTGAAGATCGGCCGCGAGAGCGATGGCCATGTGATCACATTCGAGGATATCACGCGGCAGTTGCTCGACCAGCGTCAGGCGGCATGGTCCGATGTCGCGCGCCGGATCGCGCATGAGATCAAGAACCCGCTCACCCCGATCCAGCTGGCGACCGAACGGTTGAAACGGCGCTATCGCAAACAGATCGAGATCGACGGCGAACTGTTCGACGAACTGACCAACACGATCGTTCGCCAGGTCGGCGATCTGCGCAAGATGGTGGACGAATTCTCCAGCTTCGCGCGGCTGCCCAAGCCGACCTTCCGGACGGAAAACGCGATCGACCTGATCCGCCAGTCGCTGTTCCTGCAGGAAGTGGCGCATCCCGCGGTGGATTACCGTTTCCAGGCCCCAGACGAAGGCCCGCTGCGCATCCGCTGCGACCGCCACCAACTGGGCCAGGCGCTGACAAACACGCTCAAGAATGCCTATGAGGCGATCGAGGCCAAAGCGCAGTCGGCGAGTGTCGACTACCGCGGCAGGATCCGCGTAGAGGTCGAGACCGCCGAGGATTCGATCTCGGTCTCGGTGGAAGACAATGGTATCGGCCTGCCGCAAGACCGGGTTAATATCCTCGAACCCTATGTGACGACGCGTGAAAAGGGCACCGGGCTGGGCCTCGCGATCGTCAACAAGATCGTCGAGGAACACGGCGGTGAAATGACGTTCACCTCGGTCGAGACCGGGGGCACGCGGGTGACGATGCGCTTCGCGCGCGATCCGCTCGCCGAGGAAAGCGACGCGCAGACAACGACAAATAATGAAGGATAGGGACGCATGGCGCTGGATATTCTGATCGTCGACGACGAACGCGACATCCGCGAACTGGTGGCCGGGGTGCTGAGCGACGAGGGGTACGAGTGCCGTACCGCCGCCGACAGCACCGCCGCGCTGGAAGCCATCGACCAGAAGCGTCCGAGCCTCGTGTTGCTCGATGTGTGGCTGCACGGCAGCCAGATGGACGGGCTGGAAGTGCTCGACGCGATCAAGGTGCGCGAACCTGATCTGCCGGTCATCATCTTTTCGGGCCACGGAAACATCGACACCGCGGTCAGCGCGGTCAGCCGCGGCGCGGTCGATTTCATCGAGAAGCCGTTCGAGGCCGAGCGGCTGCTGCACCTGGTCGAACGTGCGACCGAAACCGAACGGCTGCGGCGCGAGAATACGAGGTTGCGCGAAAACCAGGGGCAGGGTGACGAGTTCACCGGCAATTCGGCAGTGATCAATGCGGTCCGCGCCACACTGAAGCGCGTCGCCAGTACCGGCAGCCGCGTCTTGGTCACCGGCCCTGCCGGGGCAGGCAAGGAAGTGGCGGCCCGGCTGCTCCACAGCTGGAGCCCGCGTGCCGACAAGGCCTTCGTCATCGTCAATTCGGCCCGGATAACGCCGGAACGTTTCGAAGAGGAGCTGTTCGGCGAGGAAGCCGATGGCAAGCTGGTCCGCCCGGGCCTTCTCGAGACCGCTGACGGGGGAACGCTGTATCTCGACGAAGTCGCCGACATGCCGCTTTCCACGCAGGCACGGATCCTGCGGGTGCTCACCGAGCAGAGCTTCGTCCGCGTGGGCGGAACCCGTCAGATCGGGGTCGATGTGCGGGTGGTCTCGTCCACCTCGCGCGATCTCACCGGCGAAATGGAGGAGAAGCGCTTCCGCGAAGACCTGTTCTACCGCCTCAATGTCGTGCCCGTCGAAGTGCCCTCGCTGGCCGAGCGGCGCGACGATATCCCCGCGCTCGCCGACGGGTTCTTTGCCCGCTATGCTACCGAACAGGGTCTGCGCCCCCCGACCATCAGCGACGAGGCGATGGCGGCGCTGCAGGCCTATGACTGGCCGGGCAACGTGCGCCAGCTGCGCAACGTGGTCGAACGCACGATCATCCTGACCCCGCGCGAAAATCTCGAACAGATCGAGGTCGACATGCTGCCCGAGGAAGTGCTCGGGGGTAAGCTTGGCGGAAACGGCGGGGTGGGGGCGATGATGGGAGCGCCGCTGCGCGAAGCCCGCGAGAATTTCGAGCGCGAGTATCTCACCGTCCAGATCCGGCGCTTTTCAGGCAATATTTCCAAGACCGCGACCTTCATCGGGATGGAGCGCTCCGCGCTGCACCGCAAGCTGAAGCTGCTGGGTATGGTCGAACGCAAGCCGAGCGAGCCGAAAAAGTAGGAGCGATCGGGAAAGTTGCGCGTTGTGCGACAGAATAAGGAATGCATTGCGCACGACGGTGCGATGT
>Ga0181374_1000300_pt1 | contig 11853 bp, 10 predicted proteins | sample LowvirmetaG_2_FD_130086 | JGI IMG/M metagenome (GOLD analysis project Ga0181374, IMG submission 130086) | Marine viral communities from the Subarctic Pacific Ocean - Lowphox_10 viral metaG | ecosystem: Environmental > Aquatic > Marine > Oceanic | place: Subarctic Pacific Ocean | collected...
CCATGGCCAGGAGGGCAAGCGCCCCGCGCATCGTCACGCCTCGGGCGACCAGGCTTCGTAATCGCCGGTGGCGCGGGCCCGCTGCCCGCCGCGCTCGAGCGCTCCGGCGGGGCGATAGGCAGTTGCCGTACCCGTGGCATTGGGCGTGTAATCGGTTTCCCAGATCCGGGCGGGCGGAAGATGGCTTTCGGGTACGTCGTCGAAGGAACCGTGCAGCCAGCCGTGCCATTCGCTCGGCACGCGGCTGGCATCATTGGCCCCTTCGTAGATCACCCAGCGGCGTTCGCGCTCGTCCCCGGTGGTCTTCTTCGACCGGTAGTACTTGTTCCCCTGCGCATCGGTGCCGACGTGTTCGCCATTGCGGGCCGACCACAGATGCGTGCCGATGGTGGCACCGTTCCACCAGGTGAAGATCTTGCCGAGGAAGTTCATGTCCGCGCGGTTAGCCGTTTATTCGCCGTGCCTCAAGCGCCCGCGTGCGGGCCCGCGCGACTTTACCATTCGACCCGGTCGCCGGGTTCGATCCCCAGTTCCGCCGCGCGTCCGCCGCGCAGTTCGAGCACGCCCAGTACCGGGCCCACCGAGTAGACCGGGTCGAGCGAATAGGGTTCGGTCTCGGCGGCGATATTGCTGATCCGGTTGTCCGGCCCGACATAGATGATGTCGAGCGACAACGGCGTGTTCTTCATCCAGAAGCTTTGCGCGCGCGTTCCGTCATAAGGAAAGATCATCCCTTCGAAATCGCCGAGCTCGGTGCGGAACATGAGGCCGCGGGCCTGCGCTTCGCGCGTGTCGGCCACTTCGACCGCGAACTGGTGGCGGTCTTCGCCGCTGGTCACGGTCAGGGGAACGACCGCGAGGCCCGAAACGGGGTGGACCGCGGCTTCGGGGGCCTGCGCCTGCGCGCCGGCCGGCTCGGAGGAGGCCCCGGCCTGTGTCTGCGGCGAACACGCAAGCAGCGCCGCCATCCCGGCCATGGCGGCCAGCACCTTCATTCGTACCCCTCGGCGGCTTCCGCGACCCATTCCTCTAGCTCCTCGACATCGCGCGCTTCGATCACGCGCCGGGCAATTTCGAAATCATGGCCTGCGCGCACCATCGCGGCAAGTCGCTTCTCGTGCAGCTTGCGCTGCGCCTCGGCGTCGCCTTCTGCCGGGCGGGCATAGGGACCGAAGCGGCGCTTGCGCGCCAGCACCAGCGCCGCGCGGCGCCGCTGGCCCTCGCCGGGTTCGAGCGCCTGGCGCAAGTCGTCCTCGATTCCCGCCGCCCGCAAGGCCTGCTCGACCCGCCGGGCGCCATAGCCGCGCGCTGCCAGGTCACCCGCCTTGGCGCGGCCATAGGCCTCGTCGTCGACATAGCCCCGCGCGACGAACTTGTGCAGCAAACCGTCGAGATCGGGCTCCTCCCCCTCGGTGAACCCGCGTTCGCGCAGCTTGCGCTGGAGATAGGTCCGCAGCTTGCCCGCGCTGGTCGAAAACCGGGCGACGTAGGACACCGCCAGCTCTTCCAGCCGGATGCGATCAAGCGGTTTTGCCCGGCGACGAGCACGACCGGATGTTGTGCGTTCATCATCCATGGGCCATATTCCTGCCACAGTCCTTTAAGATTGGGAAATGTGGGAGAGCGCGCCCATCCTACAATGAGCGCGAAAGAGCACGCAAAGAGAATGGCCGAAAGGCCCCAGCTATTCACGGGTATCGCCGAAAATTATGACCGACGCCGTACTGACGCCGACGCCGAATGACTGCGACCTGCCACGCCGCCGGTCGGACTTCGCGACGTTCAACGAGGCTATCGATTACGCTGCGCGAAGCGCCAAGGGCCTCAACTTCCACGACATGCGCGGGACGCTGGAACGGGTCTATCCCTATGCGCAGATGCAGCAGGACGCGCTGCAGGCCGCGTACCGGCTGGTGGCGATGGGTATTCGCAAGGAAGACCGCGTCGCGCTGGTCGCTGAGACGAGCGCGGAGTTCGCGGCATTGTTCTGCGGCTGCACGCTGATGGGCGCGTGGCCGGTCCCGCTGCCCTTGCCGACGACCTTCGGCGGCAAGGAAAGTTATATCGACCAGCTTTCGGTCCAGCTGCAGAGCTCGGACCCGAAAATCCTGATCTATCCCGCCGAAATCGCCGAAATGGCCAAGGCCGCCGCCGACCGGCAGGGCTGCGACGGCGAAAGCTGGGACGATTTCGCCCAGCGCGCCGGCCCGCCATGCGAGCTGCCCGAAGCGCAGCCCGAAGACATCTGCTACCTGCAATATTCGTCGGGCTCGACGCGCTTCCCCACCGGGGTCGCAGTGACGCACGAGGCGCTGCTCCACAATCTGCGCGGGCATGCCGAATCGATGCATATCGGCACCAACGACCGCGTGGTCAGCTGGCTGCCGTGGTATCACGACATGGGTCTGGTCGGCTGCTTCCTGTCGCTGATCGCCAACCAGGTGTCGGTCGACTACCTGCGCACCGAGCATTTCGCCCGCCGCCCGCTCGCCTGGCTCGACCTGATCAGCCGCAACCAGGGCACCACGCTCAGCTATTCGCCGACTTTCGGCTACGACATCTGCGCGCGCCGCATTTCCAGCCAGAGCCAGGTCGCCGACCGCTTCGACCTGTCGCGCTGGCGCGTGGCGGGCAATGGCGCGGACATGATCCGTCCCGACGTCATGCAGAATTTCGTCAATGCCTTTGCCGATGCCGGTTTCCAGGCAAGCAGCTTCAACCCCAGCTACGGCCTCGCCGAAGCCACGCTGGCCGTAACGGTCATGCCGCCGGGTGAAGGCATCCGCGTCGAACTGGTCGAGGAAGAACGCCTGTCGGGACGCCCGCGCGACCTGTCCAAACCCGCGCGGTACCGCGCCATCGTCAATTGCGGCAAACCGATACCGGGCATGGATGTCGAGATCCGCGGCGAGAACGGCCGGATCAAGGGCGATCACCAGATCGGCAAGGTCTGGTGCCGCGGCAAGAGCGTGATGCATTCCTATTTCCGCAACGAGGAAGCAACCACCGACTGCCTCGTCGCCAAGGACAATGGGGACGTCTGGCTCGACACGGGCGACATGGGCTACATGGCCGATGGCTATCTGTTCATCGTCGGCCGCGCCAAGGACATGATCATCATCAATGGCAAGAACCTGTGGCCGCAGGACATCGAATGGGCGGTCGAGCAATTGCCGGGCTTCAACCACGGCGACATCGCCGCCTTCTCGGTCGATACCGACAATGGCGAAGAAACCCCCGCCGTGCTGGTCCATTGCCGCGTCTCGGACCCCGAAGAGCGGATCAAGCTGCGCGACCAGATCGCCGACAAGGTCCGCGGCGTCACCGGAATGAGCTGCGTGGTCGAGCTGGTCCCGCCGCGCACCCTGCCGCGCACCAGTTCGGGCAAACTCAGCCGGGCCAAGGCGAAAAAGCAGTATCTCGCTGGCGAAATCGTACCGCTGGACCTGGCCGCCTGAAGCAATCGCCCCCGGTCGGGCGCTGGCGCTGCGAGCGGACCCTTTTTCGAATTGCCTTGCGCTTCGCGCCATCGGCGCGGCACTATCGCCGCGCCGCGCGACTGCGCGCTTGAAGATCGTGTATTGCCACCCTAATACAGGATTATAGCCGCTTGGAGAGATTTGCGCCCATGAGCGATACGAAAACGCCGACCGCAACTGCCACCGAAACCGCCTTCGACCTCACGCCGCCCGATCCCGTGCCCGAGGTCAAGCCGGAGAAGGCTGCGGGCCTCGTCCCGGTTTCGGAAGAGGTGAAGAGCAAGCTGCAGACCAAGGTCGACGGCTTCGTCGCCGATCTGATCGCCGAGGATGCGAATTCGCCCGAATTCGGCAAGAAGGTCGACCAGCTGACCAATATGGGCCGCAAGGAAATCATGGCTGCTGCGGGCATGTCGAACCGTTTCCTCGACCGTCCGGTGCGCGCGATGGACAAGGACGAAGGCGTCGGCGCCAATCTGGCCGAACTGCGCCGCGTGGTGGAAGACCTCGACCCCGGCAAGCGCGGCAAGCTGTCCGGTCCGCGCAAGATCCTCGGTATCATTCCCTTCGGCAACAAGCTGACCAATTACTTCCGCAGCTACCAGAGCGCGCAGACGCATATCCAGTCGATCCTCAACAACCTCGCCAGCGGCAAGGACGAGCTGATCATGGACAATGCCGCGATCGACGTCGAACGGCAGAAACTGTGGGAGGCGATGGGCAATCTGGAACAGATGATCCACATCTCCAACTCGCTCGACGCGAAGCTGGAGGAAAAGGCCGCCGAACTCGACGCGACCGATCCGGCCAAGGCCAAGGCGGTGCGCGAAACCGCGCTGTTCTATGTCCGCCAGCGCACGCAGGATTTGCTCACCCAGATGGCGGTGAGCGTGCAGGGCTATCTCGCGCTCGACCTGGTGAAAAAGAACAATGTCGAGCTGGTGAAGGGCGTCGACCGCGCGAGCACCACCACCGTCGGCGCGCTGCGCACGGCAGTGACCGTGGCCGAGGCGATGACCAACCAGCGCCTCGTGCTGGGCCAGATCACCGCGCTCAACGAAACCACTGCCGGCATCATCGACAGCACCAGCACGCTGCTGCGCGACCAGACCGGCAAGATCCACGAACAGGCCGCGGCGAGCACGATCCCGCTCGAAACGCTGCAGCGCGCCTTCCAGAACATCTACGACACGATGGACGAGGTCGACAGCTTCAAGCTGCGCGCGCTCGACAGCATGAAGCAGACGGTCACGCTGCTGACCGACGAGGTCGAGAAGTCGAAGGGCTATATCGCGCGCGCCGAAGGCCAGTCGCAGGCGCAGAAGCAGGTCGCCGAAAGCAGCCTGCTGAGCATCGAGGGCTGAGGGCGGCATCGTGAACGACCTCACCCGCGACAGCGACCGCATATTGTCCGAAAGCAAGGCGCTGGTGCGCGACAACCGCGAGGGCGGCCGGCACCGGCGTGCGCCCTCGATCGGTCAGGGTTCGGCCAAGGCCAAGCGCGACCACTTGATGACAAAGGTGCGCAACCTCCTGATCGCGGTGGCCGTCATCTGGGTGGGAGCCGGAATTGCCGGGGCGATCTTCAGCGGCATCGGTTTCTGGGGCGTCATGGCTGTCGTTGTCGCCACGGCCATCGCTACCGCGATCTTCTCCAGTTATCCGAAGATCAAGACGCCCAAGCGCGCCGACATCAACAAGGGCAATGTCCAACAGATGGTCGGCCGCACCGAGCTGTGGCTCGAAGCGCAGCGCCCCGCCCTGCCCCCGCCAGCGGCGAAGATCGTCGATGACATGGGCGTCCAGCTGGATGCGCTGGGCTTGCAGCTCGAAGGGCTCGACCAGAACCATCCCAAGGCACGCGAAGTGCGCAGCCTGGTCGGCGAACAATTGCCCGAAATGATCGACAGCTACCGCCGCATTCCCGCGCATCTGCGCACCGAGCAGCGTGCCGGGGCGACGCCCGACGAGCAGCTGACCGACAGCCTCGGCAAGATCAGCGGCGAAATCGATTCGATCACCCGGCAGCTGGCCGAGGGCTCGCTCGACGACCTGGCGATCAAGCACCGCTATCTCGATTACAAGTTCGGCGAAGCGGCGCAGACCAGCCCGCAGCTGGAGGACAAGAGCTGATGCGCGTTCCGCTTTCCCACGATCTCGGCAAGGACGAAGTCCGGCGCCGCCTGCAGTCGCGCAGCCACGAAATCGGGCAATATGTGCCCGGCGGGTTGGCCGACGTGACCACGAGCTGGCCGAGCGAAGACCGGATGAACCTGGCCGTGAAGGCGATGGGCCAATCGATCGACGGATGCGTCATCATCGAGGAAACGCAGGTGATCTTCGAGGTGAACCTTCCCCTGGCGCTGTCCTTCGTCGAACCGATGGTCGCCAATGCGATCCGCCAGCAGGGCCAGAAGCTGATCGCTCCCAAGTAACCCGCCCGGGTGCGGGATCATGCGAAAACCTGTTCGGGAACCATTTCGATCGCTGCGCGCTTTCCGTTCTGGCGGGGCTTGGCCGATAACCGATCGTTGAGACCTCCGCCCTTAGCTGGGGGTGAAACGTTTGATGAGCGAGGCCGCTCGTATGCCGGCAACCGACGCGATGGGTCGCACCATCCGGGAATTTCTCAAGCAGGGGACCGCGGCCGAGCATGACACGCTCGATGCCCGGCTGGGTTCGCTCGTGCTGGCCGATCGCGATGGCTACGCTCAGTTCCTGGACATCCAGTACCGGGCACGCCGCGGTGTCGAGCGCTGGCTGGAAGCCCGCGCCCTCGACAACCCGCCGCCGCTGCAATCCGATCTGATCGCCCGGGACCTGGCCAGCCTGGACCGGGTGGTCCCCACTGAAACGCCCGATTTCGCGGCTGCGGATGGCGGCGACACGCTGGGGGTATGCTGGGTTTTGGCTGGATCGGCGCTGGGCAACCGGGCCATTCTGGCGCGGCTGGCGAAGGCGCAGGCCGACGTCCCCACCGCCTTCCTCGCCGACCCGCGCATGGGCCAGTACTGGCGCAGCATGCTTCCTGCCCTTGCCCGTCCTTGCGACAGCTGCGAGCATGACAGCGTGCTGCGCGCCGCACGTGCCACATTTACGCATTTCAACATAGTTGCGTCGCAGTGCCTCGCACTTAAGGCAGCGTAATGCATTCGACCGACGTCAATCTGAGCAATTGCGACCGCGAACCGATCCACCAGCTGGGCCGGATCCAGAATTTCGGCGCGCTGCTCGCGCTCAACTCCGACTGGTTCGTCGCTCACCGATCGACCAACCTCGAGACGATCCTCGGCGCTGGCCGGACGATCGAAATCGGCGACCGGTTGAGCAGGCTGTTCGCGCCCGATGCGATGGACCAGTTGCGCAGCGCGGCTGCCGCGCTGACTTTCCCCGACCAGGTCGAACGGATTTTCGGCCTTGCGCTGTTCGACGGCGACTGCCTGTTCGACTGCGCGCTGCACAGTTCGGGCGGCAATACGATCATCGAGATCGAACCGCATGCCGCAGGCGTCCTCAACCGCCAGCTGGCCGTCCTGCGCCCGATCATGGCCCGGCTGGAGAAGCATACCGAAGTCGAACCGCTTGTCGCCGAGGCTGCGCGCCAGCTGCGCGCCGCGCTCGAGATCGACCGCGTGATGGTCTATCGCTTCCGCGACGATCTTTCGGGCGAGGTCATCGCCGAGGCGGCGCGCGACGATCTCGAGAAATTCCACGGCCTGCGGTATCCGCGGTCGGACATTCCCGACCAGGCCCGCGCGCTCTACGTGCGCAACCGCTTCCGGATCATCGCCGATGTCGAGGCCGAACCCGTCCCGATCGAACCCGGTCTCTCGCTCGAAGGCGAACCGCTCGACCTGAGCATGAGTTCGCTGCGCGCGGTATCGCCGATCCATATCGAATATCTCAAGAACATGGGCGTCGGCGCCTCGCTGTCGATCTCGATCATCATCGGCGGCAAGCTGTGGGGCCTGTTCGCCTGCCATCACTACGGCCCCAAGCTGCTGCCCTATTCGCAGCGCACCGCGGCGGAGCTGTTCTCCGAATTCTTCTCGCTGACGCTCGACCGTACGCTGGCTCGGCAGACCGCCGAACGCCGCGAACACGGGCGGGCGATGCACACGCAGCTGATGCGCGATGTGGCCGCGGGCACCCCGCTGTCGGCCAGCCTGCCGATGATCGAGCCGGTCATCCAGCAGGCCATTCCGCACGACGGCGCGAGCATCTTCGTCGACGACCTGTACGATTCGCGTGGTTCCGCCCCCAATGAAGAGGAATTCCGCGCGATCGTATCGAGCCTGAACGGCGCGGCGACCAGCCGGATTCTCGCCAGCGAAGCGATCGCCGACCGCCTGCCCCGCGCGGCGCGTTTCGCCGATCGGGCGGTGGGGGCGCTGATCATCCCCGTCTCGCGCACCCCGCGCGATTATCTGGTCCTGTGGCGCAAGCCGCTGGTGCAGACCGTGACCTGGGCGGGCAATCCGGAAAAGCCGGTCGAGATGGGCCCCAATGGCGCCCGGCTGACCCCGCGCAAGAGCTTCGAAGCGTGGCAGGAGACCGTCGAGGGCCGCGCCGAGAAATGGTCCGATGCCGAAATCGAGATTGCCGAAAGCCTGCGGGTCACGCTGCTCGAGATCATCCTGCGGCTGACCGACGAAGCGGTGACCGAGCGCGCCCGCGCGCAGCAGCAGCAGGAATTGCTGATTGCCGAGCTCAACCACCGGGTGCGCAATATCCTCAATCTCATCCGCGGCCTCATCAACCAGTCGAAGAACGATGCGCGCAACATCGAAAGCTTCGTCGAGATCGTCGGTGGCCGCGTGCGATCGCTGGCCTCTGCGCATGACAACATCACCAAGGGCAATTGGTCGCATGCCCCATTTTCCGAGCTGATCGAGACCGAAGCGCATGCCTATCTGTCGGACCAGCGCGACCGGCTCGCGCTGATCGGCCCGGAGGCGATGATCGCCCCCGAAGCCTATACGGTGCTGGCGCTGGTCATCCATGAGATGATCACCAATTCGGCCAAATACGGCTCGCTCAGCGACAGTTCGGGCATGCTCGAAGTGACCGTGACCCGGCAGGGCAATGGTGATCTCTGCCTCGACTGGCGCGAACGCGGCGGCCCGCCGGTCAAGCCGCCGCAGCGGCGCGGCTTCGGCAGCACGATCATCGATCGCTCGATCCCGCACGAACTCAAGGGCGAGGCCGAGATCAACTACCGGCTCAGCGGAGTCGAGGCCCGCTTCTGCATTCCCTCGCAATATGTCGAATGGCGCGCCGCCGAGGGCAGCGAAATCGAGCCCACCGCCACCAAGAAGGAGACCGGCTTGGCCGATGTTCCCAATACCGTCCTGCTGGTCGAAGACAGCATGATCATCGCGCTCGACGCGGAGGATTGCCTCAAGGAACTGGGGGTGGAGAACGTCCGGGTCGAAAGCTCGGTGGCCGCCGCCCTCGACGCGCTGGCGAGGACCGAGCCCGAGCTGGCGATCCTCGATTACAATCTGGGCAAGGAAAACAGCGAGCCGGTGGCGCTGAAGCTCAAGGAACTGGGCGTGCCGTTCTGGCTGGCAACCGGATATGGCGAAATGCAGGACCGGCTCGAGGAACTGGGGGCGGCGGGCCTGCTCACCAAGCCCTATGGCCGCGACGAACTGCTGCAGGTGATCGGCAGCAAGACCCAGACCTGACCCGCGGCAGCGCGGCGCCTCAGTTGAAGAAGCGCTGCTGGTAATAGAATTCCGCAGCCACCGGGTTCCCTGCACGGTCGCGGGCGGGCTCGAAGCGCAATTGTTCCAGCGCCAGCCGGCAGACGGTGGCGTCGGTCTCGGGAAACGGGCTCGGGCGATAGATGCTGCAGCGGGTGGCGCGTCCCTGCGCCGATACGCTCAGCCGCACGATAACCGATTGGCCGATCCGCGCGGCACGCCCGCCGGGCGGCACCGGGAAGGCGCTGGCATCGGTGATCGCACGGACCAGCTGCGGCTTGGTGGCCGCACCCCCGCCCTGCCCGCCGCCGCCATCGCCACTGCCGGTGCCCTCACCCGTGCCCGATCGGCCCGTCCCGGCCCCCTCTTCGGTCGCCCCCGACGTATCGGCAGTGCCGGTGGACGACGCACGCGGGGCGGGCGGATCCCGGCGCACCGGTTGCGGCGGCGCGGTAACCGCATCGGGGACTGCCTCACGCCCCGGATCGCCCTGCGCGCCTTCCGGTTCCGGCTCCGGCGGCTCGCTCGGCTCCTCGGGTGCCGAGACGGTGACGGTAAATGCCGAGACCACCGATTGCTCGACCCCGGTGACGGCGCTGGGCGCAAGCGCCCTTGCAAGCAGGTAGAACAGTCCCAGGTGGATCACCGCGATCAGCGCGATCACCCAGGTGTTCAGGCGCTTCCTGGTCTGGGCATAACGGGTTGCGGGTTCGGCCATCGTTCCCTCATGGCAAAGCCGCCCCACCGGGTCCAGCGACCCCACGAAAAAGGGCGGCCCTCCGAAGAGGACCGCCCTGATTTTGTTCGACGCTGCCTCGCCGGCTGCGCCGATCGGCTTAGTAGCCGAAGATGAGCGACAGGCTGGCCGCGCGCGGCGCGCCGATCTGGGCGAAACCGAAGTCGTCGAGCGTGCCACCGAAGAAGCCGATGTAGTACTCGTCGAACAGGTTGGTCACGTTCAGCTGCAGCGCCACGTCCTTGCCGAAGGGGTTCTGCGTGATCGTCCAGCGGACATCGAGATCGACCAGCGTGTAGGACGGCGTCTTGGCGTCGAAGGTGAACGGCGTGCCGTCTGCCAGTTCGCCGTCGATCGGCAGGTTGGTGTCGTTCAGGTACCGCGGTCCGGTGTGCTTGACCTGCGCACCGAATTCGAAGTCGCCGACTGCGACCTGGCCACGAGCACCGAAGGAGTACGTCGGCGTACCCGATTCCGACTTGCCGCCGGTCGGCAGGAAGACCGGAGCCCCGCCGGGACCGAAGCCATCCTGCACGTCGTCCTTGATTTCGGAGTCGTTGTACGAACCGAAGACGTAGAGCAGCGAGTTGAAGGTCGGACGCCACGAAACCGAGCCGTCGACCCCGTACTTGTCAACGCGGCCAAGGTTGCGGAACACGTTTTCGCCTTCGCCATCATTGGCTTCGGGGTCGAACGCGACTGCGAGGCGGTTCTCGTAACGGGTGTAGTAAGCGCCAAGCTGCGCTTCCACATTGCCGCTCCGGAAGCGCAGACCGAGGTCGAAGCTCTCCGTCGTTTCGGGAACCGGCCGCGCGATGGCGCTGTCTGCGAAGTACAGCGAGTCGTAGAGCGGATCGGTACCCGGGACCGACAGGCCCTTCGCATAGTTGGCGAAGACCGATGCATCGGGCGTGAAGTCGAAGGTCAGGCCGATGTTCGGAAGCAGCTTGTCGTAGTTGTAGGTACGCGACTGCGGAGCAGCGTGATCGTCGTTGAACGACGCGTCGACGTAGTTCGAAAGGTCCTGGCCCGGTGCCGGGCAATCGACGAAACCGCCTGCCGAAGTGGTGAAGCAGTTCTGGTTCAGCTCGCGCTTGAAGAACGGTGCACGAAGGCCGAGCACCGTCGTGAGATCGCCGAACTCGCCGCGATATTCACCCGAAACCTGGTGCAGGATCGCGTAGGACAGGCGGTCACGCTTGTTGACCTCGTTGCCGTTCACGTCGAGCAGCGGGGCATCGATCGAGAACACATCGATCGGCTCGCCATTGGCCAGCATCGCGCTGATCTGGCCGGTCTGGCGGTGGCGTGCGCGGTCCCAGGTGTAAGCGACGCGAACGCGGTGATCGTCGTTGATGTCGTAGATCAGGTTGGCGACAACGCCGTAGCGGTTGGTACGCGTCTGGCTGGGATCGTTGCCCGCGATTTCGTCGTCAAGGTCGCCGTCGCCGTTGAGGTCGCGACCGAAGTAGTACCCGCCGTTGAAAGCGCCGGTGTAGGAACCGCCGTTGACCGTGAAGAAGGATTCACGAAGATCGTCAGGGCCGCCGCCATTGGCTTTGACGTACTGGTAGCTCGGGTCGAAGGTGAAGGTCAGCGCATCGGTGATGCTGAAGCGCGAAGCACCGCGGATATTACCCGTGTCGGAAGGGTTGTAACGGCGATAGAATGCCGCGCCGCAACCGTTGCGGTCATCATAGTCCACCGACTCTCCGGGGCTCCCGACACCGCCTGCGACAACGCGCGGATCGACGGCGCAGGGGAATTCGCCATTGTCTTCGTAGATCGAGAAGCGGCGGTCTTCGGCACCGGGTGCGAGCAGCGATTCAAGGCTTTCCGAACCGGCGAAGTTGTTGCGGTTGACGTTCCAGTGACCCGACACCGCGATGAAATCGCCATTCGAACCCAGGTCCTGCCAGATGCGCCTTTC
>Ga0181374_1000301_pt1 | contig 11810 bp, 9 predicted proteins | sample LowvirmetaG_2_FD_130086 | JGI IMG/M metagenome (GOLD analysis project Ga0181374, IMG submission 130086) | Marine viral communities from the Subarctic Pacific Ocean - Lowphox_10 viral metaG | ecosystem: Environmental > Aquatic > Marine > Oceanic | place: Subarctic Pacific Ocean | collected 2015-12-09
ATGCGACAGGCGATCTCGCCCCTGTTTGCGACGAGCAGCTTCTGGATCTTCAATGCGTGGCCCTCCCGGCGCCCGGTGGACCAAAGCCACCAGAACAAAACTGATTATCATCAGCAGATACCACGAACCGAGTTTCGATAAAGAGACCATCTGCCAGCCATGCTCTTGCCCGGGATAGGCCCAGGCGCGGGCGAATGTTCCAAGATTCTCAGCAAACCAGATGAAAACTGCTACGAGCAGGAACCCGATGACGAGCGGCATCGGCCTGTGGGCTTCGTCAGCGCGGAACCAGACCAAGCATGGCCCATAAACCATCGCCGTGCCCACGAACAGGGCGATCCGGACATCCGGCAGCCAGTGATGCGCGAAGAAATTCACGTAAATCGCGGTTGTCAGACTGGCTTGAACCCAGAGTGGCGGGAAACGGTCAAACCGGAAGTCGAAGATGCGCCAGACTCGCGCCAGATAGGAGCCCACTGCCGCGTACATGAAGCCCGTAAACAACGGCACACCGCCAATGCGCAGGAAGCTCTCCTCGGGATAGATCCAGCTGCCATGATAGGTTTTGAACAGTTCCATGACCGTGCCGACAATATGGAAGACGAGGATGATTTTCGCCTCTTCCCATGTTTCCAGGCCCGTCCATAGCATCATGACCTGAATGGCAACCGCACCCAGCACGAGGAAATCATAGCGCGAGAGCGGCGCGCCTTCCGGATACCAGACAAAGGTCAGCAGCAAGAGCCCCAGCATCAGGCCGCCAAACAGGCACGCCCAGCCCTGCTTGATGCCGAAGGCCACAAATTCGAACACGGTCTGGCTGACCGGGCCATTCACGCAGCGCGCATGCAGCGCGGCGCGCGCGGCATGCAGGCGTTGTTGCGCGCGGGTCTGGGCGGGGACCGGTATCTCCATGCCCTCCTCTATCTGCAGGAAACACGGCGCAATCGGGGCACGCACCGGGCGAGGCAAGGGCCTTTGCCAGTCCAAATTCCACCTTTGACACCCCTGCCAGCTGTCGTAAGGGTTAATGCCAAGAAACCACGGGAGTGTCTTATGGCCTATGCTTCAGGAATCCGGATCAGCAGTGTCGCGGGAGTCATCGGCGCCGGCGTTGGCGGCTATATTGGTTACACGCAGGCTGCAGATGTCAGCAATCTCAGCCCCGTGGCCGGCGCGCTGATCCTCGGCGCCATCGGCTTCGTCGCGGGCAGCGCGGGTGCCTTCCTGCTGAAGTCGCTGATGCAGTTCGTGATCTACATCATCCTGTTTGGCATCGTGGCATATTTCTTCCAGCACCAGATCGAAGCGCTCACGGGGATAAACCCGATCAGCGCGACACTTAATCTGCTGGCCGACTTCGGCTTGCCGGTGGACTCCAAAGACAGCGTACTGGTTACCGACCCCAACTAGGCGGGCGCTTGTCGAGGAAGGCTTCAATGCCTTCCTTGCCCTCATCCGAGACCCGACGCGCTGCGATGCGCTTTGATGTCTCGTGGCTGAGATCCTTGTCGATGAATACGCCGGAGACATCGCGCACCAGTGCCTTGCTCTCGGCCACAGCGCCGGGCGCAGCGGCGAAGACAAGATCTGCGAGGTGTTCTTCCATTGCCGTCATCTCGGCCTGGTTTTCCACGACATACTGAACGAGGCCCAGCTTCTCAGCATATTCGGCATCAAACGTTTCGGCAGTGGTGAACAAGGCCTTCGCCCAGCGCGCGCCGATGGCTTCGATCACATAGGGGCTGATCGTCGCCGGGGTCAGGCCGAGGCGCACTTCAGAGAAGCGGAACTTCGTGCCCTTCATCGCCACAGCGACGTCACAGGCGGCCACGAGGCCGGCCCCGCCACCCATGGCGGCGCCCTGCACCAAGGCAAGCGTCATCTGGGGCATGCCGTAGAGCGTGCGCAGCATTTCGGCGAGGTTCATCGCGTCGCGCTCATTGTCTTCGCGCGTATGCATCGCCGCCAGCTTCATCCAGTTGAGGTCTGCGCCCGCCGAAAAACTCTTGCCCGCGCCGCGCAGGATCATCATGCGAATGGTGCGCTGGTCGGCAATGGTGTGGAACGCATCGGTCAGTTCGGCGATCAGCTCGGCATTGAACGCATTGTGCACATCCGGCCGGTTCAGCGTGACAACCGCCAAGCCTTCCTGCGTCGCTTCGAGCGTGATGAGATCATAGTCGGAATCGCGCATGGGGATCAGTCCTGTTCAGGGTTGGAGGCCACTTTGCGGTAGTGGCTGGATGGGCGCAAGGCGCGCCGCTCGACAAGATGCCACAGCGCATAGCTGGCCACGATGACGAGAAGCGCCGACAGGGCAAAGCCGACCGCATGGCCGAATGCTTCAAAAGCGCCGACCATGACAAGGCCCTGCAGGATCGGAAAATGAGTGATGTAAACGCCGTAGCTGATATCGCCGAAGCGCGCCGCGTTCAGCGCAGGACCTGGCAGGAAAGCCAGGCAGGCAATCAGGCCCGCCAGTCCAGCCGCGCGGAGCGGCTCCAGCCAGGGATGGACGAAGGAAAGCAAGGTCAATGCGAGCCCCACCACGCCGAACCAGAGCGGCTTTGCCTGGGCCCGATCCCATACCTGCCACAAGGCAATGCCACTGGCGAAAAAGGCCAACTGACCCGGCAGCTGGCGCGCCGCGATAAGCGCGGATTCCCCCTCCAGAAAAACAGGCACCAGATGACGCCACCCCTCCCCCAACACATACAGGCCCACCAGGACGCTCCACTGCGCGCGGCGCATCGTCCGCAGCAGTCCGCCGATGATCGGCAGGATGAGATAGAATAGAACCTCGATCTTCAACGTCCACAACGCACCATTGACCTCTGTGAAGCGGTTGCCTTCGAACAGACCCGGCAAATCCGGCGACAGGAAGTTCAGGAAGACGAGATTGGCACCCACATATTCTGCGACTCCACCAATACTGCCGCCCATCAGCAGGCTGATGAGCGCCGGGATCAGAATGACGACAGCATAAGCCGGGTAAAGTCGACGGACCCGCTTGCCAGCATAGTCAGCAAGGTTTTGCGACCGCATGAGCGAGCCGGCCACCAATGCGCCGGATACAATGAAGAAGCCTTGGATGGCGATCTCGGCAATTTGGCCCCAGGCGCGCTCCAACCCGCTCATCGGCGCGAGCGCGGACAGAACGATTGCATGATAGGCAAACACGGCCGAAGCGAGCGCCAGCCGGATGAGATCAAACCTGTTTGCTGCCAGTCGGTGCGCTGTCGCCATCGGCGCTGTTTATCGTATTCGTTCCAAATGGAAAGGGGCCCGCTGGACCGGCGGACCCCTTCAGCACCGACTGGGTGGGCAGCCTACCGAACCGGCAGGCCAGCCGCCGTCACGGCGCCTTGATCGGACCGTCCCCGCCAGGCAGCAAGGGCATCTGCCAGTTCTTCCTCGGACACGGTTCCATTCGAATTGAGGTCGAATTTCGTGAACTTCGCTTTCGCCTCCGACTCGCTGGCTGTGCCCGCGCTGTCGGAGTAGCTCACATATTCGTCCTCGCTGATCAGGCCATCATCATCCAGATCCAGCAACGAGAAGTCGGGCATCTCGCCCGCATGGCCCATCAGGGCCGTCATCATCGCCGCCGTTACCAGAAAGCTGCTACGTCTGACCATGTTCGAACTCCTTCTTACTCTATACGTCGCAGGGGACCGCGACAGGACTGAACATACTCGAAACAAGTGGTAATGATGCGTGAAAAGACGTTCACGACGAAGATGTAATGAACCCGGATCAGACGGCCTGCCCGCCGATCTCCTTCATGAACTCGAACCAGGATTCGACTTTTGATGGCGTCAGAGCGCCAACGCCGCCGATGATCGTGTGGTGCATCGGTTTGAAACCAGACAGGCCAAGCACGCCGCGCTCCAACGCTTTCAATGCGCCCGCATCCATGCCGAATCTATAGACCAGGTCGGGCATACCCATCGTCACGATAATGCGGGCCGACTTTCCCTTCATCATGCGCTCAGGCCATTCATGATCGGACTCACCTGTTTTCAGGAAGAATTCTGCCCGGGCCGCCTGTTCGAAGAAGGCCTTTAGTTTGGCTGGCATACCGCCCATCCAGAGCGGGAAAGCGATGACGAGGTGGTCTGCGTTGGCGATCTTCTGGCGTTCACTCAGCACCGGCTCTGGCGGGGGCATTGCGAACTCTTTCTCAGAGTTGAGGAATGGCATGTCGAAATCTGCCACGCGGATGCGAGACACTGTGTGATCGGTCGCCTCGGCGCCCTCGGCATAAGCATCGCAGAGCGCGTGGACCAGATGGTCCGGATCGGGATCGGGGTGGCCATCGATGATACAGATAGAGCGGGTCATGGGGGTCAGCCTCCTGCCATGTGACAGGGAGCTTCTACCATTGGCCGGCAACAGATTTTATACGTAGAACCCCTACATCCGAAAGACGCCGAAGCCCCGATCCGGGAACGGAGCATTCAGGCTGGCGGAAAGGGCAAGGCCCAGCACGCGGCGGGTATCGGCCGGGTCGATGATACCGTCATCCCATAGGCGCGCTGTGGAGAAATAGGGCGAACCTTCAGCTTCGTAGAGATCGCGGATCGGCTGCTTGAAGCTGTCCTCGTCCTCGGCAGACCATTCCCCGCCCTTGCGCTCAATGCCGTCGCGCTTGACTGTGGCGAGCACGCTGGCGGCCTGTTCGCCGCCCATGACGGAGATGCGGGAGTTTGGCCACATGAACAGGAAGCGGGGGCTGTAGGCCCGGCCGCACATGCCATAATTGCCGGCGCCGAAGCTGCCGCCGGTTACCACGGTGAATTTCGGCACGCTGGCGGTGGCCACGGCGGTCACCATCTTGGCGCCATCCTTGGCGATGCCGCCGGCCTCGTATTTCGACCCGACCATGAAGCCGGTAATATTCTGCAGGAAAACCAGCGGGATGCGGCGCTGGTCGGCCAACTCGATGAAATGCGCGGCCTTCTGCGCGCTTTCAGAGAACAGGATACCATTATTGGCGAGGATCGCGACCGGCATGCCATAGAGGCGCGCAAACCCGCAGACGAGCGTCTCGCCATAGAGCTTCTTGAACTCATGGAATTCCGATCCGTCCACGAGACGCGCGATGACTTCGCGGGCGTCATAGGGCTCGCGGACATCCTGAGGCACCAGACCATGCATCTCCGCAGGGTCGTAAAGTGGCTCTGCAGTCTCTGTCAGATCGAAGGGCTGGGGCTTTGGCGTGGCCAGCGTGCGGACAATGGAGCGGACAATGGCGAGCGCGTGAGAATCATGGGCCGCATAGTGGTCGGCCACGCCGGACTGGCGCGCATGCACATCTGCGCCGCCAAGGTCTTCGGCTGAGATCACTTCCCCCGTGGCGGCCTTCACCAAAGGTGGACCGCCGAGGAAGATCGTGCCCTGTTTGCGCACAATGATGGTCTCGTCCGACATCGCAGGTACGTAGGCACCACCCGCAGTACAGCTGCCCATGACGGCGGCGATCTGGGGAATGCCCTTCGCGCTCATCTGGGCCTGATTATAGAAGATGCGGCCAAAGTGTTCCCGGTCCGGGAAGACTTCTGACTGATGCGGCAGGTTCGCGCCGCCGCTATCGACCAGATAGATACATGGCAGGTGATTTTCGAGGGCCACTTCCTGCGCGCGCAGATGCTTCTTCACCGTCATCGGGAAATAGGCGCCGCCCTTCACTGTCGCATCATTGCAGACGATCAGGCATTCGCGCCCCTCAACCCGGCCGACCCCCGTGATCAGGCCTGCGCCGGGGGCTTCGTTATCATACATGCCATTGGCGGCCAGCGCACCGATTTCGAGAAAGGCAGAGCCCGGGTCCAGCAGGCGTTCGACTCGTTCACGCGGCAGCAATTTTCCGCGCTCTACATGGCGTTTGCGAGACGCTTCCGGGCCTCCGATGGCGGCATTAGCGGTTTTTTCTTGCAATTCGGCAAGAAGCGTCTCCATGGCGGCTTTGTTGGCGGCAAATTTGCTACCGGACACATCAAGACTGGATTTCAGAACCGGCATAACGCCTCCCACTGGAATTTTGTGCCTGCTTAGCGGCGCCCGGCCCACCTGTCACGCGGGCGTCATGCGAATTTGAAACACAGGGGATGAGCGAAAGGCTTTGAAAAGGGAATCGAAATGGGCATGTTCTTCAACATGGGCATTGATATAACTCCCCGCTTGCGGGCCATTGAATTCCTGAAGGATGTTCCGGCCCGCGCCATGAAGGCGGCAGGCAAGGAAGCCATCTGGTTTTCGGTCGCCGCCGGCAAGCCGCTCTATCTTGCCGGGGAACCCGCTGACACGCTCTATTTCGTCCTGTCCGGAACGTTGGGCATCTTCCGGGAAGGCGTGCATGGAAAGTCCGAATTTGTCGGCCATATCCGCTCCGGCGAGCCGGCCGGCGAGATGTCACTCTTCCTCGGCGGGGTCGACCTGACCGGCGATGGCGTGCCGAACGATGCACCCCATACGAGTTCGGTTTACGCGCTGCGCGACACGGAACTGATCGGCGTCTCGCGCAAGGGCTGGGACCGGATGGTGAAAGCCGAGCCGGAACTGCTCGAATCCATGATCCGGGTGATTTTGCGCCGATTGGGGAAATCCGGTGATCGCGTTGCCAGCGCTGCGCCGAAAGTGTTCACGCTCGTCGCCACGTCACCGACGATCGACCTGAAGCTGCGGGCCCGGTCGCTGAAACAGGCATTGGAACGCCTTGGGCGGAAAGCAGTGATTGTTGACGAGCAGATGGGCGATGAACGCCCGGCTGCCTATTTTGATGAGCTGGAGCGCGCACATGATGTCGTGATCCTGATCTCGGCCATTGGCGACAATTCCTGGTATCGCCTGTCCATGCGCCAGGCCGACCGGATCTGGGTCGTGGGCCGCGCTGATGCGCGCCCCTCCAATCCATTGATGCCGGATGACCAGTCCCCTGCCCGCACGCTGAAACTCGTGGACGTCCTGTTGCTGCATCACAGCGATGAGCGCCAAGGAGCCAAGCCGGCCGAATGGATCGCCGCGTCCGGGGCTACCCGCGTCTTTCACTGGAGCCGGGTAGAAGGCCAGGATTGCGACCGGCTCGCGCGCATCATGGCTGGTGTCTCCGTCGGGCTGATCCTGTCAGGCGGGGGCGCGCGCGCCTATTCTCATATCGGCGTCGTCAAGGCGATGCGGGAACTTGGCCTGCCGATCGATTTTGTGGGCGGCGCCTCGATGGGCTCGGTCATCGCGGCCTGTGTCGCAATGGGGTGGAGCGATGCCGAAATCGAGCAACGCATCCGCAAGGCATTTGTCGATAGCAATCCGCTCGGGGACTATCATTTGCCCGTCGTCGGCATGGTGAAGGGCGCGCGCGTCGCAGCCCGGCTGAAAGAGCATTTCGGCGACGCGGAGATCGGTGATCTCGACATTCCCTTTTTCTGTACCTCGACCAACCTCACCAGCGGCGCCACGCGTATCCATCGCGAAGGCCTGCTGCGCAATGCGCTGCGGGCGACCATCTCGTTGCCGGGCATCTTGCCACCGGTCGTGGATGGCAAGGATTTGCTGGTTGATGGCGCAGTGCTGAACAATTTTCCGGCCGATATCATGCGGGATATGCATCGCGGCTTTGTCGTGGGCTCTGACGTCACGCGCCAGCCGGAAAACATGGATCTGGAGGAATTTTCTGAACCGCCGAGCTTCTTCCGCTGGGTTTTCAATAATGGGTTTTCCAGCCCGCCCCCTATTGCCGGCCTGCTCATGCGGACCGCAACGATCCGTGCAGACACCAAATTCGGACATGACATGGCAGATGTTCTGGTCCTGCCACAACTTGCCGATGTCCAGCTGCGCGACTGGAAAGCCTATGACGAAACCGTCGAGTCCGGCTATGTCGCCACGATGAAGGCCTTCGAAGGGGCCACAATCAAGGAGAAGTGCTGTCCTGCTTAGCTGCTAGCCGCTAAGCCGTTTCGCCGAAGAGTTCCCGACCGATTAGCCAGCGGCGGATTTCCGACGTCCCTGCCCCGATTTCGTAGAGCTTGGCATCGCGCAGCAGGCGACCGGTCGGGTATTCATTGATATAGCCATTGCCGCCAAGGATCTGGATCGCGTCTAGCGCGAGCTTGGTCGCGGTTTCGGCCGCATACAGAATGGCGCCGGCGGCGTCCTTGCGGGTCGTCTCGCCCCGGTCGCAGGATTTGGCGACGGCATAGACATAGGCCTTGGCCGCATTCATCTGGACATACATGTCCGCGACCTTGCCCTGGATCAGCTGGAACTCGCCGATCGACTGGCCGAATTGCTTCCGGTCATGAATGTAAGGGATCACGACATCCATACAGGCCTGCATGATGCCGGTCGGCCCCGCTGACAGGACGGCGCGCTCATAATCCAGCCCACTCATCAGAACGCCAACGCCGCCATTCAGCGGGCCCATGACGTTCTCTTCTGGCACTTCGCAGTCCTCAAAGACAAGTTCGCCCGTCTCCGATCCGCGCATGCCCAGCTTGTCGAGTTTCTGCGCGACCGAGAAGCCCTTGAAGTCGCGCTCGATCAGGAAGGCCGTGATGCCGCGCGAACCCGCCTGTGGCTCGGTCTTGGCGTAGACGACCAGCGTATCAGCGTCCGGCGCATTGGTGATCCACATCTTGGTGCCGTTCAGCACATAGCGGTCGCCCTTCTTCTCGGCCTTCAGCTTCATGGACACGACATCAGAGCCAGCGCCACTCTCGCTCATGGCGAGGGCACCAAGATGTTCGCCAGAGACGAGCTTGGGAAGGTAGCGGGATTTCTGGTCGTCATTCCCCCAGCGGCGAAGCTGGTTGACGCAAAGATTGGAATGGGCGCCGTAGGACAGGCCGACTGAAGCCGAAGCGCGTGAAATTTCTTCCATCGCGACCACATGTTCGAGATAGCCAAGCCCGGTGCCGCCCCACTCTTCCTCGACCGTGATGCCGAGGAGGCCAAGTTCGCCCATTTTCGGCAACAGGTCGCGCGGAAACGTATCCGTGCGGTCAATCTCTGCGGCGCGAGGGGCGATTTCGTTCTGGGCGAAACTTGCCACGGTCTCGCGGATCATGTCCGCAGTTTCACCGAGATCGAAGTTCAAAGTGGGATATGTGTTCGGAATCATGCCGCTGACTTAGCAAGACTTCCCCCGGCTGTCAGCCTAATCTTCCTGCGCCAGCATGCGATACAGATAGTAGACCGAGACGAATAGGAGGAAGCCACCGCCCAGCGCCATCAGGGGGCCGGTATAGGTCTGGCTCGCAGCCTCGCCCATGCGCGCGCCCGATTGGGTGAGGATGCGGCGCAGTCCGTCATAAAGGCCAATCGTGCCGAGTCCTGCCAACAAGGCAAAGGGCAACCAGCGCCAACCGTGTGCGGGAGCAAAATCCTCTATCTCGGCCTGCGCGGGTGTTATCAGGCGCGATGTATCCACCTCGACCGTGGCCAGGTCATCGATCAGCTTCTGGCTTGTCGGCGGCACAGAGAGATTGTCGAGCGTGAGCCCCTCTCCCTGCGGATCCGACAGGTTTGGCGGGCGATAGGCGCGGCGGCGTTCCGACATGGAGGCTGGCGGCGCCGGAGCCGGTTCGCCATTGCCTTCGGGACCTGCCAGCGCGGAAACGGCGCGCGTAATCTCGTCAACGGTGGAATCACCTGTCGGCTGCGGGTCGGGCTCGCCGGATGCGCGGGAACCATTTTCCCCGAGTATGCGTGTCAGGCGCTGGGCCACTGCGCGGGCGGCGGCCTCTGGCGGGCTCTCGCGCTCGGCTGTGGCGCGAGCGCGGTTCTGTTCAGGTCGCGGCTCCAACACGATGGAAGTGTCCCGATTCCCGTTTGGCCCGGCAAGGCCGTCACGTTCGGGGCGGACAAGCGCGCTCGGGATCGAAACACGGCGTTTGGGCGTATCCAGGAAGGTTGCCACTTCCACGGCGCGGCGGCGCACCAGTCCATCAATCACGCGGATCTGACCATCCACCCGACCCCGGCGCCAGCTACTCATGGCTTCAGCAGCAAGAATACGGTCACCGGAATTGAGGTGCGCGAGTACGTCAGAGGAATCGAAAGCCTTCAGACCGATATTGAAGGCGAACGAGACGAGCGCATCGAACTCGTTTTGGCTCAGCGGCGTGAACACCTGTTGCGCCAGATGGTTCTCGACCCGCTTCAGATCGTGAAAGCGCAGGATCAGTTCCGCATCAAAGGCGCTGACGGTCAGGCCAGCGCGTGCGGTCTCTGTATGCCCGTAACCGACCAGCCATTTGCCATCCGGCAGGCGGCTTGCGCGCGCACGAAAGCCCTCGAAACTCTTGATGAGTTCGACTCCCTTGTCGGACGTGCGCATTTGACGGGCCAAAAGCATGGCTCCCGTTTTGGGACAGTTTGACTTTTTACTACGGGCAAGCGCTGCAAATCTCGCGCCCATTCACCCGAGAGGCGAGATTTGGCCAAGAAGTGCCCAATTTACAGGAGCACGAGCGACGCCAGGCCAAGGAAACTGAAAAATGCCATCACATCAGTCAGCGTCAGCACGAAGACCGACGATGCCACTGCAGGGTCAGCGCCAAGGCGCTTCAGGCCGAGGGGAACAAGAATGCCCGACAGGCCCGCCCAGATAAAGGTTGCCAGCATTGCCGCGCCGATCACAAGCGCCAGCTCGACGTCACGGAACCAGACCAGCGAGATCAACCCGACCCCGATGGCAAAGATGACTCCGTTGACGCAACCGCTGAACACTTCCCGGAAGATGGCGCGGCGCGCCGCAGCGCCGTCCAATTGCCGTTCGGCAATGGCGCGCACGGCAACGGCAAGCCCCTGGCTGCCCGCATTACCCCCCAGCGCCGCCACGACCGGCATCAGTACCGCCAATGCCACAACTTGCGCGATGGCCGCCTCGAACAGGGAAATAATGGCGGAAGCAATAAACGCGGTGAACAGGTTAACGCCCAGCCACGGCGCGCGCGCCTTAACCGTATCCCAGACCGTATCGGCACCGTCCGCCGAGGTCACGTTGAGCAGGGAGAGCAGGTCTTCGGCGTTCTCTTCCTGCATGACATCGACCATGTCATCGACCGTGATCATGCCGACGAGGCGGTCGCCTTCATCCGTCACAGGCGCCGCAGCCAGCGAGTATTTGCGGAACTGGAAGGCCACTTCTTCCTGGTCCATCTCCGGCTTCAGAGATGACAATGCGTCTTCCATGATGTCCGACAATTGCACATCTCGCGGCGTGCGCAGCAGCGTCGCCAGCGAGACGATTCCCAGCAGGCGATGGCCCGGATCGATCACGTAGAGTTCGTAGAAGACTTCCGGCAATTCCTCGCCGAGCTCCCGCGCATGGTCGATCGCATGGCCGACCGTCCAGTATTCCGGCGCGGCCACAAACTCCGTCTGCATGAGACGGCCGGCAGTGTCTTCCTCATAGGAGAGCCCCCGCTCCAGCTGGGCTCTGTCCACCGGGGCAAGGTCGTCCAGGATACGCTCACGGCGGTCATCTTCGAGGTCTTCGAGAATGGTCGTCGCATCATCGGAATCGAGTTCGTCGAGCGCGCTTGCCACCGCCGCGTCCGGCAGCACTTCGACCGCCTCTTCGCGATAGGAATCGCGCAGTTCGATCAGGATGTCCGCTGGCAGCTCGCCGCCAAGCAGTTCTACCGCTTCAGAGAAGGTATCAAAGGACAAAGCCTCCAGCGCATCGGCGGCGTCGGCCGGATGCATGCGCTGCAGCGTCCGCGCCAGCCAGCGCGTATCCTTTTCATCGACCGCATCGATGATATCTTCCAGCAGATCCGGATCGACGTTGGGCGTCTCAG
>Ga0181374_1000303_pt1 | contig 11716 bp, 8 predicted proteins | sample LowvirmetaG_2_FD_130086 | JGI IMG/M metagenome (GOLD analysis project Ga0181374, IMG submission 130086) | Marine viral communities from the Subarctic Pacific Ocean - Lowphox_10 viral metaG | ecosystem: Environmental > Aquatic > Marine > Oceanic | place: Subarctic Pacific Ocean | collected 2015-12-09
ACGGGGGCGGCGGACCCGGCATGGACGGGGGCGGCATGGGCAGCATGGACGAAGGCCCCCACGAGGGCGACTTCGGGGGCGACTTCGGCGGCGGGGGCGGGGTCTTTGAGGAACCTCCAGTCGACGAAGTTCCCGTAGAGGACGATCCGCTTGGACCTTTTGAGGATTGGGACCCGCCGGAAGAGGAACTTCCAGTCGACTCGGGAGCGTTCGACCCGGGAGCGTTCGACCCGGAAGCGTTCGGAGATTTCGATTTCGGGAGCGAGTTCGGAGGTTTGTTCAATGCAGCCCCGCAGGCGACCGGGTACACGATGGACCCCGGAGGACGGCGAACCACTTCGGAAGATTTGTCCGGTCAGTTGGGTCAGTCCGACGCCTTCGCACCAGCGTTGTTGAACGAACTGGGTGCACCTGTGTTGGCGAACAATCTGGAAACACTTGGTTCATGGATAACCGCTGAGGGTACGACAGCAAGGTTCAACCCGTTGGCTACCACGAAGCAGGGCGGCAAACCGGGTGATCCGGACCGTGACCAGTACGACCAGTTCAACGAGGTTGGTGTGAAGAACTACCCTGATTTCGCTACGGGCGTGGATCGTACGGCAGCGACTCTACGTGATTCGTTTGCGTTGCCAGTGTTGGAGGGTTTGATGAACAACGTGCCTGCCGACGTGATGAACACAGACCATTTGGTAAACGCGGCGCTGTCAACGTGGTCTGGCGGGGGTTACACCGAGTTTCCGAACGTGGCTACACCGGGGCCTGCTTATGGTCCACCGAGATAGGTTAGGATTCTGATATGGCTACTCCTGCTCAACTGTTAGGTCAGTTGGCGCAACAGTTCGAGGCTGCCGGTAACCCGCAGTTGGCTAACGTGTTCCGAGGCATGGCCGGACCTAGCGGCGGCGGTGTACCTCCGACAACCTCGACGTTCGGCAACGTATCTGTCGGCGCCCGTCCACCGGTTGGCCAGTTGGCGGGCCAGTTGACTTCTCCGATGATAGGCGGTCGGTCGGCTTCGTCATTTAGGCCGCCGTTGCAGTTGGGTCCAGGTTCACCTTCGGACCTCTGGATCACTAAGGATGCCAGGCGAACAGCCGGTCAGGCTGCGGCTAGGGCGGCTCGTTCGGGTGCTGGCGTGCAGCAGGTGTTGGGCGGCCAGTTGGGTCCGTTCGGGCGGGGTCCCCGTCCGTGGTCTGAGTCGACGGCGGTTCCTCCGGCTGGCAGTCGGGGGATTCCGATGCCGCGACGTGCTCCGTCGAGTTTGGTGCAGTCGATGGGTTCACCTCATTTGGACCCGGCTGCGGCGTCGACCCGTCAGAACGCGGCGATGCGCGGGTTGGCTTCTCAGGTGCCTAGCCGTACGGCTGCTGCTGCTGGCGGGGCGGGTGCTGGTCGTCCGAGAATCCCAACGTCTGCCGGGGCGGGTGCTAAGGGTCCGTTCCAGATGGGTCCGATTGGTTCAACTGGTCCCGGTCGGCCGATGGGGAATCCGCAGTCGGTCAAGGCTGCTGCGTCTGCGTTGAAGGTTTCCCCGACTTCAGCAAAGCCCGGTCTGGCTGCTGCTGGCGCTGGCGCTGCCGCTGCCGCTGGTGGTGTAGGGCATACAGATTATGCGAAGGCGCGCATAGGGGTGAAGAACTGGGCTAAGACGTTCCGTAACCCGGTGAAGATTTTCGAGTCTGCTAGGGAAGTCGCTAAGGGTAAGGGTGGCCGGTTCGGGGGTACTGCGGCTGGTTCGTCGGCTGCTGGTGTGTGGAAGGCTGCGAACCCGGCGATGGCTGTGGCGAGCGTCGGCTACCTGCTGAAGGTTCACGAATGGTACGACGAGGGAACTCAGGGCGATCAGGTCGCTGAGGGAATGTTGATTGGTGCGTCGTTTGGTGCGTCGTTTGGCGGGATCGGTGCTTTGGTGGGTGCACCGCTCGGCATGGCGTTGAACGTTTTGACTCATGGCAAGGCTGCTGATTTCATTCAGCAGTTGCCGGTGCTCGGTGGATTTTTCGGCGGCACTGAGATAGAAAAGTTCGACGTATCGAAGAACGCCCGTGACATGTTCGCAACGGCAGCGAAGGCACAGGGGGTTGAGAACTTCGACGAGGTTGTCGAGGCGGCAACGAAGCAGTTCGAGGTGTTCAACTCGATGTTTGAGACGGCAATGCTCGACCCGGAGCAGGCTTTCCAAATGATTCTCACGTCGGGTCGTATGGCTGGTTTGACTGGTTTCCCGTGGAACCCGGAGGAACTCACGCCGATCTATTCTGCTGAAGACATTTCTGCGATAACCAGCACGATCAGCGACGAGTTGCGTCCGCTGCACGATGTCGCTAACGGTTTGAGAACACAGGATTTCAGCCATATCGCCGACGAGGCCACTCGTGCAAGGCTGATAGCGGTGGCGCAGCGGGCTGCTGGCGACATCGAAGAAGGGTTTGCTGCGTCGGTGGGTGTTCCGGCGCAGTCAGCGATCTTGGCTGGCGCGCAGCAGCGTCAAACCTCTCAGTCTTTGGGAGGCCAGTTGCCCGGCATGGACGACTTTGGGGCGCTTTTGTCCGGCGTGGGTTGATGAGTCGTGGCGACGTTCACGACGCCGGTTCTTCCCGGTAGAACCAAGGGTCTCGAAACTTCCAAGGAACGGTGGCGTCGCCGCGCTCAGGTGGCTATGGCGAACAACGTCCCGTTGGACATTGTTCAACAGGTTTACCTTTACGATCAGGAACGGGTAAACCGGGGTGGCAACCCGATGTCGGACCGCGAGGCTGCGGTGTCGATTCTTGGTGCTCAGGGTAAGGGTGGTGAAACGGGTCGGGTCGGCGGGTTCTTTGAGAACGCTGCTACCGATTTGCGGGACATTGTTCTCGGGTTGCCGCAACTACCGGGGTTTATTTTGAAGGAACCTGCGGCGATGGGCGACCCGGAAACCGGGTTGGGTGCTTCAGTTTCGGCTGGTTTGGAAGCCATGTCGGAGGGGGATTTCGGCAAGGGGATAGCGAAGATCGCTGGTGCTCCCGGTATCCGGTTGGTTCCCGGTTCGTTCACAGCGGAGATGCTGGGTGGTGGCTACGAGGGAGACAAGGGTCCGGGGGAACTCGCTAAGCATCCGTTGTTCACGTTCTTGGATTTGTTGCCGATCGCATCGAAGGCTGGTTTGACTGACGCGGCGTTGAGTCGTCTCACTGGTTCCAGCCCGTGGAAGCGTGCCGCTCAGAATCTGGAGAACCGTGGTTGGGGTCGTTCCGCTACGCAAACGGCTCGTGAGTTCCGCAAGGGTCAACGCCTCGCCGAGGAGGGTGTGATCGGCGAGGCGTCGATGGGCAGGCCCGGTGTCGGTACTCACACCGAACTTCAGGAACATCTTCTCAACTGGGTCGACACGTTCGACGACGCGGAGATGACGGCAACGTGGGATTATTTGGAGCAGGGCCGTTGGAAGTCTGGCGATGCGCCACCTAAGTGGGCGGTCGATTCCAACCGCGGTGATGCGTGGTCGTCGATGGTTGAGGACGCTAAGGCGATGGGCGACTGGTACGGCAAGCACGGTGAGGCAACTGGTGAAGTGTTGTCGGTCAACGGCGAGTTGTTCCCGAATACTCCTGCTGTCCGCAAGCATCTGAAAGACATTCAGGAGGCTAAGGGAGGGAAGAAGAAGACCGGCAAGTCGCAGGAAACTGCCGAAGCGAAACGTGTTCGTGCGGAAACGGTTCATGCGGAAACAACAGCGAAGATCGCCGATTTGGAGTCGTCGTTGTCTGTTGTTGATGCTGTCCGGTTCTCCGATGAGATAACAGAAGCGGTTACCAGCACTGAACGGTTGGCGATGCCTGATTTGGGTCAAGCCGATGATGTGGCGAAGGCTGAACGGGTGCTTCAGTCTGACACGGACGCTGCGTCTCGGTTGGCTCCAACTAAGAGCCATGTCGTTGAGGAGACGGCGTGGCCTGACGATGTGGCTCCGCTGCGTTCCGGCGAGTCTGCCTATTTGGCCGGGGAGAGGTCTCCTGCGTTTGAAGGCGAGTCGGTTGTTACGAAGCGTGCTGGCCGGGCGCCTTCAACCGAGGAGGGCCAGTTGTTGCAGGTCCGCCAGAAGTTGGATGGCGAAGTTGTCGCTGAACGGGCCGCTGAGGTTGTGGATCGGCGTGTCGCTGCTCAGGAACAGTTGAATCGGGTTGTGGTGGAGCGTCGGTTGACTCCGGCTCAGGCTCGTAACGTGAAAACGGCTGCTGAGGGGCGGTTGCATCCCGGTTCGTTGGAGGATCGTGTCCGCGCTTTGAACGACCAGATGGGTGATGCTGCCGCGAATCTAGATGAGACGATCACGGTGCCGCGGTTGGATCGGTTGGGCCGCGATGTCGAGGTGGAGATGACCCGGTTGGCGTACGAGGTCGACGAGTTGAAGGCGGGGGGTTGGGAAAACAAGGTTGTTGATGGTGAAGCGTTTTCTCGGGAACCGTCGAAGTCTCGTGTAGCAAAGTTGGTTCGCCGGTCGCTGAAGAAACGTCGTGCGTCGTTGTTGGCTGCTGCCGACGAGGCTGGTGCGTTCCGTGTGGGGACACCGGAGGCTGCTGAGGCTGTCCGGGTTCGCATCAGCAGCACCATCAATGATGACATCGCCGATTTGTTGGATCGGCACATAACCGACGAGGCAACTATTCGGGTTGCTAAGGGCCACGACCCGTCTGATTACCGCATCGACCCTGTGACGAGTCGTCCACGCCCCGGCGACAGTTATCCAACAAGGTTGACGAGTCGGGAAAAGGACATGATTCGCACGGGTCGTGGAACCCGACGTGTGGTCGATGAGAAGGGTACTCCGTGGGAGGTGTACGAGTTCGACCCGACGATTGAGGTGTCGAGTTGGGGTGCCCGTCGAACCCTTTCGGAAGAGTTCGCTGCGGCTGAGGGTGAAGTTGTTCACGGCAACACAGCGTTCAGAAACTTTTCCGATGAGGCGTTGGACAAGTTGTCAGCGATTGACGACTGGACCGAGTTGGATGCCGCCCAGTTCGTGGAGTCGGAACGCGCCGGGTTGACGGCCGACGCAGTAGATCAGATCACTGTCGATTTGTTGGATGCTGCAACTGTCGACGCTGCCGAAGCGTTTGTCATGGTGGAGGGGCGGCCTGTGTCGGTGGCTGCGGTGCGTGTGTTGGATCGTGCCGCTGAGATTCTTCCTGAACGGTTGGCTGAGATGGTGCCTCGTAGCCCTGAGTGGGAACCGATCCGGCAGATGGCCGAAGGAGATTTTGTAAAGCCCGGTGTTTCCATCGTTGAGTCTTCGTCTGATCAGGCTGGCCGGTTGGCAGAAAACACTGCCCATTTGGCGCAGATAGACGAACGTATCGCAGCGTTGGAGTCTGGTGCGAAGGCTGCGTCTGTCCCTGCCGACGATGTGTTGCAGGCGGAACTGGCGTTGAATCGGGCCACGGAGATGGAGTCGCAACTTCAGTCTCGTATCGAGGCGGTGAAGTCGGGGGAGGCGCAGCCGGGGTTACGTGAAGTAAAGGAGACTTTGGCCCGCCACCCGGATGAGGCTGCGTTGAGGCAGTTGTACGACCAGTTGGATGACATAGATTCACAGGGCATCAGCCACCCGTTGTTTAGTGTCCGTGACGATTTGGCTGCTGCTGCGGCGGAACTGGAATCCGCTGGTATACGTGTGAAGCCGTCGCCGGTGAAGTCGAAGGCGTTGCTGGCGACACGTAAGGCTCGCACGGTCACCGATCCGGGTGACCCAGCGGGGTACAAGGTTGCTGCGGCGCGTAAAAAGTCAACATCTAAAAAGGTGGATTCGGCTCGGAAACGCAAGGCACGTATCGACACGGCGTTTTCGAACCTCAAAGCAGGGATGGTTGGAACGGTCGACAATCCCGGTCCGTTGCGTAAAGCAGAGGTTGCTGCCCGCACCGGCGATTACACAGCGGCCCGGCAGCATCTTCGCACGGCGCGAAACAAACTTGGTTCGAAAACGATGGACGAAGTTCGCCGTCTCGCTTCCACCAAGTCGCCTGCGTTGGCTGATGAACTGGCCCGCATCGAGTCTCGTATCGAAGCGGTGTATGCAGATATGCCTACAAATCAGTCGCTCAAAACGGCGCGGAACAGTTTGGCGGGGGCGCGTTTGCGGTTGGCGAAGTCCGCTAAGGCTATCGAAACTGGGATGGCTGATGAGTCTCGGTTGGTGGGGAAGATCGCCGACGAGATGACTGAAGCGGAGATTGCTGCGACGAAGTGGGCTAGCGGCATAAGGAATCTGCCTGCCCGGTTGCAGCCGATGTATAACCGGGTGTTGAGTTCGTTGCTGGCTAGGCGTTTGTCGTCCCCGTCGGTGTCTGACAATGCCACACGCAAGTTGACGTTCGGCAAGTACAAGGAGGCTGCGAAGGCTGCTGGTGTTCCTGAAAAAGAGTTCCGGCTTCTGGAACGTGAGGCGTTTGACACGGTGGCGTCGTTGCGGAAAGCGGGTTACGAACCGGTGTGGTTGCCGCATCGCCAAGTTGGTAACCGTGGCCGCGCTCCGGGGAAACTGTTCGGCCAAAAGATTGTTACTCCGTCGATGTTCAAGCAGCGGTACCTCAACCCGGAGCCTTACATCCGCAACCTCGCTGTCGCGTTTGAACAGAACTCTGCTGATTTTATTAGACGCACCGCTACCGAGGCTTTGTATTTCGGAGACGAGGCTGCTGGTTTGACCGGGTTGTTCAACATGTTCGGCAAGACTTGGGACGACTTGATGGACATGTATTCCGACGAGATTGCGTCTCAGCGTGCAAAGCAGCCGCATGTTCCTCCAGAAAACATTGCTCAACGGGTTATCCGTAAGGACTGGGCCACGGTAAACCCGACGAAATGGGGGCTGAGTGAGAAGTGGGCGCCGCAGTCGAAGATCAAGTACCGCCGACGCGGGTTGGGTACCGACCCCGAGGATGCGAAGGTGGCGATCGACAACATTTACATGCCGCGGGGTGTTTCAGCCACGGTCGAGGGGATGCAGAAAACCGGCGGGTTGATACCGTTTCGCAATACTTACGATCAGGTAATGGACGTGTTTCGTGTGTCTGCGTTGGCGTTGTCTCCCCGGTTCTTGGTTTACAACGCTGTGGGCGGTATGGCGATGTTGATGGCTCGCACCGATCCGACGGTGCTGCGGCACCTTCAACGTGCGAAGAAGATGGTCGACGACGGTGAACTGCCGCCCGAGATTTCTACTGGTGCTGCGATGGTCGACCCGGATTTGACGAAGGCGTTCACGCAGGACATTTCAAGGCTCGCTACTGACAAGCGCACAGGGTTTATGTGGGGTATCGGCGAGGGTCGTTGGTTGGGGGAAACGCTTCGCAACGTGCAGAAGGCTGCGAACAAGTCGTTTCAAATCAACGAATGGTTCGACAACGTGTACCGGGCTATGGCTTATCTCGACGAGTCAGACAAGGCGTTGGCGCGGGGTGCTACGGCTACGGAGGCTGCCGAGTCTGGCATCAAGTTGGCGAACAAGATTCTGCAAGATTGGGATGCGATGCTTCCGTGGGAGCGCACAATCATGCGTCGCGTGTTCCCGTTCTACGGCTGGATGAAGCATGTGTTGAAGTACACGTTCACGTTGCCGTATGACCATCCGATGCGGGTATCGGTGTTGACCAACTTTGCTGCGAACGAGATGGAAGATTACCGGGAGGGGATTCCTCAGTGGATGGCGTCCACGTTCTTTATCGGCAAGGAAGGACCAGACACGAAGCAGTGGTCGGTGAACATGCGGTCAGCCAACCCGTGGGCCGATGTGGCCCGGTACGCCGACTTTGATTCACGCGAGTACGGGTCTGGTGTGGTCCTCGGGTTTTTGACGCAGATGTCTCCGATCGCGTCGAGTGTGATGGAGTCGATGGGTGTCAGCCCAATGTCTGGTCGTGCCCGGTTGTACCCGGAGATGTCGTATGACCCGGAGACGGGGCGGTTGAGGTCGACGGCTCCCAGCATTCTTCATTCGTTGCCAAAGGCGATTGTTCCTCAGGTTGAGGGGGTCGCTGGCCTCGTCGAGTTGGCTGGCATCAGTTCAGGTAGTAGAGAACTTCGCAACATGCGGGTCAACAACCCGGATGCGTTTGTTGCCCGTATCTGGTCGTCGTTCGGGTTGCCGTTTGCGCCTCGTAGACGGTCGCGTTCGTTCGAGTTGCAGAAGTCTGCGTTGGCTCGTGAACAGGCTGCTGGTGACGCGGTGAATCGGGCGTTGCGTACAGGCGACTGGGGTGATGCGCTAGGATACGAACAGGCGCGGATACGTGGCCAAGTGTTCAAGGTCGACAATCTGTATGCGCTGGCAAAACGCAACCCAGAACTATTGGAGGTGATCTTGAGTGCCTCGAGTCGGTGATACACACTTTCCGTATACGGCTAAGGGACGCAAGCAGGCTAAGTCTGCTGCGAAAAAGTCGGGCAAAAAGGTCGCCCATAAGAGAGGATCGTACTAATGAACTACCGAGACATACTTGAACGGGCTGTTGTCACGTTCGTGCAGGCTTTTCTGAGCGTGTTCGCGGTCGCCGATCTGGCTTCAGCCGAGGCTGCCGCGGTCGCTGGTGCTGCTGCTGTCCTCAGCCTCATCAAGGGCGTAGCGGCTTCCCAGTTCGGGGACGGTTCCCCATCTGCCCTGTCGTAACTTGGCGGCAGCGTAATGCTTTAGTTCGCGGCGGTACCTGACTCGTTGACGGGCTGTGTACCCGCCCCATATGCCGAACTCTGATTCGAACTCAAGGGCGTAGTCGAGGCAGCAGTTGTTGACCGGGCATGTCCGACAGGTCGCGACGGCTTCCTGCTTGGTGTGGATGGAGAAGAACGTCTCCGAGTCCATGTCTTTGCAGGATGCCTGTTCACGCCACCATTCGCCGTCGGCTATCGCCCTGAGTCGTCGTTCAGAATGGTTCAACTTCCGCCGTCTGGTCTTTCACCCATGCGAGGGCGTCGTCTACTAGGGGCCGTTCGAGGTCGTCGACGGGTCCAAACTTGTCGCGGAACTCGTCGCGCAGTTCCCGTGTCACTCCGGGTGCCGTCATACGTGACCTGATTTGCATTCGTTCCCCTTCTCCTGCTTTGATCTTAGTGACCACGGTGCCGGGGTTCAGGGATTCCCTTGCCTTGTCGATCGCTGCTTTAGTGGAAGGTGGAGGGGGTGGAGGGGGTGGTGGTGGTGCGCTATCCGCTGGTTCCTCGACGATCGGCGGCGACATCGACGACGCCACGGTGTCCCACTGCTCTTCTACGGTGGGGAGCGACACGTCGAACGCACGTCTGAGCGCCATGACTTCGGCGCATTTGACTGCCATCTCGGGTCCGTACTGTTTGTTCGACCCTGATTTGGCGTACCGGCCTCTGTATCGGAACGGATGCGACATGTCCTTACGGTACACTTCGACAACTGCCCACCATTCTTTGTCGTTATCACCTTCCTCCATGACGGCCAGCCCGTCGAGTTGGTGGGACTGGTGTGCCAGATGCAGCAACCCGTCTCGTGTGACGTATGTGCTCTTGCCGGATTTGTTGCCGATGAGTACAACGTGTTTGAGTAGGGGGTCGAAGCCGTACCGGTTGCAGACTTCGACGAGTGCATGTGTCGCCGTGTCGTTCGGGTTGAGTCCCAGATATTTGAGGACTTCCTCCTGCTTTTCTGGTGTGATGGCCGGGGCCTTCACTATCGCTGTCATTTTTTTTCCTTCTTTCCACTTGTTGATCGTCTTGGATGAATGATAGTATCGAGGTGTGACAGAGCCACAGCGTTTAGGTCAAGCCATGCCAGTTATCGCCACTCGTGGCCGACCGTCTGCTTTGCGGCAGATGATCGCCAAGTCTGGCGCCCCGATGTACTTCGTCGCGGGGGTGTCGGGGATAGACCCGTCCACGTTGTCGAAGTACGCCAACAGGCGTCTACCGATACGCCATCACCACATGCTCGCTTTATGCGGGGTGTTCGAATGCGACCCGGAAGACTTGATGGATGAGGACGACTCCGAGTAGTTGGGAAGTCGTTCATTGCGAACGGCCGTTTACTCAAAACGGGTTGTACGGCCGGGGCAACCACTACACCCGGGCCAAACTGGTGAAGCCGTGGCGTGAGGCGTTTGCGTGGCTGGCTAAGAAAGCCCGCATCCCGCACATGGACAGGTGTCTGATTGTTGCCACACCCCACTTGTCTGACAACAGGTTGCAGGACACAGGTGCGTGTTTCCCTGCGGTAAAGGCTGCGATCGACGGGTTGGTCGACGCAGGGGTTCTCGACGATGACGGACCCGAGCATGTCACCGAGTTACGTTTCTTCCGACCAGTCGGCAAGTCCGACCTCGGCAACGCTTTGGTTGTAGAAGTCCACCGACTCGCGTAACGAGCAGCAGCACTCACGTCTGCCTTCGTTGTCGTAGCAGGATCGTTTATGTGCCCACTTCGTGGAGGGCGATTTCCATTCCGAGTCCACAGATTTGTTCTTCGACACTCAACATTGCTCCTTCGTCGTTGTTCACGTTGCTTATCCATTCCATTTGCTCGAGCATCCACACGGTTTGCACCGCCGCGACTTGGGCTAGTTGGGTGGAGTCAAGTTCTTCTAACAGGCTGCGTGTACCTGATCGGCTGAACGACTGGTCGTGGTCCCACGCTGCCCGCAGCAGACCTACAGCGATTTTCCCTGCTTGTATCACAGGATGTCCAGAAGGGTCGGTTCTTCTCGGCTCTCCTGTGCCTTCGGGTTCAGCCATACTACTTCTGTCCTCTTGCCTCGTGGCTTGATGTCACGGGTCCAGTCGTCTCCCTTGCCCCGTTGACTTGCTGTCATTGTAGTAACCCGGTCGAACTCGACTCGTGCCCAACCTGATGTATCAAACTGGTTGTAAATGGGGTGGTCGTACCCGGATACTACTGCGTAACCGTTTACGCTGATCAGGGTGTCAACCATCCGCTCGTGATCCTCGTTGCTCATTTCGTGGGCGTAGTACTCTGTCTCTACACGGGTGTCGTGAACATACGGAGGGTCCACGTAAAGCACCGTCGTTGCACCATCCCAATACTCGATGCTCTCAATGGCATCTCGTTGATCTACCTGAACGGCGCTGAGACGGTCGTAGATGCCACCTAATCGGTTTATAAGCGATTTCCACCCGGAGATGACCGCCGACTCCCCGGAGACGCTTATAGCGGCTCTGGACCAGTTGCCTTGGGTGCGGTAAACGCGGCCTACGACACTCTGGTTCATGTTGACAAACATCGCCCACGCCTGTTCAACAGGGTCGACCGGCTCGATCCCACCTTTGACTATGGTCAACGCTTTGACAAACTCCTCCTTGGAGTACAGCGTCGACCTGAGTCGTCGTTCCAGTTCGATGGAGTGTTCGGGGTGTTGGATGACCCGGAACAGGTTCACAAGGTTGCCGTCAAGGTCGTTGTACACCTCAACAGGGGAGGGTTTACGGTTGAGCAGCACCGACCCGCCTCCGCCGAACACGTCGACAAAGAGTTGATCGTAAGGTATGAGCGGCAACAAGTCGTCCAACATGCCACCTTTACCTCCCGGCCATTTGAGTAGTCGAAGGCTCAAGTTTCTAGTCCAGAGAGTGCGGATTCGGCGATCTCCGTCCAGTTGACCCGCCACACGCTACCTACGTCACGAAGTACCATTTCGAAGTTCCCCATGAGCGTGCCCGAGGATGACAGAAAGTCGGCCAGACCATCGAGGTAGTCG
>Ga0181374_1000310_pt1 | contig 11586 bp, 7 predicted proteins | sample LowvirmetaG_2_FD_130086 | JGI IMG/M metagenome (GOLD analysis project Ga0181374, IMG submission 130086) | Marine viral communities from the Subarctic Pacific Ocean - Lowphox_10 viral metaG | ecosystem: Environmental > Aquatic > Marine > Oceanic | place: Subarctic Pacific Ocean | collected 2015-12-09
GCACGGTATACGGTGACCACGACCGCTTCGTGCAGACCTATTTCAGCACCTATTCCGGCAAATATTTCACCGGCGATGGCTGCCGCCGCGACGAAGATGGCTATTACTGGATCACCGGCCGCGTGGACGATGTGATCAACGTGTCGGGGCACCGCATGGGCACGGCGGAAGTCGAGAGCGCGCTGGTCCTCCATCCCAACGTCTCCGAAGCCGCGGTGGTCGGCTTCCCGCACGACATCAAGGGTCAGGGAATATATTGCTACGTCACGCTCAATGCCGATGTCGCGGAGAGCGAAGACCTGACCGCCGAACTGCGCGCGCATGTGCGCAAGGAAATCGGCCCGATCGCGACGCCCGACCATCTCCACTTCACTCCCGGCCTGCCCAAGACCCGCAGTGGCAAGATCATGCGGCGGATCCTGCGCAAGATTGCCGAGAACGATCACGGGGCGCTGGGCGACACCTCGACGCTGGCCGACCCCGGCGTGGTCGATGCGCTTGTCGAAGGCCGCCGGAACCGCTGAATGCGTCGCCGCGTGTGGTTCCCCCGCATGTAGCGTTATCGCACGATTAACCAGCCGGGGCGCATAAATCGCTCATGGAAGCGGGCCTTGCATCATGTGGTTGGTAAAGCACGTTGCGGCGCGCACGCAGGGTTCGGACTGGCGGGGTTATTTCCTGATCGGCTGCGTCGCCGTGCTGGCCCTGCTGCTGGCGGGCGCCAGCTGGAGCGCCCGACAATCCTCGATCGAGCGTACCGCGGCAGAACGGCGCCAGGATCAGACTCTGCAGGTCCTGCTCGAAACCGACCACCTGCGCTCGGCAGCGCTGCAGCAGGTGCGCGGCGGTCGCGGCTATCTGCTGACCGGGAGGCCTGCCTTTCTCGAGCCTTTCAACGAGGGTCGCCAGGCCGCGGCTTCGGCGCACGAACGACTGACTGCGCTGATCGGCGACAATCGCGACCAGTTGCTGCGGACCCGCGCACTGGCAATCGATCTGGCGCATCTGAACATGGTCATCGACGCGATGATCAAGCTGGCCGACGAAGGCCGTCAGAGCGACGCGATGCGGATCATGCGAAGCGGGAGCGACCGCGATGCAATCGAGGCAATTACCCGCACTCTGGATGCGATCCAGGCGAGCGAGCGCGAAGCGCTGGCGGCGTCCTCGCGTGCAGCGCAGAGAAGCGCTGTCGCCAACGAGCTCTACCAATATCTGCTGGCCGGGATCGGTCTGTTGCTGCTGGGCCTGTCGATCGTCACCACGAACTACGTCCGCAAGGCGCTGGCGCGCGAAGATGCCGCCCGGCGCGAGCTCGAAGTCTTCGCCATGACCGATGCGCTGACCGCCCTCCCCAACCGTCGCTCGTTCATGAGCGATCTCAGCCGGGAGATCGCGGCATCGCAGGCCGAACAGACCCCGAGGTTGAGCCTCGCAATCTTCGACATCGATCATTTCAAGCGCATCAACGACCGCTTCGGTCACCCGGCCGGGGACGCGGTTATCGAAGAAGTTGCCAAACGGGCGAAATCGGCCCTGCGCGAGAACGATATCGTCGGGCGTATCGGCGGCGAGGAATTCGGCGTGATCCTGCCGCGCGCCGATCTCGCCAGCGCGCGGGCGGTGTGCGGCCGATTGCGCGAAACCATCGCCGGGACACCGGTGGTGCGCGATGATGCGATCATCGCCTTTACCGTCAGCGTGGGGATCGCCCAGTTCCAGGCAGAGGATGATATCGACCATCTGATGACGCGCGCCGATGCCGCGCTTTACGATGCCAAAACCAGCGGCAGGAACCAGGTCCGCACCACTGCGTGAGGGTTGCGCCGACGCCAGTTGCCCGTTTAGGTCGCACCATGTCCACGCCCAGCATCCTGTTCGTCTGCCTCGGCAACATCTGTCGCTCGCCCCTCGCCGAAGCGGCCTTCCGCAAAGCTGCCGACGAGGCCGGGCTCGAGGTCCATGTCGCCAGCGCAGGCACCGCGGGATACCATGTCGGCGAAGCACCCGATCCGCGGACCATCGCCGAAGCCCGCCAACGCGGCGTGGACGTCACCGGCTATCGCGGCCGGCAGCTTGCCGCACAGGATTTCCCCGACTTCGACTACATCTTCGGCATGGACCGTTCGAACATGGCCGACATCGCCCGCGTCGATCCGGGCGATGGCAGGGCGCGGGTCGCCATGTTGCTCGATATCGTCCCCGGGCAGGAAGGGCGCGAAGTGGCCGATCCCTATTACGGCGGGGCCGACGGCTTCGGCGCGACATGGAACGAAGTCGACGCGGGAGCCCGCGCGCTGGTCGCCGTCCTGCTCGATGAGACACGCTGACGCCGTCCTCGAGCCGCTCTGCGGCGCCAAGGTCATCGGGGCCGAGACCCTCGCGGGCGGCGATACCTCGGGCGCCAGCCGTCTAGCGCTGGCCGACGGACGAACGCTTATCGCCAAGCACGGTCCCACGACTGCGCGGGAAGCCCGCATGCTCGGTGCGATGCATGCGCTGGGTGCGCCAGTCCCCGAGGTGGTCGGCATGCAGGATGACTGGCTCGTGATGACCGACGCGGGTGCCGCACGCCCGTTGGACGAAGCGGCCTGGCATTCGCTCGCCGACGCTCTCGACATCCTGCACGCAGCCGCGAAGGCCGAGCCTTACGGATGGAGCGAGGACCATGCCTTTCGCCACGTTGTGGTTCACAATGCGCAGCGCACCGACTGGGTCGAATTCTGGCGCGACCAGCGCCTGCTGTGCCATGTCCCACACCTGCCTGCACCATTGGCGCAGCGCGTGGAGACGCTGGCCGCAAGGCTGGCCGACCTGTTGCCCAGCCGTCCGCCTCCCGCGCTACTCCACGGTGACCTGTGGGGCGGCAATATCGTCTGGAACGGCGCAGCACTGACGCTGATCGATCCGTGCGCCTATCATGGCGACCGCGAAGTCGATGCCGCTGCACTGACCGTTTTCGACAGCCCGCCCGAAGGGTTCTTCGACCGGCTCGAACTGGCTGCCGGCTGGCGCGCGCGTCTGCCTGCTTACCGGCTGTGGATGTGGTTGATCCATGTGCGGCTGTTCGGGCAGAGCTATTGTGCTCCGGCGGAGAGAGACCTCGCACTGCTCGGCTGCTAACCGCCGCGTAGCGTCTTCACGCCGAAATCGCGTTCGAACAGATACAGCAGCACGCGTGCCGCTTCTCCGCGCCGACCTTCGAGCCCGCCGTCGCGGTCCATCAGCAGGCGCGCATCGTCATAGGCCTTAGGCAGAAGTTCGGTGATCTGATCCAGCGTCGCAATCGTGAACGGCGTGTCGCCTGACTGTCGCGTGCCGAGAAGTTCGCCGCCGCCGCGCAGGCGCAAATCCTCCTCCGCAAGCAGGAAACCGTCCTGCGTCTGGCGCATCAACTTCAGTCTTTCCTGCGCGGTTTCGGACAGCGCCTCGCCATGAAGCAGCACGCAGAAGGATTTCTGACTGCCGCGCCCCACACGGCCACGCAACTGGTGCAGCTGGGCGAGACCGAAGCGTTCCGCCTGCTCGATCACCATCAACGTGGCATTGGGGACATCGACGCCCACTTCGATCACGGTCGTCGCCACCAGCAATTTCGCATCACCGCGCGCGAACCGCTCCATTGCGGTGTCTTTCGCTTCACCCGGCATCTGTCCATGGACCATGACCACGTCGTCACCGAAGCGCTCCTTCAGCGCTGCATAGCGCGCTTCGGCGGCGGCGATATCTTCGGGACCATCCATTTCGCGCACCATCGGGCACACCCAATAGGCTTGCCGCCCCTCTGCCATCTGCGCGGCCAGCCGGTCGACCAGCGCCGCCAGCTTCTCCTGCCCCATCACCACCGTATCGATTGCCTGCCGTCCGGGTGGCAGTTCGTCGAGCTTGCTGACGTCGAGTTCGCCATATTGCGCCAGCGTCAGCGTGCGCGGGATCGGTGTCGCGGTCATCGCGAGGACATGCGGTGCGCGCTTGCCCTTGCTGGCCAGCATCAGCCGCTGCCCGACCCCGAAGCGGTGCTGCTCGTCGATGACCACCATCGCCAGGTTGCGATAGGCGACCTTGTCCTGGAAAATCGCATGTGTGCCCACGACGATGTCGATGCTGCCGTCGAGCAGCCCCATCAGCGTTGCCTCGCGTGCCCGGCCCTTGCCGCGGCCGGTGAGCAGCGCAACGCGTGCGCCCGTCGGTTCTGCCATGCGGCGTAGGCTTTCATAATGCTGCCGGGCGAGGATTTCGGTTGGCGCCAGCAGCGCCGCCTGTGCCCCGGCCTCCACCGCGATCAGCATCGCTTCGAGCGCGACCACAGTCTTGCCGGCACCGACATCGCCCTGCAACAGCCGCAGCATCGGCGCTTCCTGCGCCATATCGCCTTCTATTTCCGCGATCGATCGGGTCTGCGCCCCAGTCAACGGGAACGGCAGGTCGAGCTTGCCCCGATAGCTGCCGTCTCCCCGCAGAGGCTGGCCCTTGCGCTTGCGATTGTCCGCACGCACCAGCATCAACGCCAGGCTGTTGGCCAGCAGCTCGTCATAGGCGAGTCGGTCGCGCGCGGCGCCATGTTCGCCCTTGTGTGCCAGCACCAGCGCATCGCGCCAGGCCGGCCAGTCCGCCTTGTCGCGCTGTGTTCCTTCGATCCATTCGGGCAGTTCGGGCGCGCGCGCCAAGGCTTGTTCGACCAGACCCGCCACCCGCGGCTGGGTCAGCCCTTCGGAAAGGCGGTAGACAGGCTCGCACAGCCGCTGCAGCGTCTCGCCTCCCTCCTCGACCACATGATCGGGATGGACGATCTGGAGCATGTCGCCGAACCGTTCCAGCTTGCCCGCAACCCAGCGCGTTTCGCCTTCGGGCAATTGCTTCTTCGCGGTATAGGACGCGCGCCCGAAATAGGTGAGCGCCACCACATTGCCCGCCGCATCCTGCGCCAGCACGCGGTAGGGCGCACGCGGGTTGCGGCTGCTGCGATGTTCGCCGATCGTCAGTTTCACGACGATCTGCTCGCCCTCGCCGCCATCGTCGATATTGTCGATCGCACGCCGCGTCACGAACCGTTCGGGCAGGTGGTAGGCGATATCGCGCACCCGCGTCAGGCCGAGCTTGTCGAGCGGCTTCTTCAGCTTGGGGCCCACCCCTTCGAGCGTCTCGGTCTCGGCAAACAGCGGATTGAGGATATCAGGGCGCATGGCCGCACATAGCCATCAACGCCATGCTGGCGAAAGCGGCAAGCGCATCGCCCGAAGCCGCGCTTGTGGATAGCGATCCCAACTTGCGCTGCGCGGGCACGCGCGATAGGCGCTTCGCATGCCCGATCTCCTGACATTCGACGGCCGCAAGCAACGCGCCAAGTTCCGTGCCTGGCATCGCGGCACGCGCGAGGCCGACTACATGATGGGCGGCTTCTACGATCGCTACAACGCCGATTGGAGCGAAAACGAACTGGCCTGGTTCGAGGCGCTGCTCGAGGAAGACGACGTCGACGTGATGGCTTGGGCGCTTAAGACAGCACCCACCCCGCCCCGCTTCCAGGGCGAACTGATGGCGGCGATGCAGCGGCTCGATTACGTGGATATTCCGCGTTGACGACCCGGCGCTAGCGCCTATCTCCCTTCCGATACGCCGCGCACCCCCTTCCCGATCGGGCAGGGGGCGAAGCAGCGTGTGCGGAACGCCGCGCGCTCTTGAACGCTAGGAACACCATGCCCGACCTTTCCCGTATCCTGAAAGCCCGCCAGCCGCTCACGCTGGCGCAGGTTGCGCGCGGCGCGCAGCCGCTGGTGATGGCCGATCTCGCCCGCGCCAGCACCGGCCGCGCGGTGTTCATCGCACCGGATGATGCCGCGATGCGCAGCGTGGTGGATGCCGCCGCCTTCTTCGCGCCCGAGCTCGAAGTGATCGAATTCCCGGCGTGGGATTCCCTGCCCTACGACCGCGCCAGCCCCGCGCTGGCGATCAGCGCCCGGCGGCTTGCCGCGCTGCACCGGCTTCAGGCCGGCAAGGCCAGGGCACAACTGATCGTGACGACGGCGAATGCGGTCCTCCAGCGCGTCCTTACCCCGTTCCGGATCCGCGAAAGCGTACGCGAATTCAAACCGGGTGTCGAAATCGGCCGCGAAAGCCTGTCCGCCCTGTTGCAACGGCAGGGCTACAGCCGCACCGACACGGTGATCGACAAGGGCGAATATGCAGTCCGCGGTTCGATCGTCGACATCTTCCCCAGCGGTATGGATGAAGCACTGCGGCTCGACTTCTTCGGCGACGAGCTGGAAAGCCTGCGCAGTTTCGATCCCAATACTCAGATGAGCACCGGCCGACTGGATAGCCATCTCCTGCTCCCGGCAAGCGAAGCGCTGCTGGACGAAGACAGCATCAAGCGGTTCCGCAGCCGCTACCGCGAGATGTTCGGCGCCAATGCGACGCAGGATCCACTGTACGAGGCGGTCAGCGAAGGGCGCCGGCTGGCCGGCATGGAACATTGGTTGCCGCTGTTCGAGGACAAGCTGGCGACCTTGTTCGACCATCTCGGCAAGGACGATCTGGTGGTGATCGACCAGGCGGCGCTCGCCGCCGCGGACGAGCGCGTGAAGGATGTGCGCGACTATTTCGACCAGCGCACCGCGATCACCGGTCAGGCGAAGGGCAATTATCGCCCGCTGCAGCCCGATGCGCTGTATATGTCGGCCGATGAACTGAAGGATGCACTGGCCGCTGCACCCGCACATCGTGCGACGCCGTTCGACGAGCCGGAAAGCGACGGCGTGGTCGGCTTCGGCTTCCGGTCGGGCCGCGACTTCGCCCCCGAACGCGCGCGCGGCGACAATGTCTATCCGGTGCTTGCCGATCATCTCAAAGCACTGTCCAAGGCCGGCAAGCGCCCGCTCCTGGCGGCCTATTCGAAGGGCAGCCGTTCGCGCATAGCCTCGATCCTCGAGGAAGCCGGCACGCCCGTGCAGATGGCGGAGAGCTGGCAGGATGCGCTCGGCCTGTCGGCCAAGGGCAAGCCTGCAGCCATGATCCTGCCGATCGAAGCCAGCTTCGCCAATGACGAGATGGAGCTGCTGACCGAGCAGGACATTCTCGGCGACCGGCTGGTGCGGCGCAAGAAGAAGCGCAAGAGCGCCGATGCCTTCCTGGCCGAATTGCAGGCGCTCAGCGTGGGCGATCTCATCGTCCACACCGAGCACGGGATCGGCAAATATCTCGGCCTCGAACCGATCGCGGTGGGCAAATCGAAGCACGACTGCGTGCAGCTCGAATACAAGGGCGGCGACAAGCTCTTCATTCCGGTCGAGAATATCGACGTGCTCAGCCGCTACGGCAGCAGCGAGGAAGCGGTCATGCTCGATCGGCTGGGCGGCGAGGCATGGCAGAAACGTCGTGCACGGCTGAAGGAGCGCATCCGCGAGATCGCGGGCGAATTGATGCAGGTCGCTGCGCAGCGAGCGCTCAAGAAGGCCCCGGTCATCGAAGTCGAGGATGGCACCTACAACCAGTTCCTCGATCGCTTCCCGTGGGAAGAAACGGACGATCAGGAGCGTGCGATCGCCGATGTGCTGAGCGATCTCGAGAGCGGAAAGCCGATGGACCGCCTGGTCTGCGGCGACGTCGGCTTCGGCAAGACGGAAGTCGCGCTGCGCGCCGCCTTTGTTGCGGCGATGAATGGCCAGCAGGTCGCCGTGGTCGCCCCCACCACCCTGCTCGCCCGCCAGCATTTCGAGAATTTTTCCAATCGCTTCAGCGGTTTTCCGCTGAAAGTCGGTCGCCTTTCACGGCTCGTATCCGCCAAGGAGATGAAGGAGACCCGCGAAGGGCTGTCCGCCGGCGACGTGGACATCGTGATCGGGACCCATGCCATCCTGTCGAAGCAGACCAGCTTCAAGAACCTTGGCCTGGTCATCGTCGACGAGGAACAGCGCTTCGGCGTGACGCACAAGGAAAAGCTCAAGCAGCTGCGCGCGGATGTGCACATGCTGACGCTGACCGCAACGCCGATCCCGCGCACCCTGCAGATGGCGATGACCGGCCTGCGCGAGCTTTCGACCATTCAGACCCCGCCCGTCGACCGGCTCGCGGTCCGCACATATGTGATGGAATGGGACGACATGGTGATGCGCGAAGCACTGCTGCGTGAGCACCATCGCGGTGGGCAGAGTTTCATCGTCGTCCCGCGGATTTCGGACATGGAGGAATTGTCCGACTGGCTGCATGAGAACATCCCCGAAGTGAAGTTCGTCGCCGCGCATGGCCAGATGTCGCCAGGCGAGATCGAAGAGCGCATGAGTGCGTTCTACGAAGGCAAGTACGAGGTCCTGCTCGCCACGACGATCGTCGAAAGCGGGCTCGACCTGCCCAGCGCGAACACGATCATCATCCACCGCGCGGATATCTTCGGCCTTGCCCAGCTTTACCAGCTGCGCGGGCGCGTCGGGCGGGCCAAGCTGCGCGCCTATGCCTATCTCACCTATGCCAAGGATACGCAGCTGTCCGAAGTCGCGGAGAAACGGCTCAAGGTGCTCGGCGATCTCGACAGTCTCGGTGCCGGTTTCCAGCTCGCCAGCCACGACCTCGACATTCGCGGGGCAGGCAATCTCCTCGGCGACGAACAGTCGGGCCATATCCGCGAAGTCGGGTTCGAACTCTACCAATCGATGCTCGAGGACGCTATCCTCGCCGCCAAGGCCGGCGACATGGGACTCGAGGTGAAGCCCGAACGGGTCAGCCCGCAGATCACCGTCGATGCGCCGATCATGATCCCGGAAGACTATGTGCCCGATCTGGCGGTACGCATGGCGCTGTATCGCCGTCTCAACGATGCTGCGGACAAGGCCGAGATCGAAGCACTTGCCGCGGAAATGATTGATCGCTTCGGCGATTTGCCCGCCGCCACTGCGAACCTCGTCCGGCTGATCGAGATCAAGCATCAGGCGATCGAAGCCAACATCGCCAAGATCGATGTCGGTGCGCAGGGTACGCTGGTGACCTTCCACCAGGACGATTTCCCCGATCCGGTGGGCCTGCTGGCCTATGTCGACCGGTTGAAAGGCACCGCCAAGCTGCGGCCCGACATGAAGCTGGTCATCAGCCGCGCATGGGGATCGCCAGAAAGCCGCCTCAACGGTCTGTTCCAGCTGACCAAGGGCTTGTCCGGAGTGGTCCGCAAGGCCCAGAAAAACGGGAAGAAGGCGGCCGCCTAGCTGTTGGCGAGCTTGAGGAATTCCTGCGCCGTCATCGGCTTGGCGCGCAGGAATCCCTGATAGGCCTTGCAGCCCGCCGCCTGCATGAATTCGCGCTGCGCCTCCTGCTCGACACCCTCGACAACCACGGTGAGATCGAGCGCCGCCGCCATGGCGACGATGGCGTGGACGACTGCCTTGTCGCGTTCGTCCTCGAGCACACCATCAAGCATCGAGCGATCGAGCTTGATGCAATCGATCGGCAGCACCTTGAGATAGCGGAAATTGCAGAAGCCGGCGCCGAAATCGTCCAGCGCGATCTGCACGCCGAACAGTTTCAACTGGTCGAGCACGCGGCTCACCCGGTCGAGATCGGCGAGCAGGACCTGTTCGACGAGTTCGAGCGTGATCCGCCCCAACGGAAAGCCGATCCGCTCGGCCATCTGCGCGAAATCGATTGCGAAATTCTCGACCGCCAGATCGACCGGGGTGATATTGATCGAAAGCTGCAGGTGGTGGGGCCAGGCAAGGGCCTCTTCCAGCGCGCGCTCTACGATGTGGCGCGAAAGATGCGCGATATGATCCGCCCGCTCGGCAATCTGGAACAGCGCCCCGCCCCCGATACGGCCGACGACCGGGTGATCCCAGCGCGCAAGCGCTTCGGCGCCGATTATGCTGTCGTCTTCCAGCGAATATTGGGGCTGGAAGAGTATCTGGATCTCGTTGCGGTCGATCGCGGCAAGCAGATCGGCCTCGAACTGGCGGTTTGAACGCCCGGCATGCGCCGCTTCCCCCGTCGACCAGTCGATCCGCCGACGGTTGCTCTCGCGCATTCCCTCGGCCACCGCCGCCAGGCGTTCCAGCACGCTTTCGGGATCGTCCTTCTCGGTTACCCGCATGAGTGCGATGCGCGGCCATAGACGCAGGCTGCTTCCCCCGCCCTCGGGGCTGGCGATAGGCAGGGCGATGGCGTCGGCCAGTGCTTCGGCAAGCCATTGCCAGCGTTCGCGGCTGCATTCCTGCCGCGCGAGCAGCAGGAACGTGCCACCGTTCAGCCGTGCCGCAACCCAGGCATTGCTGCTTTCGAGCTCATCGGCGGCGAAGTGCTTGATCCGCTGCGCCACTTCGACCAGCGCACCGTCACCGGCCAGTTCCCCGAAAGCCACGTTCACATTATCGATCCGGCCGAGCGTTATGAGCATCGCCTGGATCGGGCAGGCGATGGTGTCCGAAGGCCATTCGCGCTGCCAGCGCGCGATCGTCTCACGCGCGGAAGGCTGATCGGCCAGACCGGTAAGTGCGTCGCGCGTTTTCCTTATCGGTTCTTTCGGGTTCGTGGCCATTTCCCAGTCCTTATCCGCGCGTAATGGCACCGTTATCAGTATTTCGGACGTGTTGCCAAATGGGACGTAGCTTCATAGGGACCGCGCGGGTACCGGGAAGCGGGTCTTGTCCTGAACGGGAGGGTCAACGGAAAGCATGTCCGAATACAACCGCCTGGCCTTGGTCGTTTCCGACGCCCCGCGGGCACAGGAAGCGGCAGAGCGGGAATTTCGCTCCGTTACGGACTGGGTCCCGCTCGAAGAAGCCGATGCCGTCGTGGTTCTCGGCGGCGACGGCTTCATGCTGCAGACGCTGCATGCCATGCTCGACACCGGCCGCATCATTCCTGCCTATGGGCTCAACCTGGGCACAGTCGGGTTCCTGATGAACCGCAACCGCAATCCCGAGACGCTGATCAAGCGGATCGGGAAGGCCAAGCCGCATCACATCGCACCGCTCAGGATGCAGGCCGAGACACAGGATGGCGCGGTCCACACGTTCTGCGCCATCAACGAGGTCAGCCTGCTGCGCGAGACGCGTCAGACCGCCAAGCTGGAAGTCACGGTCGACGACAAGGTGCGCATCGCCGAACTGGTTTGCGACGGGGTGCTGGTGGCGACGCCGGCAGGTTCGACCGCATACAACCTGTCCGCCGACGGGCCGATCCTGCCCCTCGATTCGAACCTGCTGGCGCTGACACCGATCAGCCCGTTCCGCCCGCGCCGATGGCATGGGGCGATCCTGCCCGATCGCAGCCGCATCTCGCTCCGCGTGCTCGAACAGGAAAAGCGCCCGGTGTCCGTCGTAGCCGACCAGCGCGAACTGCGTCACGTCTCGTCGGTGGGGCTCGAAATCGCGCGCGACAGCGAATTGACGCTGCTGTTCGACCCCGGCCACGCGCTCGACGAACGCATCGTGGCCGAGCAATTCGTGGTCTGATGCACCTGCCCATGCGGCTGCGTGAAAGTTTTGCAAAATGCCCGCTTGCCAAACCGGAATCGCACCCATATAGGCGCACCCCTGCCCAGCGGGCTGCTCCCCGATAGCTCAGCGGTAGAGTAGGTGACTGTTAATCACTTGGTCGTTGGTTCGA
>Ga0181374_1000317_pt1 | contig 11482 bp, 21 predicted proteins | sample LowvirmetaG_2_FD_130086 | JGI IMG/M metagenome (GOLD analysis project Ga0181374, IMG submission 130086) | Marine viral communities from the Subarctic Pacific Ocean - Lowphox_10 viral metaG | ecosystem: Environmental > Aquatic > Marine > Oceanic | place: Subarctic Pacific Ocean | collected...
GCATGGCATTTGATCCGTTACAATGGTGGACCTACAGTCTATATGATTTGAACATACAGTTTTTTAAAGAATATGATCAAACTAATAAAATGCCACAACCAGGTATGGCACAAAAATGGTTTAGAGACAAGATGAACGACATTATAGAGCGTATGAACGATGATGATCAGTTTAATCCATCATGGGAAGAAGTAGTTAGTCTTTTGTCTACGGAGTTTTTTAGGATACATGGTTACAACGTAGGGGATTGGGATAGGCATCATCCTCTTAGTCAAGAGGAAGAAAAGGCGATAGAGGACGAGACCGAACAGGAAGAAGGGGAGGCAGCTGGAATGGAATCATTAGAGGCCACCCATTCATTAGATTTAGTTTTAGAGTATGATGGTGATCCCGTCCCGGAGTTAACCGTTACCCTGTGGGCTAATGTGAGCCTAGGAGCCGATATAACTGATGTTAACGGCACGGTAGGCTTTGAGCTGATGGAGGAACCAGGAGACCTCAACATAGTAGGCATATCTGCTCAGTTCACTTATAACGGTGTTGACTACGAACAACCTTTAACCGGGACGATAGAACCCGATGGTGAGTTAGAGATAGTTATAGAGATCACCGCAGCCACAGTGTCCGGTGCTAATCTAAATAAGTTTACGCAAGAGAGATTAACCAAGGCTTTAGACGATTGGGGGCTAGAGGGTAACGATAGAGATGTTTATAAGCAGTGGGCGGAGAAGGATACGGGTAATGAGAGTAATATTAAATACTTTTGGCACAGGTGTATAAAGGAGTTTCTAGATGAAACTAAGTTTATCACTGATGAGACTGAATTTAAGTGGAGTAAGAACAGTAAGAACTGGTTATTTTTACAACAACGTTATCATGAACAGAGCAGTTTATTTATAGAGAATCCCTATGAAGAATCGTTCATATTAGTATCTAAATACCGTGGAGATCGTGAAATAGACGAGCCTTGGAACGAAGAACATCTGGTTTATAAAAATTCATATGTGATCCTTCCACAACAATCTAAGGAACTTATAACCGAGGGTTCAACCTACACATGGGAGAAAAGCAACATATATCGGTTTTGGGTAATCAGTGGTTATGCGGTTAACGAGGACTTACCGACATGGATGAGAGAACATCTAAAGGACACTGGAACCCTAGGCTTTAATCTGGTGGATTACTTCCAACAAAACACTAGGAAACTAAAGGCATACATGGAACGCCAAACTATGGTTTTATGGAACGTACAAGAAGAACGGGACATGGATTATTATGATTTCAGTGGCGATATGCACATAACCCCGGCAGGTGTAGAAGCATACCCGGAGATACCTTCTAGGTTAACCCCATACGGTAAGAAGGTTGACTATAGTATGTTATGGGGGTTACTGTTCTTGGTGCTTATAGGGATAGGTGTAGTAGTATATATCCGCAGTAAGAAGGGGAGGCGTAAGTAATGGCGATTACCTCACCCAAAGGTTCCCCCCCACCTCCTAAGTCATTTGCTAATATAAAGGCACCTCAACCCACAGGTAAGATGGTAGGAGGACCAGCCCCAAAGGTACAGCCTGTAATAGACTCACCGGATGCACCACCCATTAAGCCAGTACAACCCGTGGTAGACACTCCGGAGCCTTTACCATCCGTTACAGGGGTTAAACCTACTCCTACCCCTACCACAACCTCGGTAGTTCACAGAAAGTCCGATACACGTACAACCTGGGGATCACTTAAACGATATTCGGGTAGACACCCTTTTAGAACGATAGGTATAATCACGTTAGCACCTATGGGGATATATACGGCCTTTAACATTGTTAAGGAAGGAGGCGTTCTAGCCGGGATAAAAGAATCATTTGATGAGGGTTCTTTCATGTACCAATTTTTTGATTTCCTAGATAAGATAAAGTGGGTATTATTCGTGGGTATTATACTGGGAGTACTCTGGTTTGTGTACAGGATGTTGCAACCAAAGGTACAGGCACTAAGGAGGAGGGCATAATGGTTGAGCCTATAACCACTACCCTGATCATAGCAGGGGTATCTATGGCGGTAGTGGCTGTAAGTGCCTGGGGTATCTACGAGAGTAGGAAACAGACATCTAGAAGTATAGCCGAATCGGAACGACAACGGTTACTTACAGAGAAAGCTTTAGGGGCGCAGGAATCACAGTTCAAAGTTAACACGGTACTAACCATAGTCGGGGTTATAGTAGCCCTGGCCACGTTAGGATTTGCAGTATATACATTCACTAGACACAAGGGGGCTAAAACATGAAAACATACGAACAGATGGTAACATGTAGAACCGTACAGTTCACCAGTCAGATCAGCGTACCGATCCAGGTAAAGAACGCTAAGGTATTTATTGCCGTTCTAGCAGTAACGACCAATAATCAAGCTCAGGTAGTACTAGACATTTCCACCAGTGAGAACGACTTTGCTACTAACCGAACATTTAAGTTTTTTACCCCGGCATACGGTTATGTGGAGTTTCCTAGTAACTTTACGGCACCACAGGGAACCGAACTAAGTGGAGAGTTTGAAATTTATATTCGTGAGAACCGGGTAACTACTGATAACACTATTAAACAGTTATCCATAATGACTATAAGTAGAAGGGTTGGATGATGTTGTGCGGTATACTGGGTAAGAATGGTAGGTGTTGTCAATGTGGTTACAAGGATCGTATTATATGTCCAGCACCATATCATAAACGGGATAAGACTTATAAGTGTAAAAAGAATCCTTGTCCTTTCACTGTTACAAATAACCAGTGTACTCTTTATGGAGTTGGTTGTTATGACATTCGACGTAAAAACGAATAACGGTAAGAAAGTATCTTCGCATAGGTCATACGCCTTAGCTAAGAAGAAAGCTAAGGCGTTAGCTAAAAGTAAAAAGGGTAAAGCCTACCATGTGTTTAATAAGAACCGTAGAATGTTTGTATGGCAGGAATACTAGCCCAGAACCATAAGCAGGGAGTTGGTTGTTATGAAGAAACTAAGAACGCCTAGATATGTAACGATGAACGGTAAGAAGTATAAGGTAACTCATAAAGGGGAAGCTGGCAAAGTAGTTCTAGCTAAGTTTAAAACTAAGTACGGGTGGAAAGAAGTAAAGAATAGACAGATTAAAATTAGACTTTATAAAAAACTCTGGAAGCAATAAATAGGCCCAGAACCATAAGAAGGGAGTTGGTTGTTATGACAAAGAAAAGAAAATATACGCCAAGAGGCACTAAAGTATTGAAATCTATTGGACGTTATGGATTAGTTAGGAGCACCTATGCCGGGAAAGTAACATATACGGTGGTAGGTGGAGCCACCTCCAAAGACTTTAAGACTTTGAAAGGTGCTAAATCTTACATAAAAAGAAGGATGAAATAATACTAACCCCTCTTAACTAATATGGTTTAAGGCTAAGTTCCTTTAGAACCCCACTCTGTTTTATTACCGCATACATTACACCGTAAAGGTGTTTCGTAGTAGTCCCACCCTCCTATTAAAGAATGACAATGTTCACAATCATATATCTCATAAGTTCCACTCATACTAACCCCTCTTAACTAATATGTTAGCGTGATATTCAGATGTCTCCCGTACCCCTATGATCGTGTAACCGTCCTCTGAGAGGCTTGCAAGCCTGTCAGATAGCTTATAGAGAGGGCATGGAATATATTTGTATTGGCTCATAGTTCACCTCCTTCATTCGTTTAAGGAAATCTCTACATTCATCTACATCCTTACAATCTATGCAATTAGTAATAAGGTGATCTACAAAGACCACCCACCACCAATAAGGGCACGTTCTATTCATCCTTTTTCCTCCTCCACACCCCATTATTGCAGGGGTAACACACATTTCCGAAGTAAAGCCGTCCAGCGTAGTAATACGCAAACATCTCTTGTATTGTCATATCCATCTACCTCCGTTTATCTGTCTTATGTAATTATTAAAGTCATCCCAGAACGTAGCCTCACCTTCCTCGGGGGTCCAGGGTTTACGCCTGTACTGGTGTCTAAGTGCCTCCTGGTAGTCATCCGTACAGGACATTAGAAAGGCTTCTAATGGGAAGGTATAGAGTAAGTCTATCATAATATCACGATCATGCTCCCAAATGAGGGTGAAGTTGCTTTTTGTCCATCTAAAGGAGAATATTTAACCCTACCCTCTAATAATCTTATCTCCCTTCTAATGGGATATATGTACCTGTGAAAGTACTTTGTAGAGGCTATAGATAAAGGACATAACAGAACTATATGTTTAGTTAAGTAGTGTTCATCATATATCTTATGACACCACTTAACTACCTTAGAACGTGAGAAGGGCGGGTTTACAAACACCGAATGATCACACCAGGCATAATCTAAACCGTCCTGTCCTTTTCGTATGTCTAGCGTTATCATGTTTTTCTTAAGAACTCTTTTAGAGATTCCGCACGGATCCACCGTAAAGTTAAATTCCTTGTCAAGATCGTTAAACAATTTAAGGGGTGTTCCCCATTCATCATTCATGCCTCATGCCTCCGACCACAGTAAGGGCATTTAACCCTCTTAAGACTACAGAGGTCACAGTACCACCCGATACCGACCTTACGTTTATCTCGCATGATGTAGGTCCGTATAAGGGCCTTACCGTGGGTCTCACAGTGGGGTATCATACTTCGTCCCCGGATAAACCATACGGTCTTTTCCTCTTCCAGATATAAATATGATCTTTCGTTCTTCAAGATGTTTTAAATGAACCAACATCATAACGTCAGTATGGTGGTCTTCTTTTAGTTGTTTAATTCCATAATACGATCTAACTTCACGGAATAATTTCCTTAGATTTTTTGGTTCTGATACCCTTATGCGTAATTCTTCCAGTAGTAAAGGGTATACATACTGACCCCATTTACCCATCCAACGGGTTTTTAGATCACCGTGAAAGTCGGGGAATCCCGATCTGGTCCTATGTCCCGGTCTATGTTGTACGTCCTTTCGTGGTTTAGCATATTGGTATATGTGAGGTTTAGCACACGGAGGAGTTTCATCCTTTGGTTCTTCCTTCGGTACTATCTTGTACGGTATAACCGAAACCACCATCCTTTTTAGACGTTCTAGCATAGCCATAAATACACTGTTCTCCCTTCCAGCGTTCTGCATGATGAAGTAAGCCTCTTCTAAGCTCTCCGGCCATTCCTTAAGCGTGATTATCTTCATGTTTTCGTTGTTTCCTTCCTGGGTGGGCATAGTGATTACACCCTCTTTGATCCATAAGGTCATGTTTATATCTTTATTATCCATTTTAATACCTTCCTTCTTATAGTCTCCATCCATTGTTATTATCCAGTGTTCGTTAGGTCTCCTTTATACCTTTCGAGTATCCTGGTAGTTTCGATAACCTCCAATCTTACCATAATCTTATATACTTAGTTTGGCTCCTGTTCCTTATCAATTCCTTTAATCAATCCATCTATGAAACCTATAACATAACCATATCCGATTTCATTATGCCTTAAAGTAGATAATACATCCTTCCTTTGCCCATCTTCTTCATTATAACAGAAATCCATATTCATGGACATATAAAGAAGTATGGCCTCAAGTGTTTCTTTCTTATTCATTCCACATACTCCCCTTCGTTATTGATCCTGGGACATTCCATTAAGTCTGTGCTAGTACATAGGTTTCCAATCCTATGTACACAGTCGGAAGGACAAAAAATACCCCTCATACCGCATAACCTTCTTTACGGTCCATCTCCTCAAATGCTATTAGATCCTCTATTAAGAATTTCTGGGCATCCTTAAGGCTCAATATGGCGTTGATACAATCATATAACTCACAGTAGTGGATAGTAGTAGATAGGTTATCTATTAGGCTCCCTAGAATCACCGTACGAGGTTCGGATAAAATCGTTTCATCGTCTAACATTTTAATAACTCCCAGGTCTTATCTTTACCGTTGTACTTCGCTCCTATACGTTTACAGGCACTAACCATGATATTGAAATCTGCCTTATCTGCTAGATAAGGGATCTTTATGATCCATCTATCCTCAGATTCTATTATAGTGGCAGGATACGGTAGTTCTTCCGCTATGTCTCCCAATGTTCTAGGAGATAACGATACTGCGCCTTCCTCTACATTCGGTATAGGTCTAGTGTCGAAGGTACTGGGTTTTATCGTAAGTGGGTGAAGGTCCTTACGAGGTACATGGTCCTCTATGTTCTTCTCAGTTGGAGTTACCTTATACGGTGGGTGCCCCCTCTTTTTACGCCAATCGTCCAGTGATACGGTACGATCCAAGAAGTGCATACACTTTGATCGTAGATCGTCTATTCCTTCGCCTTTTAGCGTGATTTCCATTATTTAACCCTCCTTCCGCTTTAACGTGATTAAGCCCGTTGTAGTGTTTACTGTGAGCTTGACTAAATCCGTAACCTTCATTCCGGAGGGTTCCCTTATGTCCGCAGGTAACACGATCATTAACGAATCGCCTACCTGCCTTATGTTCCTGTATGCCGTCCTTTTCATTGTTTTTTCACCTCTATGTTTTCTTAGAAAATTCATGAAACCTGTGCGTTTTTCCATTAAAAGGAACTGAATGTTCACATTCGAGACATTCCCATTTCTGGGAAATGACCGAGGGAAACATTTCATGTTTATGGTGGCATTTCGAGCAGGGTACAACCGTATTGTACCCAATGCAGTGGCAGAACTTGTGGTTTTTTATCATATCATAACACCTATTACAAGCTAATACGCATATAATATATATAATTTATTATATTGTATGTAACTACCAATAAACTGGTAGATACCTGCTTATTGGTAGCTTGAAAGTCGTGAGAAATCTTTATATCTCTTTACCGTATTTTATTATGGAACCCTCTCAGGGGCGAGACGGGAACTAGGGGGAGTGAGCAGCTAAGAGGGCTAATCAAGAAGGCACTAAGAAGGGCCTTCGGCCAATGATTAGACCGGGTTGATTACCTGTATATTTATGATCCTGGTAATTAACCGTTAGCTGTGAACGTGGGAGGGGGTTATATTAGTATTATACATTAGTATCTTACAGGTAGATCAGCCTTAACGATACGTCAAAACCTTGGAACTAGCTCCGTTAGTCTAAATATATATTTCCCTCTTTACTTCGTAAAGAAGGGAAATAAAACCACTAAAACTTACCATTAATCCAATTAACCTTAACTTAATTAAGTAAACACCGATAAAGGTTAAATAAATTAAGGACAATCCTTAACTTAATGAAGTGGAATGAACTGTTATTGATAGTTCCAGTGTTTAACACCCCGTCCCGGTACTTGAAACAATGTTTAGGATCAATACTCAACCAAACTACCTTACCGGGGAGAACCTTGATAGTAGACGATTACACCGATAATATCCACACATTAAAGGCAATAGAACAGATAATAGAGGTTTACGGGGATGAGCTTGATATAAAAATGGTTAGACCGGACAAAATGACCATTGGACCTGGTAATGCTTTTAACTACGGGATAAATTATGCTGTTAAGTACGGTTACAAATTTTGTAAACTACTTGGTTCGGATGATTGGTTGGAAGATACGTTTATAGAAACCATGAGGAAAGCATATGATAACCGTTTAACCCACATTCATAAGTGCCTTGAGAGAGGAGACCTAGAACCCGGTAAGAAGGATTTACCGTTTGGTGGTGTAAAGTGTAACCACATGATATATTATCAGCACCGGACAAAAAAGAACAGGTTACACCGCCAGGATAAAAGCACATGCCACCCAATCTTCTTAACGGAGGAGATCAGTAAGTACAAGTTCCCGGTAGATAAGCCCAGGGCGGTAGATGGGGAACTACTAACAAAGTTTGATAAGGATCATATATTAATCACGATAACAGGGTTTTACGGGGAATATTACCGGATGCACAACCGTAACATATCACATAATAAAGATGGAACATGGAAAGGTGAACCAGATGTTAGGAGCATTAATGAAACTGATGTCGGGGGACAAACCCTCCGAGGAAGAAATGGACGGAATGGGAGACATGGTTTCCGGGATCATAGAAGAAAGCGAACCTTACCAGAAGTTAATAGGACTTCTAAGGGGGATACTGGAGAATCAGGAACGGATAATGGAGAAGATGAATGATACCAAAGGTGGCAATAATAGCGGAAAATGACTGGGCTAACGTGGGTTTTATGCTTAATGAGGCCATTAACCAATTCACAACATGGGTATCTAGGTGTATTATCAAGAATAAGCACCCATTCGGCTACCCCTACGATCTTATAGAAGCATCTGAAACCCGTGGAGAGGCGTTAACCTTCCTTAGACAGGCTCATTATTACCTTTTCGTGGTAGATTTCCGGTTTCGACCATTCAATGTAAAGTTAAAACGGTACACCCCCAAGGGGATTTGGCACGTTGGAAGTATGTACCGTAATAATTATGCAGCCTTTGAGAGAATATCGAATTTCTTTGAGGACATTTTTTTATCTGAGGACTTGGAAGGACTATGCAAAGGCAAACATAGGATACTTAATGCACCGTACGATTTAGATACGTACCAATATATCGGTAAAGAATGGGACGGAAAACTAATAATCGGCCATTCGCCCAGTGGATCGGCAGATAAGGGTACGGAATATTTCGTTAACGCTACAAACAGGTTAATAAATGAGGGGTATAATATAGGTGTTGACTTGATCCAGGGGGTACAATGGGACGAATCCAGGCTTAGAAAAAAAGATCATCATGTGTTTTTTGATCAGATTTGTAACTATATAACACCTAAACAGGTAGAAGATGGGTGTCGTTATATGTATGGAGTAAGTCTACTAGAGGCTGGATCACATGGAGCGATCTGTTTAGCTAGTCACGATTACGGTAAAAGGGTACCATTTTTCAACGTAAGGACCGAAGATGATATATATAATACCATTAAATCGCTATGTGAGGGTAGGAAAAACTTACCTAAACTATCCAAAAATACTAGAAACTACATAGAAGAACACCATAGTTATGGTGTAATAAGTAACAAATTGATCAATATCATAGAAAAGAGGGTTTATAAATGACGAAAGGAGCTAGGAAATGGGTACAATGCCCAAAATGTAAGACTAAGAAGACCACCCATGCGAAAAAGAAGAATGATACACCCTGCAATAACTCAGAATGTGTTAACTCCAAGGGTAAACGATACAGGTATACGGTGGGAACTCACATGACCACGTCACCCAATGCCCGTAAAAAGGTAGAACAACCCACGGAACAGCTAAAACAGGAGCCTAACCAATCACCCCCGGAGGCGGAGCCGAAGGAAAAGATAGATACCGGGGGGCGTATTATGTCCTTTGCGGACCTTATGGGAGGTTTCGGAGAGAAAAAGCCAGTACCGAAGGTAGACGAGGAAACGGAGGAGGAACACCAGACTATTACAGAGGCGGTTAAGGAGGAGATACAAGGGGTAATCCCAGAGGCTTACCATCTTGGGGGTTACATGAAGGCGTTAATATCCTGTGCTATGGACATGATCGAGGGTGAAACCCCTACTAAGCAGCATAAACGTCAATTATTTGCTGAAACTATTAACATATGTTCGGTTTATCTAAGGATCGAGTTACCGGAGGAAGATGGTTTGGAGCCGTTCAAGGTTAAACCTTGGTACGTTTTGATACCTACCGGAGTCATAATGCTTTGGCCGATAATCCAGAAGTTTCTTAAAAAGAAAAAGGACAAAAAGGAGGATGAGACCGATGGTAAATAGGACGTGTATTTTTACGGTTAAATGCTTGAAATGTGGCGAACAGATGGATATAGATGCCGAGGAACTACGGAACACCGCCTCATGCCCTTTATGTTCGGCAGGGTTACAGAGTGGAACCGGGATAGATTGGTTCCAGATACTAGGATCACATATAAGGGGGTAAACTATGGATGAACTCGACACTACTTATAACGCTAATACTCCTCTCAGTAATGGGGAACCTACTTTACCATCTACTACAGGCGTGGAGGACGGAGAGGAGATTAAAGAAGGAGAACAAGAGGTTGAAGAGATTGTTGAAACGGAGGTACAACATAGACGTATCTGGGTACTTGGTAACTCCGGCTCAGGTAAAACAACCCTCATGTGGTACGTTGCTAGGCATAGTCCGTTATGTTTGTTCGTCAATCCTCAAGAGTTTACGCTCGATGGTTTCAAGGAAACGACCGTAGAAACGTGGAAGGAAGATTTAATAAAGTATAGGTACGTTGACATACGTTCCATTATCAACCAGGAACAATTAGAGGATTTTGTAACGGACTTTCACGAGTGGTCTAAGGTAGAAGGTGTGAAGTTATTAGAACAGATTACACTAGCTATAGATGAGTGTAGCACCTTTGGGGTTAAGGGTAAGTTAAGTAGACCACCCTGGTTAACTACGGTCTTTACCCGGTCCCGTAAGTACTACAATGTCATAGCGTGTAACCATTCAACCTATCAGATCGGTTCCTTCTATTTCAGTAATGCGACATTGATATTTTTTATGAGAACGGGACAGATCAAGGAGGAACAGGATTATCTTCATAAACGTTTTACCCCTTTGGTCACTGATGAGCAGTGTAAACAGGCGATAACAACCCCTTACACCTTCGTGGTACATAGTGTAAATCACGATAGTTACCAGCCCTTTGCCCCTATTAATATATAATATATGTATATGTGGATAAAAGGACAAAATATATATATAATACTTACCATTGTTCCAATACTCTATAGTGGAGTTGGAAATTATGGTTAGTTTATCAATCAAAAACGTAATAGCATTTGGCCTGGGAGCCTGGGGAGGTTATACCTTTGGAGATATGGGTTTACTTGTGGGAAAATTCACCTGGGCTACTGAAGATCGAATAATGGTTATCTTTGGGATATTTGGAGCAGTTATGTTCCTTGCCCCAGGATATGCAAAAAAGAAAGGTGGACTTAAAGGTGTACCCTCAGCCATCTTTTTAGCCCTTGGAGCTTATTTCCTTGGTGCTGCAGTTCTTATGTATCGTTCACCCAATAAACCTGTGTGAGGTGTTTTAAATGGGAACCCTTTGCCCCGATGTAATTGCAGAATGGAGACAATCCATTAGTAATTTGGATATAATCGTTAAAGGTCCTGTCGTTGGTCCTTTGGCAACAAACGCCAAGATAGCGCCTCAATCCGCACCCATGAGAGCAGGGTATAACCTGGTTGGAATCGGTTACAGGATCAGAGCTGACGTTACTTCTTCGGCTACTCAAGTGGTTTTTAATGACTGGTTAGGTAACTATGTTTTTGAGGATCTGATCATATCGGATATGACAGGTAGGAAAAAATATAATTATCGTGATCCAGGTAACCTTAAGAATGTGATAGTTACATTCAATGATGAACTTATTCTTCATCCGTATATCACGTTCGTAAATGTTACTGACCTTGAGGATACTTATTATGAATCTCAGATCATCCCAGTAA
>Ga0181374_1000320_pt1 | contig 11442 bp, 20 predicted proteins | sample LowvirmetaG_2_FD_130086 | JGI IMG/M metagenome (GOLD analysis project Ga0181374, IMG submission 130086) | Marine viral communities from the Subarctic Pacific Ocean - Lowphox_10 viral metaG | ecosystem: Environmental > Aquatic > Marine > Oceanic | place: Subarctic Pacific Ocean | collected...
AGGAGAAGGTTTCAAATGGAAATTAAAAACTTAAACGGTAAGAAAGTAATTGAGCTTTCGGAATTAGAATATAATGATCTAATTGAGAAGGCCAACGGAATAGATAGAGTGCTGTCAACCATGCTTGAAGCGCAAGACATTTGGCTCAGTGATGTTGGTAAGATAGAAAGCTTAAAGTATAGTTTAATAGAGCTTCTATCGCTGGAGTGGAGCAGCGAGGCATATCGCTATGTGCCTAGAGCGGAGGTAGCGACTTTAAAACTCAAGCGAAAGAAGAGGCTTAGTAAATGATGGAGCTATTAAATATAATTAAGAAGGTGTGGGATGCTACTGTTGCAGAAGTATCTTCAGTTGTGGTAGACTTGGTTGATATCTTTAATGACAAAGTAAAATCGCCTATCAGGGAGCTGATTCTAATAGCAGGAATTGTCATTATTGTTTTAATACTAATAAGGATAGTATTTATACTGTGAATACTGACATGTGGAAGCACTACTGCCCAGCGGAGAGAACTTATTTATCTGTAGGCAGTGGTGAACCATGTAACTGGTGCGGCAAAGAATCTAATTTAAAAACTAAAGGAGAGGTGGACAATGAGCTACTCGATGGGTTCAACAATCTATATGTACGACACACGAACCGTCAAGATAAAAAAAAGTGATGGCGGCTACGACTTAATCGCCGAGAACGAAGAGGGTAACTGTGTTTATCTTTATTGCTTTGGTGAAGATGTTATTCTTTCTGCCGATCTGATAGACAATAAAGAAGAGGAGGAAGCAAGTGAGTCAGCATAGCGTTAATGATGGTATAGCAGACTTTCACATAGCCTTCGATGATGCTTGGGCTAGAATGTTTGCGATGCTTTTAGGTACGCCATTGCCAGACTCTGCCGTAAAAGAGGCTTTTTGTATTTATTTATCTGAACGTTTGATGGATACAATAGGTAAATTACAATGCTCTGAAGAGGATATTATACGAGCATTCCCTGACTTTTTAACTGATAACATACAGGAGGTAGACATATAGAAAAAATAGTTGACATCCAATACTCTATCGTTTAGAGTACACATTCAATAATTAATTAGAGGAGTAATGTTTATGCCAGTAGTAGAAGGAACTGCGTATTGGGCGGCTGTTAAAGTGCCTAACACATATTTTGAACCCGCCTATACTGTTAATTTAGTAGTCGATCCCGAAGTGGCTGAGTCGTTTAAAAGCCAGGGGTTTAATATTAAACAAATGGAAGAAGGCCCCGCCTTGGTTATTAAGCGCAAAGTTGATGGCCCAAATGGTTTGATTAGAAGAGCGCCTGATCTCTTAGACAGACAGAAAAACCCTATGGATGTTGTAGTGGGGAACGGCTCTAGAGTCCGGGTTCAATACACAGCTTATCCTTGGGAACACAACGGTCGGACAGGTAAGTCACTAGATTTTTGCAAGATGCAAGTTATTGACCTTGTAGAATTTCAGCCTGTAGTTGATGAGCTTGAAGCCTTTGATGATGACGAGGAGATTGATGAATTATGAGTGCTCAACGGACTTATAAAACGGAAGACTCTTTGTATGATGTCGATCTTCTAAATGAAGAAGCACAAGTATCCTTTGCATATCTAGTTGAGGTTGAGGCAGAGATACAATCCCTAGCTAGACGTATTGCTGTGTTGAGGGCGGCGGCTTCTAAATTTCATGAAGTTATTCAAGGTGCAGTCACTGATGATGCTATTGTTAAAGGGGAAACTGAAGAGGAGGAGGAGGAGGAGGACTCGGCAGCAAAAGAAGATAAGTAGTAAACTTCAAAGGGGGTCTTTAAGGAGGCCCCTTTTGTTGTCCTTAAATGCAATCGTTTAAATAAAGGAATTAACATGTCATTTGTTAAATACAATCAACCGTGCCTAGAGTGCGGAGGAAGTGACCCAGTAGCAATCAACGAGGATGGATCAGCATGGTGCTTTAGTTGTCGTTATAGATACCCCAATTATAAGGAGGCATTTTCACAACAAGGGGAAGTAGTAGACTTTAAAGAACACAAGAACAATAAGAAAAATACTTCAGGCGGCGACTTCTTGCCGCTCACAGACCGCAGCATATCTCTAGAGACAGCAAAGAAATATGGTGTCAAAGCCTTTATAAATACTACCGGAGATGTTGTCCGACATTCATACCCTTATTACATAGCGAATGAGATAGCTGGCTATAAAATAAGAGAACTTAATAAAGCTTTCTCATGGCGAGGAACCTCTAAAGGCTCTGGACTCTTTGGCGAACAACTGTTTGCTGATGGCGGTAAATACATTACAGTTACAGAAGGTGAGTGTGATGCTATGTCTGCGTTTGAATTGATGGGCAGCAAGTGGCCCGTAGTATCTGTTAAGAACGGGGCGGCTGGAGCCGTCAAAGATTTCAAAGACTCTATAGAATTCTTAGAGAAGTTTGATAACATAGTCATAAACTTTGATAACGACAAACCCGGACGAGATGCTGCAAGAGCCGTAGCTAAATTATTAACGCCTGGAAAAGCAAAGATAGCGACACTTCCTAGCGACTTCAAAGACGCTAACGATATGTTAAGGCAAGCACAACACAAGGCCTATCAAAACGCTTGGTGGAGTGCTAAAGTCTATACGCCAGCAGGAGTGCTTAACCTATCAGAGAAGCTCGATGATCTAATTAATAGAGAGATCAAAGAGTGTGTTCCCTATCCTTGGGCTGGTCTTAATAAGAAACTCTATGGTATGCGACAGGGGGAACTCGTAACTGTCACAGGAGGTACGGGGCTGGGTAAGTCAAGTATCACACGGGAACTAGAACACTGGCTAATAACGAACACCAAAGATAACGTAGGCATCATAGCTTTAGAGGAGGACTGGATCAGGACAGCAGACGGTATATTATCCATCGAAGCTAACGCTCGTTTATATATTGATGAGGAGCGTGAAGCCTTTGGTGACGCAGAATACGCTGCGTTATCTACGAAATTTATAGGGGACACCTATGCTAATCGTGTCTGGATTCATGCACACTTCGGAGCTACTGACTTCGATGAAATACTAAATAAATTAAAGTATCTAATAATAGGCCAGGGCTGTAAATGGGTAGTCGTAGATCACCTCCACATGCTTGCTTACTCCGCAGGACTTAAAGACAACAACGAAGTATCAACCATTGATTACATTATGAAATCTTTAAGAACTTTAGTTGAGGAGACAGGAGCAGGTTTGATACTGGTGTCGCACTTAAGACGGGTGGATGGTAACAGAGGCCATGAAAACGGTATCGAAGTTAGTCTGTCACACCTTAGAGGCTCACAAGCTATCGCACAAATCAGCGACTGCGTTATTGCTTTAGAGCGTAACCAACAAGCCGATGATGATGAGGAGGCCAACACAACACACATGCGAGTCTTGAAGTCTAGGTATACTGGAGATGTTGGCATGGCTTCGCATCTGCTTTACAATAAGAAAACCGGGCGTTTAAAAGAGATAGACATCGATGATGTTGATGATGAACTGGAGCCTCTAATATGACTGCGCTAGTATTTGATATAGAAACGGACGGCCTCACACCAACGAAGATATGGTGTATGTCTACGTTTAATGTGGATACCCAAGAACACAAAGCCTTTGGGCCTTTGGAGCTTGATGAAGGCTTGGAGACTTTGAAGTCTGCTGATAAACTAATAGGTCATAACATCTTAAACTTTGATATTCCTATTATTAAAAAGTTAAAAGGTCTAGATCTTACTGACAAACATATTGTCGATACTCTGGTGCTTTCAAGATTATTTAAACCTACAAGGGAGGGCGGTCATGGCTTAGAGGGTTGGGGCTATAGACTTGGCTACCGTAAAATGGAGTTCGATGATTACTTTAAATATTCTGATGAGATGCTAAAGTATTGTGCACAAGATGTATTAGTAAACTCTAAAGTATATCGGGCGTTGAAGGGAGAAAGCAGAGGCTTTAAAATAGATTCTGTAAATTTAGAGCACGAAACTGCTGTCATTATTGATGCCCAAATAAAGTATGGGTTTATGCTAGACCAAGTTAAAGCGTCTGATTTACTAGAGAAACTGTCGAGTGCAAGCAATTCTTTGTATGATGAGATACACGCTGAACTAGGACAAGAGACTGTTTCGTATACGTTAGAACCAATATATTTAAAAAGCGATGGTGGCCTCTCTACAATGGGAACAAGGATTTCAAAGGCAAAAGATCCTCAAGATAGGGTTACCTCAAGAGTCAAATTAACAGAGGAACAGCTCGAATTTTTTTCAAGAAGGCCTGGGGCCACTCTAGATGTCACTGAGCCTGTAGAGTTCAACATATCTTCACGACAACAGGTAGCCGCTAAACTTATAGGCTTGGGTTGGGAACCTAAGAAGTTTACGCCAACGGGACAACCGCGTGTTGATGAGGGTAATCTAAGGATGGTAACAGGAATCCCGGTTGCCTTGAAAATCTCTAGATACTTAAAGCTAGAGAGTCGTATAACAGATATACTAGGTTGGTTCAAAGTCTTAGACACTGACACAGGAAGGGTGCATGGTTGGGTAAATCCTAATGGGACGGTGACGGGCCGTATGACGCACAGTAAACCTAACATGGCAAACATACCCAGGCCACCTAAGGAATTTGGTAGAATCTTTAGGAGTTGTTGGACAGTACCAAAAGGGTATAAACTGGTAGGCATCGACGCTAGTGGCCTTGAGCTACGAATGCTTGCTCATTACATGAACGATAAGGACTATATAGATGAAATCATTAACGGAGACATACACACCACTAATCAACAGCTTGCAGGACTTGAATCAAGAGATCAGGCGAAAACTTTCATTTATGCGTTCTTATACGGGGCAGGAGATGAAAAGCTTGGAAGCGTGGCTGGAGGAGGTAGAAGCGTTGGAAGTGAACTTAAACAATCATTTCTCGATAATCTCCCATCACTCCGAACTCTTAAGAATAGCGTTACTAGAAAAGCGGCAAAATCAAAATTCCTGAAAGCCTTAGATGGTCGTAAGTTGTTTATAAGGAGCGAACACTCTGCATTAAATATGTTGCTTCAAGGTGCTGGGGCCATAGTAATGAAGAAGGCTTTAGTAATATTTAATAATAAACTACAGGGAATGGACGCTAACTTTGTAGTTAATGTGCATGATGAGTTCCAAGTTGAGGTGAGAGAAGACTTGGCAGAAACCGTGGGTAACCTGGGCGTAGAGTCTATAATTGAAGCTGGTAAAGTTCTTAAACTTAACTGTCCTCTTGACGGGGAATACAGAATAGGAGATAATTGGAGTGAAACACACTGAAGAATATAATTGGAGCCACAGCAGAACAAACTCAAACGGAGAAGAGATATTCAGACATGATACAAATGAATCCCGTGAAGATGTTATAGGCTATTTAGAAGAACAAGAAATTAAATATGAAAGAAAGGATGGCGCTAGCATGCTGTGGATATTCTATGGAAATAAAGAATATATGTATTATTATACTACAGGAAGATGGGCTGTTAAATCAAGAGGATGGCCCCCTATCAAACATTACAGGGCTAAAGGTATAAAAGATTTTTTAGATAGGTTTGTACTTAACGAGGAAGGCTAAAATGAAACACACTAACTACCCTTATAAAAGATATTTAGAAAATAAAGCTAGAGTAACCCTAAACGGTAGGAGATACAGGCTAGGAAATCCTAACCATCCTTATAATTCAATTTACAAAAGGCGTGGTATGGAAGCAGCTTTTACAGTAATGGAGCTTATTCCTTCTGGACTAGAACAAATTAAATTAACTGTAAGTAATCTTTTTGCTGAAGTAAAAAGTGGGCATGTATATGTGATGCTTAACCCTTCGTTTTCTGGATGGGTTAAAGTAGGAATGGCTGTTGATGCCGAAGATAGAATAAAACAATTCCAGACAGGTTCTCCCCATAGAGATTATAATTTAATAAAATATTATACGGTTTCTGATAGAAGAAAGGCTGAAAAAAAAGCACACGATACGCTTACTATCGAAGGAAGAGAGCGTAAAGGAGAATGGTTTTATATGGAACCTGCCTCAACAGTTAAAGAATTAAATAATTTATTTGGGGAAGGAGCACAGCTTGAACTATTTTAAAAATACTGGAGCATAAAGAATGAAGACATTAGACACATTAGTAGAAGACATCTATGAAAGTTTAGAACCTTTGAATTCTGGAGGCAGTCTATCTTTGACTGAGGAGGATGTTGATAAAGTCGGAGAAGACATTAAGGAGGCTTTAAAGCACTGGGCCTGGCCCTCCGAAAGAAACTCCGAATTCTCGATGCGTATGTCTAATATCGGTAGACCTGCTAGGCAGCTATGGTTCGAGAAGAAAGCTAAACATGTCAGTAATTTTAAACCTTCAGACCAGATAAGATTTTTATACGGACACATCTTAGAATCAATTGTCCTGATGCTTGTACGTTTGTCAGGCCATGAAGTCACTGATGAACAAAAGGAAGCTACCGTTAATGGTATCAAAGGCCGTATAGATTGTAAGATCGGCGGCGAAATCGTAGACGTTAAGACAGCTTCTAGGTTCGGGTTCAATAAGTTTCAAAACGGATCTCTAAGAGAAGATGATCCTTTCGGGTACTTAGCACAGCTTGCTGCTTACGAAGAGGCTGAAGGTACTTCTAATGGGGGCTTCCTTGTTATCTCTAAAGAATCAGGAGAACTTTGTTTCTACCAGCCCGAAGACCTCGACAAACCTAATGTGGTTTCAAAGATAGATAAGCTTAAGAAATTCTTAGATATGTTAAGTCCTCCTGGGCTGTGCTATAATCCAGTACCGGAGGGCAAAAGTGGGAACATGAAGCTACCTAAAGGCTGCTCATTCTGTAATTATAAGTTTGAATGCCATAAAGATTCTAATGATGGAGAAGGTCTGAAGACATTTAAATACGCGAGAGGCCTTGTATATTTGACCGAAGTAGCCTCGATGCCTAAAGTAGCTCAGGTATTATAATGAACGAAAAGAAGATGCGTAAAATAAATAGGAGGGTCGATGAAATACTCGTTAGCTGGCTCAAGACTTTGGTATCTCCAGAAGAAGCTAAAGGAATTAATATGGATAACATAAGTTCTTTAATGCCTGATCAGAATTACTATGATAAAGACACAGGTATACGCCTTACTACCTTTTCTAAAAGGAACATCAAAAAAGAATTAAAGTCTTTAGTATCTAAAGGCGTTGATATTAATACAATAACTTGGGAGAATTTTAATGGACGTTGATATGCCAGTTGAATATATCATCTGTGGTTTAGCAGATTTATTGCGGGAGGAGGGGTTGGCCCTGTTACCAGTAGAAACGCTTATAATTTTGAAAAACGTTTTAGATCAGGAAATCTCAATGGGAAGAACCGTGCATTGAAGGTTAAAAGAGGTAAACGTGTACCAAGAATCCCCCGCCCTATCGAAGAAAATCTTGTCAAAGGATACGACTCTAACTGGGAATATGTCCTACATTCTGGTATACTTAAAGATTGGGAACATCACACCAATAAAGTCCCCTACATTGTAGAACATACTTATGAGCCTGATTTTGTCAGGAACCTGGAAGGTAGGAAAATCCTATTAGAATCCAAAGGACGTTTCTGGGATTACGCAGAGTACAGTAAATATATCTGGATTAAGAAGGTTCTTAAGGAGGACACTGAACTGGTGTTCTTATTCTTAAAACCTTCAGCGCCTATGCCACAAGCAAAAAGAAGGAAGGACGGGACAAAAAGATCACATGGAGAATGGGCAAGCGCCAACGGATTTAGATGGTTCAGTACTGAAAGCATACCAAAGGAGTGGATAGACAATGAAACAAAAGACTAAAAAGAAACTTAACGATGTAACCCCAGAGGAGTGGAATTCGGTAGCTCCCTACAAGCCTGATAATGTGAACAATCCACCGCACTATAACAAGGGGGACATAGAATGCATCGACGGGATAGAGGCTATGTTAACAGGCGAAGAGTATATCGGTTACTTACGAGGAAACAGCTTGAAGTACCGTTGGAGGTTCAGATACAAGAACGGCATAGAGGATCTCCAGAAGGCTGCTTGGTACGAGAACAGGCTGCTGGAGTTTCTAGCGAAGGAAAGGAAGTAGAGGATGGAGCAGAACTACATCGACGCTAAAAAGGAGCGCAGAGATAAGTACGATAAGAAGGTTAAAAAGAAAGTATCCAAGCAAGAAAAGAAAAAACAACTTCAGCAGAATAAGGATCAGGAGCAAATGACAAATGACAGAAACAGATAAACTTTTCGTGCGCTTTTGCCAGCATAAGTATTTTGAATACTGTGACGAGAAAAGAGATAACAAGGAACAAGATCAAAAAAAGAATTACACAGCCTATGTAGCTGGCAACTATGAATTTTTAATAGAGGAGTTTGAGAAAGACAATGGATCAATATCAAGAATACATACATAAGAGCAGATACGCCAGATACTTAGACACCAAACAGCGTCGAGAAACTTGGGAAGAGACAGTCAATAGATACTTAGATTTCTTTATAGATAGAAAACAAATAGACGAGCTAGACGCTGCTGAATTGTTTAACGCTATTTCCAGCCATCAAGTTATGCCCTCTATGCGCTGCCTGATGACTGCTGGAGAAGCTTTAAAGCGTGACAACGTAGCAGGGTTTAACTGTAGTTACCTTCCTATAGACAGCCCTAGATCGTTTGACGAGCTTATGTATGTCTTGCTATGTGGGACTGGGGTTGGTTTTAGTGTAGAAAGAGACTATGTAGATCAACTTCCTGTAGTCGCTGACAGCTTCCATGAAACCGATACCACTATAGTAGTAGCAGATAGTAAGATAGGCTGGGCAAGCGCCTTCAGAGAGCTTATAAGCCTCCTGTATGTTGGTAAGATACCTAAGTGTGACCTATCTCGTGTACGTCCTGCCGGGGCTAGGCTGAAGATCTTTGGAGGCAGAGCCAGTGGGCCACAGCCTTTAGCAGACCTATTTAACTTCACTGTTAAACTGTTTGAAGGTGCGCCCAAGCGGAAGCTAACCTCTTTAGAATGTCATGATCTAGTCTGTAAGATAGCTCAAGTTGTTGTTGTTGGTGGAGTCAGACGATCTGCTTTAATAAGCTTAAGCAATGTAACAGACAATAGAATGGCTAATGCTAAGACGGGGGTTTGGAGAGCTACCCACGGACAAAGAGATTTAGCAAACAACAGTGCGGTCTACTCTGACAAACCAGACTTTGGTACTTATTCAGATGAAATGAAAAGGCTTTACGATTCTAAAAATGGTGAAAGGGGTATCTTTAGTCGGATAGCCGCACAAAGCATAGCGGCCCGTAACGGACGTAGAGATGCTGACTGCAAGTTTGGAACCAATCCCTGCTCTGAGATAATCCTAAGACCTTATCAGTTCTGTAATCTATCTGAAGTTATTGTACGGGCCGACGACACCAAAGAAACCTTATTAGAAAAAGTAGTGCTTGCCACTACATTAGGAACCTTACAGGCTTCGATGACTGACTTCAGATACCTTAGAACCATATGGAAAAGGAACACAGAAGAAGAGGCTTTGCTGGGTGTTTCGCTTACCGGGATCATGGATTGTAAGCTAACTAATGGGTCTACAGGCTATAAAGAGCTTGGTAGTTTACTTAATTCTTTGAAGGAAAAGGCCATAGAAACGAACATTAAGTGGGCAAAGAAGCTTGGAATAGGCGCTTCTACGTCAATTACGTGTGTAAAGCCCAGTGGAACTGTCTCACAATTGACAGACAGCGCCTCTGGAATACACCCAAGGTTCAGTGAATACTATATAAGGACTGTTAGAGCCGATAAGAAAGATCCACTGGCTGCTGCAATGCTTGAGGCTGGCTTTCCTGGTGAAGAAAGTGTCTCTGACAGCTCTAGCTGGGTGTTTGCGTTTCCTCAAAAGGCCCCAAAGAATGCGGTGACTGTTGAAAGCATGGGAGCCTTAGAGCAGTTAAGACTGTGGAAGGTTTATCAAGATCATTGGTGTGAGCATAAGCCCTCGATGACCTGCTATTACAACGACAATAACTTTTTCTCTGTGTGCCAATGGGTGTGGGAGAATTTTGACAGTGTTAGCGGTATTTCATTCTTGCCTGAAGCAGACCATATGTACCAGCAAGCACCGTATCAGAAAATAGACAAAGCGACTTATATGAAACAAATTAAGGCACTTCCTAAGAATTTCAAGTGGGATATAAATGAATCAGAAGATAACACAGAAGGATCTCAGACACTTGCATGTGTTGGAGGTGTGTGTGAAATATGAGAGGGAATTTAATATCGTTCCAAGTATTCATAGACCCTAGTGGTGCTATAATGACTGAGCTTAGTGGTCTACCAGACGAAGAAATAGACAACGTTTTTAAAGATACTTACACTAGAAATTATATAAGAGTTTTACTGAGAGAAGGACATAACAGACTAGATACACTTCACGATTATTTGGAAAAAGAGGTACAGGCATTATGACAGATTTAAGGCTTCAGGAAAAGGTTCTACAGAGGGAGAGAGAGAGAGACTGAATATCAAAGCTGTTAAATAGTATCTCTTTTAAAAGCTTGTTGTTGTATCAGGTTTAGTTGCCCTTCTAAGTGCCTAGTATCTTCGCACCAACAGTCTTCATGGGAGCCGACGCTCTCACATATGTAAGTGTAGAACTTGGGGCATAGGTCTGCCTTTTTATTTAAAGTAGCTGTGCAGCCTACCAGAAGCAGCACACTAATAATTAACCTCATCAACATCGTCTATATATTCCTGTTCAGCTTTCGTAAGAAGATAGCATAGAAAAAGAATAAAAAGAATTGCCAAGCTTTTAAAAATCCTCTCCAGCATATACGTTAATCCCAGAATTCACTATTTATATTAACCCTCTTTGGAAGACAATAAGCAGTTATATTTTGTTGAGGGTTTCGTCTGCTGTCGCCAGGCGATTTCTTCCCATGTTCTATGGCTGTAGCAAACGCATTACACCTATAGATGTTTTTTAAATAACATACTATCATTTACTTTCTTCTCCAAACCCTAATCCCGTAAATTGCTGCAAATACGGAAAGAATGAGCCACTGATACCAATCTGGAGTTTTTCCTAAAGCCACGAAACCATCTTCTACATATTGCACAGTATAAGGAATAAAGCTTAAGACCATTGGGATACTTAAAAGAAGTAAAACAAATTCATCTTTCCAACCTGAGTTCTTGATCTGTTCAAGCTCCCAAGAGTTGTCCATCTCCTGTGACTTCATAGCCATTTCCATTCTAGTCTTGTGCCTAAGTTCTTCTATCTCAAGCTTCCGTACTTTCTCTGTATGCTTGCGCTCTCCTCTAGCTGACCAAGCATCAACAACTTTACCGCCCAACCCTCCTAAAACACTTCCTATTATTCCCATTCTAGTAACTCCATATCCAAGGTCTAGGGCGG
>Ga0181374_1000321_pt1 | contig 11412 bp, 19 predicted proteins | sample LowvirmetaG_2_FD_130086 | JGI IMG/M metagenome (GOLD analysis project Ga0181374, IMG submission 130086) | Marine viral communities from the Subarctic Pacific Ocean - Lowphox_10 viral metaG | ecosystem: Environmental > Aquatic > Marine > Oceanic | place: Subarctic Pacific Ocean | collected...
CATTCTATTTCTCCTTTTATGTGTGGGCATAAGTGCCTTACCTCACAGAATCTCTCGCACTTCATACCATTCCAAGTTTCTTCATCGCCGCATTTCTCTGGCAGTTCAGATTCTTCTAATGCTTTTAATAGTGCATCTCTCTTAGGTAGAAACTTTCCTAATAGCACCTCATCACTAAGTTTAGGTATCTCTATTAAGTACAGGTTCTTAGTTACACCTCTCTCCCTAGCTACCTGCAAACCACCATCCCTTACTGTGGCTTGTATATATATTTTATCTACAGGCTTACCTATCTTCTCAAGCATATGTCTGTAGAAATTCAACTGCCATAGCCAATCGCCGTAGTCTGCATTGTCCCTGTCTTCATAGAACATCTTCACTCTCTTAATGTCCCCCTTCTTCCCCCACTTACCACTACGCTTATACACTTCTCCAGTTGGGGAGTCTCCTAGATAGAAGCCCATTCCTAGGACTTGTGCTATTTTATAGGAGCCACAATTCTTATAATCTACAAGTGTTTTATTCTCTGCATCGTAGAGGTCTGTGATTCCTGTAATTCCATATTCCTCTAGTTTTTCTTCTACATCTAGTTCCTCTCCGTAGGCTTCAAGCCTTTCGTGGTGTAATGTTCCAGAGAGACGAAAGGCACACTCTTGAGGGTCGATGTAGTAGTCTTTTGTTCTCTTTAAGTATGCCTCACAGGTTCCAGTCAGTAGCTCTGTTGTGCTTGGCTTCCTATCTGGTTCTCTCTGTTCTGCTAGTGCTCTTAATAGTGGCATTGTACAGCCCATCTTTATCAGGTCTGCCTTGCTATTCTCAAAGCAGTCATTGAAAGTAATCGTCTCTCCGTCTGGGTATTTAAATCCTATTGCCGGCATTATTTCTCTCCTTTATTTTTCTCTAATAACTTCTTCTCTAGTTTTCTTTCTATGCTATACATATCACTTAGTAGTTTCATAGACTCTTTACTAGCTGTACTTAGAACATTGTACCCTCTAAGCGCGTCTATGATAATTCCTAATTCCCTATCGCTTATCTTTAGCTTAATTGTTGCCTTCATTGTTACTCCGATATTACATTAATTTAGGGACATATCCAAACATTATTTTTTACAGAAAAAGATTTTTCTATAAACTTGCCGTCTGTCTCTCTTCTCCTAGGTAGTCCACATAGTCGCTGTCTGGAGAGAACTTATTTATTCTCTCTATCATATATGCTCTTGCCTCTTCACTAAGATTCATCAATCGTGATACCATATCTACATTAACATAGTGGTCTACATTAGAGGTAAAGACTCTCTTCATCTCTCGTTGCTTAATGCTGAGTTTACTGTCTTTATTTCTGAAGAACCTTGATAGGTAGGCACCGGTATCTACTATTGCAGTACATATCTCTGCCCAGCATTTCATCTTTCTTGCATTGATAGTACCAGTGTGATATCTAAATTCCACAGTTCCGAGATAGACTCTTGCGTGTAGATTTAGTCCGTGATACCTAGAGTCGTGGTACTTATCTGTAGAGACATCTCCGTTGTACCACATATCTACAAACGAGTCGTCGCTATCGATATTGTCCATCTCTCTCTTGGAGATTCTCATTTCCCTGCACCAAGTAGAGCCTCTTCTACTTTCGGGTTGCATAGCATAAAGTAGTGGCTCTAGTTTCCTTGCTACGTAGAGAACTCCTTTTAGCTCTTGGTGGTATAAGTCCATAGCATTAACGTGTACGTGCAATCCACACGCTTGATTAACCTCTGCACTTGACATTCTGAGATACCTAGACAGAGATTCTATACCTTCATAGAGTCTATCTCCATTCATTGGAGTGCTTATAAACTCTACACCACCATTATTAAGGCTTCCGTCGCCAGTAGCCCTCCACCCTTTTAGACCTTGAACCCTTCCCATTTCGAAGTTTTCCAGACCTTCTACCTCACACTCTACACCTACAAACCTTTTCCTCTTATTACGTTTGTAAGTCTCAGAGTCTACTAGTGCTATACCTCCACTTGGAGGGTCGCTCAAATCTACTGCTTCACCTCTGTAACAGTCCTCACAGTAGAAGCACTCAGCACTTTCACTCCATACGAGATAATCAGAGTGTGTCGTGTAATCACAATCCACACATTGTCCGTAATAGTCGTAGTAGTAGTCCTCGTGCACGTAGCTATCTATACTATCTACAAAGCGAGCATCGTCTCTATGTATTAAATCTCCACTTTCATGGCATCTTACATATTCTCTATCTACACACTCTTCACAGATAGTATCTCCACTTATTTCACGGAAATCAGTGGGCTCTTTACTGCTGTAATCACAACCAATACAGGTTTTCTTTTCTTTCATTTCTCTCTCCTTTATGCTATATACTTAACACTTAGAACTGTGAAAAGTATGATTGGTATTTCTCTCAACCAGCCTATTTCTTTCAGCTTGTCGTACAGTGCTTCCTCTGAATCTCCTTTAGGCTCTTCTAATGTTAAGAGTTCTATTTCTGCTCTGATAAAATCCAAGTATTCCTTGTAGGTTTTCTCTGCAAGAAAAGGATTTCTCTGAGCCTTGTTATAGAGTTTCTCCATAACATACTTCTTTGATTTGTATTTTATAGGAGTTGGTATTCCTACGAAGTGTACTTTCTTACGCATCGTATCCTCCATTAACAACCATTCTTATGTCATTATCCCCATCACAGGAATCGCATAAGGTATAAAGTCCATACTCTGTCATCATACTCACAGGCATTGACTCTCCACAGCCGTCGCAGAAGTCGTAGGCTTCACAACTTCCTGTTAATAGAGGTACAGAGTTTTGGCAGTCTTTACATATGACATCATCATCTTTGTAGACCATCTCTATGGTAGTTTTAAATAGACCACACTTCTCACACAGAGCTTCTATAGTGGAGTTATGATTACAAGTCCAGCAGATGCCCGTAGTAGAATATGTAGTTTTATCACATAGTGGGCACGGGTCAGAATAGCCCGCTGACTGTGGTGCGTATCCGTCTGTGCAACTGGGATAGTAGCGATTATAGTTCTTATAGTAGTCATAACTCTCATCGGGAACGAACTTCTCACAATCGTATCTTACCTTATCTCCAAACTCTCTGGTATCTAGCTTGAATATAAAGTTCTGTCTTAGGTTTTTTGTTTCTAGAACCAGACCTGCTCTTCTAAGTGCATACTCTAGTATCTCGTCTGTAGAAGCCCAAAACAGAGTTCTTGCCTTTTTCCAGTAAGAGTAGTGCATAGGTCTTGAGTATTCTCTAGCTAAGTATACCTCGTAAGGGTTGTCTTTTACAAAGGTAAGAGCATAGTCTCCTCTCAGTTTCTCTAATGCCTCTTTTGTACCAAACCTGTCTATTGCTCCGAATATTACTTCAGAGTCTACCTCAGTTTTGACACCAAGTTGTCCATCTAGAGAGCTTTGATTAGAGATTACTCCATTATGAGCACCTATGACTCCACCTATACTGAAGGGGTGTGAGTTACGAGCAGTTATGTCTCCGTGTGTTGCGAATCTAACGTGCCCTATTAGTGCAGTCGTTCCTCTGTCTACGCTTCCCATTATAGTATCCCAATCGCCGTGTGCTACTAGTTCGGGACTAGATAATGTAGATTTCCAGATATTATTAAATCTAGGGGATATGATAGCAAAACCTGTACTATCAGAACCTCTGATAACTGAAGCCTCTGAGAGGTGTTTAGTCATCTCCTTGATTTTCTCTATATGAAAATCGCTTTGTGATTCGCCTTTCTTAGCAAATCCGAATATTCCACACATAGTGTTTTTCTCCTTTTTTGTTTGTTTACATTCTTTCTATTTCTGAATCTCTCTCTTGTACCATACCTAAGCTCTGAATGTGCATATTCTCATCATCAATCCATTCATCGAAAATTTCAGCAGCTCTCTCTGTAGGTTCGTTGGGAGGTTGAGATTCCTTTCTTGTTAAAGTTTTTTCTTTCATTTTATTATAGTGTTCATTGAAACTAGATAATCCTATTGCATAGAAAAAGTCGCTTACACTATGCTCTGAAGGGTTATCTATTAATATCTCTCTGGAAGTCCTGCTTAGTCTAAATGATGTATCTACAACTGCCATACATAGACTAAGCCATTGTTCTATAGTTAGAAAATTTAGAGTACCGTGATGATGTCTAAATTCTATTGTACCATTAATAAATCTTGAGTGAACATTAAATCCTCTATATCTTGACTCATTATATTTTCCTGTACTTATACTCGTATTAGAGATTGTATAGTACCAGAATCTTACAAATTCATTATATGTAGAGACATTCATTAATTCTTTTACATCAAAGTCTGGTAGAGGTTTTGAGTATCTACTATACTTTCTGTCTGCTGGTAGCATATCGTATATCCAAGTTTCCATAGATTTTCCTATTGCAAGACAGTTTTTCATTTGTTCTAGTTCCATATCTAATCCGTTTATATGTATATGTAGACCACAACTTCTGTCTACATAGCCTCCTGTGGTAAAGATAAACTTTGTCAGCTCTTCTATTTTCTCTAAAAGCCTGTTTCCGTTCAGAGGTTTAGTCATTACATATTCAGCACCCAGCTGTTCATCGCTGATTGAAGTATCACTAACTATTCTCCAACTATCAGGAACAGACAATCCTCCCCAATCGTGTATACATTCTATCTCTATACCTGCGTGTCTTCTAGATTTTATTTTAGAAAAACTTCCTCTAGAACCAAATGGTCTAGGTCTAACAGTTCTAGAAGGGTGCTGATATATAAGTCTTATCGACTGCTCAGAGCATATCTCACATAGAATATTATCGTCTATTTGTAGAGAATCTCTATCGCATACAGACCAGCAATTATGACAGAGTATTACAGTACGAGAGCAAGTTATACATATACTATCATATGAATTTAGAATCTCACATTGTCTATGATTATGACCGATTCTAATACTCTTTTTAAAAGGTTTATTTCGTTCACAGACTCTGCATTTAAAGATATTTATTTCTAATTCTCTACATACATTGCACATAGAAGCTTCTTCTTGTATAAAATTACTGCCAGAGAGATATTGCGCGAAATCTCTTGTTACACTTATAGTATTACCACATTGATTACAGTCTCTGCATAGAATATTACTTTCAAAATTCTCTGGAGAATATACTCCTCCACTTGCATACTTTCCTGCCCAACGATATACAGAGTCGTATTGTACAGAAACTAGTGTCTCAAGAAGAACTCTATCTTTGTAAAATTCCCATCTTTCATTTTCTCCGGCTTTCTTTATAGATACAATTTCACACTCTACATCTCCTGTAATTTCATTTGTAGAGATATCTTCTACTATACAACCTACTGACCCTCTTATGGCACTGTTAGGCTCTTTAAATCCACATAATGTATTTTTCTCTATCCCTTCACTTAGAATTATTATAGAATCCTTACTGTGAGAGACACTATACTTACGACCATTTCTATTATCGGAGAACTCTAGAACTGCACTATTTTCTCCTATATGAGTAATCTCGCCTATTCTAGTATCTCCATTATAGAACACTATCCCATTCTGACCAATTCTCATTTCTTTATCTCCTCGCAGTTTTCTGTTTCTCTGTTAACATTCTGACAGTACTCACACTTGTTATTATGATAGTCTATTATTTCATAGTGTCTCAACTGTATATCACAACACCTACATACTCTGTGACTAGATAACACGGAACCTCTCTTATCGTTTAACCACTCACCTTTCATTTCTTTATCTCCTTTACTCTAAATTTTATCCATTGTAGGAATACTGCTAAATACCCTAAAAGGGCTAGTAGAGAAGGGTGTCCTTCTCCACATAGCCCTAAAGAGTGTGATAACAGGTGTCTAATCTCTTCGTTCATAGAGAGTAACAGATTTAGACTTAAACCTGTTCTGTCCTTCTGTAGTCTTGAAACCGTGCTCTACTATTCTCTTGGTTACAATTTCTATGGTAGGCTTATTAGCTTTGCCTTTCTTTTTCTTTCTAGGTGCCATTTTCTCTCCTCTACCTGTTATATGAATCGTATTTCTGTACAGCAAGTGAAATCTTCATCATTCTTTTATAGACATTAGAACCTGCACTGAAAACTCTATTTCTAAAGAGTTCTGTGTATACTGATAAGACTTTCTTCCAATCAGCAGATTCTGTATAGGTTCTTATTGATACTGGTTTACTCATTTTCTCTCCTTTGATTTATTCTTATTCTTTCCAAAGATAGACTTCCATCTTCTCTCCCATTCCTCTTTTGTAATACCGAGAGGTCTAGGAGAATCGCCTTTGCCGTTACTAGATTCCTTTGGAGTCATTGTGATTTCTAAAGGCCTCTACTACCTGAGAAGCACCTTTGTTTAATTTGTTAAGCTCTGTACGAAGCTGTTTTCTCTCTTTCTTCGCACCTACATTAACACCTAGTCTACTGTCTAATACCTCTAACTGACCTTCTGGTGTTCTTTTGTCTCTGGCAGACTGTCGCTCTACGGCTTCATCTTTTCTCTGTCGCCGCCTTGCTCTACCTTTGAGATTTCTCTGAGTTGTCATTGTTCTCTCCTTCTCTTTGGTTTAAGATTCATTCCATTTGCTACATTGTAGCACTTTTAATCCATTCTCTCTCCACATATCTACTACTCTCTGCCTGTCATCTACTATCCACTGTATTCTCTCTTTTAATCCATTGTCTATCATTCGCAGTTTCAGGATTTCGTCGCTTTCATAATTAGTTCTATATCTCATATAAATCTTATTGTAGGGAACATTATTCTCTTCTAACCATTTTACAGATTCGTGGATAACATTACCATTTCTGCCTGATAGAATATAAATATTCTCTCTAGGTAACATTCTCATTATATCTATAATCCACTCTATAGGCTTGTCATTTTTACACTCTTCAAAGAATCTCTGATAATCCCTCTTGCCTGTAATATATGGTTTCTTAATATAACCAACTCTATGATTTATATCTGCTATGGTGCCGTCAAAATCAAAGGCATAAACTTTTTCTGGGTGCTCATTTATAGAGTCTTGATACTCCTCTGTGAGTCCTTTAGAGTTTTCAAAGCAGGTTCTGAAATCTTGGTGCTGGTAGATTAAGTATTTTCTGTGCTTGTTCTTACTCTTTATTACTTTATAGTATTTATCCATTTCCTCTCCTTATATCCTATTAATCGCTTTCAAATTCTCTCCAATATACAAGTCTACGAGACTATAAACATAGTTGCTCAGGGTTATATGATTACTCAATTCTAAGTTTGAATTTCCACTGTATTTCACACTCCCTGAATGACTTTCTATCTCCCAGTACCCAGTTTCTTTATTTACGGCAATTATATATGGCGTACGTTTCTCTATCGAACTGCAAGATATACAGTATAATTTACTATTAGGCATTATTCTCTCCTTACTATCTGTTCTCATAGATACGCATATCTATCTTTTTAACTTTTCTACGGCGAACTGTTCTCTGATGGTAGCTATTTCTAATTCGCTGGTTTGTAGCATTAATTCTTTGTCTATCGTGGCAGTCTTCTATAAGGTTGGCAATCTCTGAAAACGACCTGTGCTCTGTATTAGCATCTTTGTCTATAATTACTAATTCTCTGTGCTGTAGCCTAGCAGAACGCCGCAATTTCTCTATCAACTCTTTCATAGAGCTGAGGCTTGTTAGAGTATACTCCAATTCTATAGGGCATTTAATCCCTACAAATACTTTTATCTCTTTAGTCTTAATTCTATACTGTCCTATCTTCTCTGACCTGCTAAATTCTAAGATAACATTCTCCCTCTGCTCAGAATATCTCTCCTGTAGCTTGTCTATAGGTGTTTTAATCTCTCTGTTCATATTATCCTCTGTCAATTTAAATTTTCTATAAAAAACAGGGCCTAATTAAAGGCCCTGTCTTATTCTCTGTTTAGGTCTACGCCTTTTTACAAATAGTACCGAGTGTTACAGCAACGCCTCCTTTACCTGTAGGATTCATAGCGTTTAGCTTGTCAACTTCTATCTGTACCTTTTTTAGCTGATTCATAGCGCTAGGGGAAAAGAAGTCCTCATGTTTTCCACCGGTAGCATTGTAATCTAGTCTAAATTGCGCTTCTGCCTCTTTCCGGCCGTTGTCAATTACGGCTTTATCTTTAATCCCTGCACCTCTGAGGGTTGTTTCTACAGCATTTAGATGATTATCCAACACTTTTTGGTATTCACTAGCTTTTACTGATATAGACATTATTACTCTCTCTTTCTTTAGGAGAGAATTCACCAACAGAGAGTTGGTGAACTCTCTAGGTTTTAGGTTAGAATTTAAGCCTGACAAATTGACATTAATACTCTGCCATTCTGACCTATTCAAATCCTTTGATTTTTGGCTCAAATCCATATACCAATATAATATATATATAGCAAATTACCAAATTATTTGATTGTAGAGGAAATTTATTTATAGAGGTACCTCAGCCGGGTTCACTCACCAGCCCGTCGGAGAGGCTAGGAGAGTTCACGACGAGAGGCAGAATATTTTATCATTAATTACTATTCTCTAGCCCTCTGTACATAGTGAAATTTTGACCTGTTAATTCTTGACCAGCCCCATTTAAATTCAGATTTAAACCAATTTCAGACTTCCAACCTAAATAGAGAATTCCAATCTAGACAAGCCCCCGACGGGTTCGGCGGAAAAAGACTCACACACATTGTACGCCAATTTTTAGACTTTTATATGTTTCGCAAGTTTTCACTACTCTTCTGCCGCCTAAGATTTCGCGGCACATGTGCTAAGAAATAAAGAAAATAGTTGTTCAAGATGGTGGTTTGGAAGGTTTTGTGGATTTAAGGGGTCAAACTTACATGATGCAAGCCACAGAGTACCCTTATTTCGCCCGTATTTGCCGTTTTTTCGCTATTAGGACAGTTTCCCGAGCTATGTACAAGGTTTCGCGGCCAAAGGGCGTTTTAGGGGCATTTAGAGCCTTTTTTGAAAAAGTTCCGCTATCTATTAAAGTAATAAAACTACTAAAGTATTAAAGCTTTAATAGTTATATAGCTTTAGGCTTTGTTCCCCGTATAAGTTAAGCATAAAAACCTTAAAAGTCAACCTTTATTTTTCAGGGGTTAAAAAAAAGAGTTGACTTAGTACCATATTCCTTCGTATATTTAGGGTATCAATGAGTAAACAATACAAAGGTTTGGCATTAAGGCATTGCGCTAATTGGGACGCAGGTAACTGTATCGGCGCGATGATGAGGTATGTCAAACATGAAGGACTTAAAACAAGAATCGACAGCGAAATGGCAGGGAAAGAATGCTTTGTGAGCGAAGAGAGCAGGTGTATGTATTTTGATGAAATAGTAGCTCCCGGAATTCCAGATGACAAGACTTACAAAAGAAGAAAAAAAGCAGATTAAGATAGCTAAGAAGATGATAGATGATGTTATTAGGAAGCGAAAGCCGAAATATGTATCTCACTTACCAGACTCTTCTCCAGCGTGGGCTGATTATCCATTAGAGGCATGTAAATGCTGCATAATAGAGGAGAACGAATGAAACTAGACATTGGCGGCCATAAATACCAAATTAAGACAATGAACAACCAGAAGAACGAAGAGAATGGAAACATGCTCTTAGGAAGGCATGATGTTAAAGAGTGCGAGATATGGTTAGACGAGGGAATGAACCATACACGAACTGTGGAAACATTTATGCACGAGGTTTTGCATGTTATATTAACTAATACTGGAAACAATCATGACGAGAAGCTTATTGATGGCATATCGAACGGATTGTTACAGTTAGGAGCGGCGGATTTCCTATGGAAAAAAGCAAAATCAGTAAAGTAAGGCGCTTTTACTACTTTTTAGAGGCGTTTTTCATTAAACTAATAATACGCAGATGGCATAAAAGAAACTATGAGAGGTTGAACAATGGCAAGATGGTCTGAAGAAGAAATTGCACTACTTTCAGTGTATGAGAAAACAAATAAGAGCGCTTACACTCTATTTACTGAGATGCGAAGAGCTGGATACAATAGGACTTACAAGTCAGTATCTAGGAAGATAGAGAGCTTAGGTCTTAGAAAACCAGAAAGCTACACAACTGGACAGGAAAAGCGGCTTGGATACCTTGATATAGAGACTACTAGCTTAAAGGCTAATGTTGGTATAATGTTATCTTGGGCTATAAAGAAGAGAGACGTGAACGAAGTTACATCGGCCTTGATTACAAAGGAAGAGATATTCGATGGTGACTATGACAAGAGAATAGTTGAAATGCTCTGTGAGGAGTTAAATAACTATGATACCTTGCTCACATATTATGGTACTCGCTTTGATATTCCCTTTATCAGGACTAGGGCAATAGATAGTGGAATACGGTTTCCTTTCTATAGAGAAGTATCCCATAAGGATTTGTACTATCAAGTAAGGTCAAAACTAAGGCTACACTCAAACTCCCTTAAAACTGCAACAGAATTTCTAGGGATACGTGGTAAGACTAAATTAGACCCTCGTATATGGCGTGATGCTACATACGGCGAGTCGGATGCCTTGCAGACTGTACATGCTCATAATATAGCAGATGTAATGATATTAGAGAGATTACATAAAAAGATAGAGGATTACTGTCCTTCATCGGTGGTTCCTGCGTAAATGAGTAAGCAGAAGAGAAAAAAGCCGAAAAGATGGTATGAAGAGAACATAAACTCCCTTATTCAGAATTACAACATAATAGCCGGCAGATTGTATTCATTAGAGACAGCTTTCGGAATGTATGTAGATATGAGAAAGAATAAGGCTAAATTAGAGAAATTCATAGAAAAGAAGATAAAAGACAGTGAAAGTAAGAAAGATAAAGAATCAACTGCACAAACTGTACGAGACGCATGAAGAGTATCTAAAGGACAATGACATGCCTGCAGTCCCTTGGCGCGAAGGCAAAGAAGGTGACTGGGTAGTTTCAGACGATGGACAGGTATGTCAGGTGCTAAAGAGAGGTTATCTTACTAATGGCAAGACTTATTACATAAGAACAGTAATGGGTTCTCATGTATGTAGGAAGCAGGAACAAATGAAGGGCGACATGCGTAAGAACATGTATTCCTTCAGTTCAAAGGATATTAGGCCTGAAGAGGTGCTAAGGAATAGGAAAGAGCCTACAACTAAAGAATTTCTCTTTGCTAAGTTTATAGCAAGGGGCGACGATGTTGTAGACGCTTTTATAAAAGCATTCCCTACAAATAAGCGTGGATATGCAGAAAGACAGTCAAAAGTACTATTAAGACAAGATAGGATAAAAAGCTTGATTAGAGAAGAAATAGATAAAGTAATGAACGAGGCGGAAATAACGCCTTTATATCTCTTAGAAAAAATGAAAGAGATAATAGACAAACCTGATGCTAAGGATAG
>Ga0181374_1000323_pt1 | contig 11402 bp, 15 predicted proteins | sample LowvirmetaG_2_FD_130086 | JGI IMG/M metagenome (GOLD analysis project Ga0181374, IMG submission 130086) | Marine viral communities from the Subarctic Pacific Ocean - Lowphox_10 viral metaG | ecosystem: Environmental > Aquatic > Marine > Oceanic | place: Subarctic Pacific Ocean | collected...
CCTACAACTAAAAAAGCAAAATCTTCAGGGATGGTATTAATATCTTTTAAGAGATTTAATTCTTTTAAATCTTTACTTTTTAGGGGTTTATAAACATCTAAATTAGCACCCTCTAATAATACTTCTATAGGTTTATTTAATTCAAGTACCCCCACCTTTTGATTTGTTTTTTTATCTATTTGCTCAAATTTGGAATTGAGAAATACTTGCTTTGAGTGTTCTGATGAAACTATATTAATATCCATTCTATTCATACCTTCTATCCAAGATGCATGACATAATGTGGATTCAATCCCGGCTGTAAAACCTATATTGTATTTTCCTTGGGGTTGGTATTCATTAGGTATGGTGATTTGTGCCCAAATATCAGGTTGTTGAGTAATCTCATTAACTAGATGTTTTTCCAAAAATTTCCACTCAGGATTATCTTCAATAAATCCAAAAGGAGTAGCCCCCCATCTCTGACCTAAAATTTTAACATCATATTTATCTAATTCTATTATAGATTTAACTAAATCCCTTGATCTGGCTCCATACCCACTGTAAGTGTCTATTGGGCAACTTATAACAAATGTATTTTTCATTTAATAAATTAATTTATGTGGTAAAACTCTTTTTTCATAATCTGTATCTTTTAAGAATTCATATTTTTCTCTTGGTTTCCAAGTTGTAAATAATTCTTCCATAGCATCCATAACTCTATTAGACATTATTTCAGAGGTAAATCCAGCTTCTTCACTTTTAGCCCAATCATATCCTTTTTTACCAATGGATTTTCTTTCTTCTTTACTCATTTTATATAATTTCATTATTTGGTCAACTACATCATTTATATTATGGTGATCATCATATATATAAGGAGTTGGAGGAGAACCTACTAATGTACTTGCAACAGTATAAACTGGTAATGCCCATTCTCCATGTTTTTTATATTTTCCATAATGATTTGAAGGAAATTCATCATTAAATTCTATCCATTTCCCCTCTTTATCTTCAAAACGCATTTGATCTTGCATTCCCCCTGTAACAGAAGCTATAAAAGGGGTTCCTGTTAACATGGCTTCGGTTAAAGATAATCCCCAACCCTCAGCATTAGATATTTGTATTACACCATCTACTGAGTTGTAAAGTAAGTTCATTTCTTCTGTGGATAATTTATTATGTAATATTCCAACTCTACAAGTTTCAGGGGGGCACATATATTCAATTACTGCATTTAAATCCGTTCCATGTTCAAATACTGGTTCTGTTTTTAATGTAAGTTGACATTTTTCAGCATCTTCAGGAGATAATTGATCTGTAAACAATCTAAATGCCATTATAATATTAGATACTTGTTTTCTTCTAATGTTTCTAGAGTTAAAAAGTAAGTGAAAATTATTTTCTTCTTTTAAGCCTATATTTTTATTAAATCTTAATAACTCAGGAGCATCATCTTCTAATATTCCAAATATTTTATTATTTAATCCATGAGGCACATATTTAAAAATTTTATTTTTACCTTTATCTCCTAAAACAAGTTTATTAATATTAACTGTTTGTTTAGAAATGCCTAGTAATAAATCACAGGATTCATAATATTCTTTATTGTACATTGGAGCTGGGTAATTATCCCAAATGTTAAGGTAAATAATTGGGATTGTATTTCTGATCTCATCCTCAGCATTAAATAACCAAGCAAAATATCTAGGATCTGTAATTAAAAATATTGCATCTGGTTTTTCTCTTTTTATAACTGTTCTTAAAAGACCCATATCTCCATATCCTTTTGTTGGGTACAACGATACACTAGGATCTTCAACCCCTGTTTGTTTTTTCATTTCCTCATCCAAACTAATAATTTTTCCCATGTCAGGATGTTCTACAGCTCCCGCTATTTGGATCCAATTATAACGATGACAAGTATTAAGAACTATTTCTCTACCTATCTGACCAACACCAGAATGAACTCTAATGTCATCGGTTAAAAGTAGTATTTTTTTTCTCTCCTCTTTCTTAATAGAACCTTTTCTCATTTTCTTCTTGATTAATTTCTAAATTATTATGATTATGTATTCTTTTTCTAAAGTCTTCATCTGTAAGGTATAAATGAAGAGATCTATCAGATAATTTTTGGAATGAAAATTTGCGTCTTACGCATTCAATTTTAAAATTTTCAAACAAATCACTTTTCACTTTTACACTTGTAAGTGTCATGTTTTTTTTATCGGCCATAATTTTGATTTTTGATTTATATTTGTCTATACGTATATGTGGATTATAAGTTCTTGCCAAGAACCTCACATAGTTTATCATCTTCTTTAAAGGGGCAAAAGAAACAATTCCATTTCGATGGTTGTGGAATGTGAAGTGTTTCTCTGTAACCTTTGTGGTCAAATGCTTCATTTATAAATTTATTTAAAGTTTTTATTGCCCTATTAGTTTTAGTTTTCCCTGAAGCTGGGGAGAATGTTTGTATTCGTTTTTGTGGATACTCTCCATCCTCATAAATTTTTCTTCTAACAATTAGGAATTCAATATCAATATCTTTTTCTGCTAATCCAAATTGTTCTGAAAAGAATTTTTTGTATAAAATTAATTGGAATTGTTTATCTTCATCTTTTTTAGCGTAATGATTCCACCCTCTAGTACTAGTTTTTATATCAATTATATGAAATTTATCTGTAGGTTCATGGTATAATACGACGTCCAAGAAGCCGTTGTATATAACGTTTTTATACGCGTTATTAGGCATAATTGATATGGGTACCTCACATCCTACTAAAAACCATCCTTTTTTACTAAAATATTTCCCTTTATTTCTTTTAAAGAAACTTAATATCTTTACTCCATCATCATAAAATTCTCTGATTTCTTCAGGTGAACTAAAATGTTGATTATTATTCTTTTTATATTGAGTAAGGTATTCATCTCTTAATTTTTCTTCTAATAATTCTTCAATGTTTTCTCTATCTGCGGCTGCCGTACTTTTTTCATACATTACATCTAGATAATATTGAATTACTTCATGAAATGCTGTTCCAAATACTGTATGAATACTAGGTAATTGTTTTTTATGACCTTCTTTGTATTGAAGTGCCCATTTATGGGGGCAACTCCTAAACATTGACATTTGTGAATAAGAAATATTCTTTTGATACCCAAAATTAATGGGCTCAGGTTCATAATTTCTAATTACTTTTACTATTGGTGGGATCTTCTTAGCCAAAATATTATTTTTTCCATTTATTACGTCCTACTAATAACCCAATAATACCATAATTAGCTATATCCATAAAGGTATCTTCCATTCCTTCTCCTTTAACAAAGTTTTTACCATTAACAAGTAAATTTTTTAACCTACTAATTTTATCAGTTAATCTAATCGCTAAACCCGTAAGTGAGAAACTTTTATCTTTTTCATTATTTAATATATCCCCACCTAAAGCTATATTATTCAACCCATAATCCATATGTTTAGCTGCAAACATTTCATACATTTCATTCCCTATTTTCTTATACTCTTCAGATAACTCTGGGTATTCCGTTTCGAATATTTCTATGATTTCTTCTTTATTCATACTTCCCAAAATATTTTTCTAATACTTCTAATCTATCTTCGGCATTTCCTAATAATTGTAATGCTTCGTCGGCATCTTTTATAAAATCCTTTACTGTGTGGTCTCCTACTCCTGCTGCATTTTCAGTGAGTAATTCTAATGCCATTAATGCTTTTGCTTTATCTGCTTCTGCTTGTGCCTTTAAAGCTGTTATTACTTTAAATTGTGCCATTTTAAATATTTTTTATTAATTTTTTCACTTCTTTTTCTTCAATACCCAACTTATTAAATATATTTGTAATATTTTTCTTTCCTAATAATTTAATATATTCATTTGCTTCATCCAAACTACATTGATAATAAGTAGCAATATGTTGTTTTACTTCTTTAGAGGAGGATTTTATTTTCGATTTTATATACCTCAAAAACATCTTTTTTTTGGGTAACATTTCACAATAGAAATTGTAAATTCCTCTTTTATCTGTTGGGTGGAACCTTTGAGCTATATTAGCAATATTTACATATCCCCTATACATTGATACAAACCTATGTACCATATAAGAATTAAAATTCTCCCAAGATTTTTCCTCAAAACTATCATAGCTAGATTTTTTATAAGTTAAATGTTCTAGCCATTCAAATATATTTTTAGGATTTAACAAGGTCATCCTTATATTCTTCTCTTAATTCTTTTGGGAGTGAATCTTCTAGGATTTTATTTGTTTCAGGGTCATAAAATACTGGTATAGGCATAATGGCATCGGAATCAGTTCCTGTTACAAATTTAGATACTTTACGTAGTAAAGCTCCTTGTTGCCAAATTTTACTTCCTCCTTCGGTTTCAACCGGAGTTGTGTTTGTTAAATCAATATTTGGTTGGTTTTGTTGATTTTGCATAATTAAATAATTTGTGGTTTAATTGTTTCAATAATTTTAGACATTAAAGCCATACAATTAACTTCTTTGTCTATTCTAAAGTTTGATTGGTATGAATATTCATTTATGTAATATGCTATCATACCTTCCTTTCCAGGAGCATATTCATCGCTTTTGTCATAAAGATAACGATAAAAACCTTCGAAATCATTTATATTAGAATCCGCAATAATCTGTCTAATTTTCCTCCAATTTGGTTTTTCACTGGAATGAATATTGTTCCCAACCATAAGTTCAGTAAGAACTTTATCCATATAATTACTTTCTACTAATGTGTCAGTATCCAATTTAATTACGTTATCTATCGTAGATACCTGTATAGTATTAAGCATCTTACGCACATCAGGGTAATTGTTATCAATAATCGTAGATAAATCACCTGTAGTACATTTAATTTTTTCTCTTTTTAAAATTCCTCTTAAATGAGGAAGAATAATGTATGTATCAGGAGGTATTATTTTTAATGTTTGACATCTTGATTGTAGGGGATCAATTATTCTTTCTAGATAATTACAAGTTAATATAAATCTAGTTGAACGAGAAAATGTTTCAATTACATTTCTTAGTGATGCTTGAGCCATTATAGTAAGAAAATCTGCTTCATCTAAGATAACTATTTTTATGGATTTAAAAGACATAGTACTAGCAAATCCCGACACTTTATCTCTAATGGTTTCAATTCCTCTTTCATCAGATGCATTGATATATAATAAATCACAATCAATATTTTTAGCTATTAATTTAGCTAGTGTAGTTTTTCCAGTACCAGCGGGTCCATAAAATAATAAATTTTGAATATCATTTTGTGATATATAGCTTTTGATAGTATTTTTAATACTATCATTTCCTAAATAATTATCTATATTAGTAGGTCTATATTTTTCAACTAATAAACTATGTTTTTTCATGCTCCTTGTCTAAAATCTCCATAAATACTATATTCTTTGGGGGATTCAGGAATTATTTCTTCTTCATGAGACATAATAGCATATAATTTACTATCTAGAGGAGCTAATCTAAACTCACACTTAGTACCTGTTGATTTAAAAAATGCTTCTAAAACATCAGTTAAAGATTCATGTACTACGTTTTTCTTATCATCTACTAAAACCCATTTATCTCCAGGTGGTACTCTAGTAGCAATAAGTTTATTATGTTCTGTTAATTTTGTTCCCATATTACATTCCCATCCCCATCATTGATGGGTCTATTTGTGGTGGATTCTTTTCTTCTTTAGGTTCATCTACTACTATACATTCTGTAAGGAGTAATGTTCCTGCTACTGATGCTGCATTTTCTAATGCTGTCCTAGTAACTTTAGTAGGATCAATAATACCTTCTTTTTTCATATTGGCAATAGTTTCATTTTTAATATTATACCCAGTCCAACTATCCTTTCCAGATTCAACTAATTTATATCTTCCAATCATTTGGGCTTGAACTGAATCTTTTCCAGCATTTACTAAAATTTGTTCAAATGGTTTACCACATGCGTTATAAACTATTTCTGCACCTATACCATCATTTTTTGATACAATTACAGGTTCACTTATAGATTCTCTAGCATATAATAGTGCAGCTCCTCCTCCAGGTACAATTCCTTCTTCAATTGCAGCTTTAGTAGCATGTAAAGCATCATCTACTCTATCTTTTTTCTCATTCATTTCGGTTTCAGTATAACCACCAACATGAATAATAGAAACTCCACCTGCCATTTTAGCTAGTCTTTCTTGAAGTTTTTCAGTTTCGAAATTAGATTGAGATTTATCTATCTGAGATGTAATTTCTTCTAGTCTTTCTTTTACATCTTCTTCTTTCCCCTTACCATCAATAATAGTTGTTTTTTCTTTAGAAATAGTTACAGTACGTGCTTCACCAAACCACTCCCAAGAAAATTTATCAAGTTTCATTCCTTTATCTTTATCAAACACTACACCTCCAGTTACAGAAGCTATATCTTCTAAGATTAGTTTTCTTCTATCCCCAAAATCAGGAGCTTTAACTGCAGCTACTTTAATAGTACCTCTTGCTTTATTTACAATAAGGGTAGCTAAAGCTTCACTATCAACATCTTCTGCTATTATTAATAAAGATTTATTAGTATTAGAAACTGCTTCTAACATAGGTAATAAGTCTTTAACTTTAGATAATTTTTGATTTAATACTAAAATATATGGGTCTTCTAAAGTACAAGTCATTGTACTATTATTAGTAACAAAATAATGAGATAAATAACCCCTATCAAACTGCATTCCTTCAACCGTTTCTAAATAAGTATCACCTGTTTTTGATTCTTCAATATGTACAACACCTTCAACTCCAACTTTTTCCATTGCGGTAGCTATTAATTTTCCTACTTCTGGATCGTTATTAGCTGATATAGTTGCAATTTGTTCTAATTGGTCTTCGGATGAAATATTTTCTGAGATATTCTCTCTAAGATGAGAAATCACTTCTTTTACTGATTTATCTATTCCTCTTTTAATTTCAACAGCATTAACACCATTAGCTAAATATTGTAATCCCCCTTTAATCATTTCATTCGCTAATACAGTTGCAGTAGTTGTACCATCTCCTGCTTTATCTGAAGTTTTAATAGATGCTTCTCTTAATAAATCTATACCCAAGTTTTCTACAGGATCACTTGTGGATATATGTTTTGCTACTGTAACCCCATCTTTTGTAGATATTGGGGATTGGTTTTGTCTTTCAATAACTACGTTTCTTCCATTAGGTCCTAAGGTTGATGCTACAGCATTAGTTAATGTATCCATTCCTATTACTAGTTTATCTCTCCCTTCAGGGCCAAATTCTATAATTTTACTCATTTTTTATTCTTTTAAAGGTTCAGTTTCTGCTAATATTTCTTCTAAATCAACTTCTTTTTTTAATTTTGCTAATATTTGGTTTTCAGGGCCAACATAATATTCATCTCCATCATGTTCTACTTTTGTAAAACCTTGAGTGGGCAATACCACAATATCCCCAATTTTACTTATTGTTGAAATAAATTCTCCGGTAATAGTATGGTGTCCGGGGCCAACTGCTACTACCTCTCCTTTTTCATTTTTATCTTTTCCCATATCAGGGACTACAATTGATCCATATTTAGTTTCTTCAAAACCAATTGGTTTAACTATAACGGCGTTAAATAAGGCTTCTAATTTCATAATTCTATGTTTTCTTTTATATGTTTTAAACTTTTTCTAATTTTCTTCCATTCATTTAAATATTTTTGAATAGATGAATAATCTTCTTTATCATTAAGTTTTGCTTTCTTAATAGCTAAAAGTGCAGAACCAAAATCAGAATAATGTCCTATTGGTTTTTCATATTTTTCACCTTTACTACCTTTTGCTAAATACTTTTTCTGTGGAGTGATTACTTCGTATGCAGTATAGCAATACGTATCTTTACCTATAAAATAAGGTTCTAATGATTTGTCTCTAATAGTTGTCATATAACTTTAATTTTAATATCAATATAATATACGAAAAATTTATAAATAAACCAACCTAAAGGGCGCGTTTTGGTTAGTTTATTTTTAAAACTTTTGGCTTAGCTTCCTCAGCATATGGGATAGTTACAATTAGTAAACCATCGCTAAAGTTTGCTTTTGCCTTCTTAATGTCGAACTTGGTTCCTACTTTATATCCTAAATTAAAAGAACGTTTAGCAATTCCTCTATGAATATAATTTCGATTAGGAGTTTCTGGCGTTTTCTCCTTATCATAATTGAAGATAATCATGTCTCCCTCCAATTTAGCTTCTATGGCTTCCTTAGGAATGCCAGTACAAGCTAACTCAAAAGTTAAACCTGAATCGTCTTCGTAAATGTTAATTGGGTATTGTTGTTTGGCATCTACTGCCGGTACAAACTGTGTGTTTGCGTCGAAAAAATTTCGAAATAATAGATCAAACGGATGGAATGATCTTTCTAAAAAATGTGTACTCATATCACTTTGTTTTGTGCTGTCATAAGATCAGCGGTTAATAATTAATTTAAAACTTGCGCCCTTAGGTCAATTTATTATACATATGTTGAATCTTCTTTTCTTATCATATAGTATAAGGTTTTTATATCTTCTGATTGGAATTCTAATTTCATAAATCCTTCTTCAGTTAATGAAATTTTACCAGATTCAAAATCTTTATTTGATGATAATATATTTTTAAAAACATCTGAATTGAATGGTAATTTTATTTCTTTTTTAATCTCAATATCTTCGTCCACAATATACTTAATTTTGTTGGAAAAATTATTTAAATCCCCAAATACAAACTCAACAACAGTTCCTCTATCTGGGTCTTCTTGGGTGTTAACTAGTACATCATTAATATCCGTTAATGCATTTTTAGCTTTAATAAAGTTATTTACAATTTCAGGGGTTAAATTTATAATAACATCATATTCGGTTGGATAATTAATAGTTCCCCTTTTTGGTACTAATAAAGAATCAGCTAAAGAATATATAACATTAAACGAATTATCTTGTATATGAAGTTTAGAAAATATCTTATGTTCTTTTTCTAATGAAAGTAATAACTCTCCATTAGTAACAGATATTAATTTATTTAATTGAGCTGTATCAAATATTGCTATCTCACTATCTTCCAACGGGGACACTTCACAAACTAAATCCCCCGCTATATCCTTATTTTCTGATACAAAGCTAATACTTAGTTTACCATTCTTAGTTAGCCATCTTACAGATTGAACTAAACCATTTAAATAATATTTTGAGATTATTGATTGTAACTTTGATTTATTTACCATAATTAAAAATTAAAATATTTATTTCTGTGAGGATTTAAACTTAATGACCAACCTAAGTCATTATAAAATCCTTCTAATTTATTTAATAATATACTATCAAATACTTTTTGTCTATCAGCATATTTCTCGATGAATGTACGAATCTCTTTTGGTATATCATAGTCTAGGAAAGCAATTGCATCAATTCTATATGGATTATTTTTTAAATAGATCCATTTTATTTTTTCACCTTGTGTAATATAATTATATTTTTTATCTAATTTCCAAAACCTTAATAAGTCATTATAAACAATTGATGCTTTTACTGCTGCTGGTGCCCCTTTACCTACTGATGAAAACATTTCTCCAGCTCTAGCTTTACGTTCAGTAAATTTATTTAATTTTTTAACAGCTTGGGGGTTACCTATCTTTTCTAAAGGTATTTCACCATTTAATATTTTTTTCCTAAACTCTAATAATTGAGAATCTATTTCATGTTTGGGTATACCTTTTAATACTTGTTCTAAACATTTTTTGAAAAAATTACCAAATACAGGAGGGAAGTTTGCTTTTTTAAATTCTAACCCCTTAACATCTAAGGTTTCTTTTTCAATCCCCTCTTGTTTAGTAATCCATTGTGCATATCTTCTTGTAGCTCTAAAATAAGCTGCACGAATAACGCATTCTGTTTTCATTTCTAATCTATGAGAAGTAACATTAAAACATTCCTTAGCTAATTTATCGTAATCCTTTGTAATAATATCCTGATATTTTAGTGCTTCTTTTTCTAAGACATCATCTTTTTCTTCATCAGACATTTCATCAAAATTAGAATATAAATGTCTAAGTAAGGGCTCAGCATGAATATAAATTGAATCTGTATCAGAATATGCTACATAATTTTTATCTTTAGGATCACAAATCCACCAAGGAGTATCTTCTAAATGTTTCATTATTCTTTAATAACTTTATTCATTTGTCTATTAACAGTTAATGCAGATTCTTGAATAATTCGTTGACCACTTAAAGTAATAGCTTCAGATAATACTACATTACCATATCTAAAGGATCCTAACGCTGTTGCACCATATAAACTATTTAGTAAAATCTTCATAGTATATTGTTTCATATGATAAGCAGCACCTAATTCATTATCCTTAGATTTATAAGCCTCTTTCATTTTATTTTTATATAATACACGCTCATCAAACCATTTATTTAAGATAGATGATAATACTGACTTGCGATTTGTATTAAACATAACACCATTTGCCGATATAGTCCAATTATTTTCTTCAATAAATCCAATTAAACTTTTAATAGAAACTTTAGTACGTTTTCTTTTTATATTTTCGATTAATATTTCTTCTTCAGGATCTCTAGATTTTAAATCATTTAACCCTAAACGATTATTTCTATCATCAACATCTATAATTCTAGCAACCATTGTTTCTTTACCAATATTAATAGTCATAATAATAGCAGGGTATAGTGATGTTAAATCTTCATCAAACATATAGTTATATAAACCTGCTTTAGGACAAAATAAATAACCACCAGCATATCCTTTTTTAAATATTGGATTTTTATCTTTAGCAGGTGGGATTATTTTATTCTTTAAAAGGTAGGCTGAAATTGCTCCATCTTGTGTTTTAGTATTTGCATAAACTTCACTATAATTGTGTTTCCCCTTATGAGATAAGTTTTTTGTTAAAGCTAAATAATCTAATTTTTCATCTAATTTTTTTAATATTTCAACATCCATGAAATTATATTTAATAAATTTATGAATATCATCTTTAAATAATTGATCTAAATTTCCTTCATACTCAATTTTGTTAGTATTAACATATTTTTCTCCAATAGCATCCAATCTCATAGAGGGTTCATCGGCCCAACTATATTTTTTATGTAAACGCATATAATCTAAGGATTCAACACCTGCTATTTGAAGATATTGATCTTTAAACCATGGGGTTTCTTTTACATACCCTATTGGAGATAAGTGTTTTGCAAAATCCTCTCCTAAAACATTACACATTCTATAATAGAGATAAGGTATATCAAAATAATCACTATTCCATCCTACTAAAATATCAGGATCAATTTCCCTAAATCTTTCTAAAAATTTAGCTAATAATTCTTTTTCTGTTTTACAAGGAATTATTTCC
>Ga0181374_1000328_pt1 | contig 11322 bp, 10 predicted proteins | sample LowvirmetaG_2_FD_130086 | JGI IMG/M metagenome (GOLD analysis project Ga0181374, IMG submission 130086) | Marine viral communities from the Subarctic Pacific Ocean - Lowphox_10 viral metaG | ecosystem: Environmental > Aquatic > Marine > Oceanic | place: Subarctic Pacific Ocean | collected...
AGCAGCACGCCGATATAGACCGGCATCGATTGCGGCTGGCCGACCAGCCAGACGAGGAAGATGCCCCCCAGCGGCGCGAGCGCGAGGCTGGTCATGTTGACCAGCGGGCTCATCAGTCGCTTGTACAGCAGGACCAGTACTGCGAACACCAGCAGGACGCCCGACACGATGGCGATCAGAAGACTGCTGATCAGTTCCTGTTGCCATTCATCCTCGCCCACGACATCGCGGATGACCCCCTGCGGGAGATCCTGCAGGATCGGCAGCGCGTCGATCTCGGCCTGCGCCTCGCCCTTGACGACACCCTGCGCCAGATCAGCCCCCACCAGCACCCGGCGGTTCTGGTTGTAGCGCTGGATCGTCGTCGGGCCTGATCCGAAGGAAACATCGGCTACCCGCGAAAGCGGAACCGATCCGCCGCTGGCGGTCTGGACCGGCAGGTTGCGGATCGTTTCGAGATCCTCGCGCGAGCGCTCGGGCAGCTTGACGCGGATCGGGATCTGCCGGTCGGAGAGCGAGAACTTCGCGGCATTCTGCTCGATCTCGCCCATGGTGGCGATCCGGATCGTCTGGCTGATCGCGAGAGTCGTCACCCCGAGTTCCGCGGCGAGGTCCTCGCGCGGTTCGATGATCAGTTCGGGACGGTTGATGTCCGCACTGATTCGCGGGGCCACCAGCGTGTCGATACCTTTCATCTGTTCGACCAGCGTGGCGGCGGTGTCGTTGAGCAGCTCGGGATTCGAACCGGCCAGCATCACTGTCACGTCGCGGCCCGAACCGAACCCGCCCGACTGCGAGGCGAAGCGCACCCTTGCGTCCGCGATCTTGGCGAATTCCGGTGCCAGGGCGCGTTCGAATTCGATCGAAGTGCGCTCGCGGTCGGGCTTGAGCGTGACGTAGAGCGTTGCCTGCCCTTCACGAACGCGTTCCAGCGCGAGTTCGACCTCTTGCTGCGCATAGAGGAGGTCGGCGACCTGGTCGGTCACGCGTTCGGTGGTTTCGAGCGTGGTGCCCGGAACCATCTCGATTTCAACCCGGCTGTTTTCATCGTCGATGTTGGGCTGGAACTGGCCGGGGACAATGCTGAACAGGAGAATGGTCAGCAACAGCGCGAAATAGCCGACTCCGAGCATCCAGACCCGGTGATCGAGAAAGCGCGCATAAAGATACTGCCAGGCTTGCGCCATGTGGTCGCCGAACATGCGGACGACGAACCCGGTTATGCGGAAGAATGCCAGGGCGGCGAGCAGGCCGATCGCCAGCGCCAAGGCAAGCTGAACCAGGCCGACGAGCGTGGCGAGGAACTTGACCAAGCCCTGTGGATCGGGATCGCCCCCAGTGATGAGATCGGGCAGCCCCAGTCCCTGGATCAGGGAAGACGCCTGGAAAGTCGCAATGGCCGAAATCGCCAAAGCGCCGAGCACGACCAGCAGCAATGCAACGATGTAAAGCCCGCGGCTGCGCGGCCCTTCTATACCCTGCCGGACCGCCAGCATCTTGCCGCGATCGAGAGACCAGCGCAGGATGCCCATGTACCGGTCCATCATGCGGCCCTCGCCATGCGCGGCCTGGCCGTGTGCCTTGAGGAAGTAGGCGGCCAGCATCGGCGTGATCATCCGGGCCACGGCAAGCGACATCAGCACCGCGACCACGACGGTGAAGCCGAAGTTCTTGAAGAACTGGCCCGAGATTCCCGGCATGGCCCCCACGGGGAAGAACACGGCGACGATACAGAAACTGGTGGCGACCACTGGCAGGCCGATCTCGTCGGCCGCGTCGATAGAGGCCTGGTAGGCAGTCTTGCCCATCCGCATGTGTCTGACGATGTTCTCGATCTCGACGATCGCATCGTCGACCAGCACGCCTGCGACCAGCGCCAGCGCCAGCAAGGACAGCTGGTTGAGGTTGAAGCCGAGCAGATCCATGAACCAGAAGGTCGGGATCGCGGACAGCGGGATCGCGACAGCCGATATCGCAGTCGCACGCCAGTCGCGCAGGAAGAAGAACACGACCACGACGGCAAGGATGGCGCCCTAGATCATTGACGCCATCGCGCTTTCGTACTGGTCCTTGGTGTATTTGACCGTGTTGAACAGCGGGATGAATTTGACGCCCGGATTCTCCGCTTCGATCTGCGCGATCTTCTCGAGCGCTTCTTCATAGACAGTGACGTCCGATGCGCCCTTGGCGCGGCTCATCGCGAAATTGACGACTTCCTTGTCGCGGACCTTGCTGATCGATGTGCGTTCCGAATAGCCATCGCGCACCGTGGCGACATCGGCCAGCTTGACCGTGCGGCCACCGCCCAGCTGGATCTGCCGCTGGCTGAGCGCGTAGGCATCCTCGCTGTTGCCCAGAACCCGCACCGATTGGCGCGTGCCGCCGACTTCGGCCATACCGCCCGCGGCATCGACATTGCTCTGGCGCAGCACGCCGTTGATCTGGCTTGCTGTTACTCCCAGCGCCTGCATCCGCGGCAGGTCGAGGATAACTTCGATCTCGCGGTCGACCCCACCGAAGCGATTGACCTCGGCCATTCCTTCGATGCTGAGCAATTGCTTGGCGACCGAATCGTCGATGAACCAGCTAAGCCCTTCGATCGTCATGTCGTCGGCTTCGACCGCATAGATCGCGAGGAAGCCGCCGGAGATTTCCTCCTTGGTGACGCGCGGTTCGAGAATTCCGTCGGGCAGGGATCCACGGACCGTATCGACCGCATTCTTCACTTCGGCGACCGCATCGTTGGGATCGGTGCCGATCTCGAACTCGATGAAGGTGTTCGAATTGCCCTCGCGCGCGGTCGAATTGAGCGAATTCACGCCGTTGATCGAGCGCACGGCCGATTCGACGCGCTGGGTGATCTGGTTCTCGATTTCGGTCGGCGCGGCGCCGGGCTGCGAAATCGAGACGTTGACGGCGGGAAACTCGATGTCCGGATTGTTGACAACATCCATCCGGGCGAAGCTGATCAGGCCCGCCAGCAGCAGCGCCGTGAACGCCACCAGCGGAATGACCGGGTTGCGAATCGACCAGGCAGAGATGTTGCGGAAGTTCATCGAGTTACCCCTGCTTAGTCGTCGAGCTCGGCGAGCTGCGTCCGGACCGTTTCACCTTCGGTCAGGAAGCCCCCTGCGCGCAGCACGACACGTTCGGAACCGTTCAGCCCTTCGGCGATCACGATACCTTTCGACGTGACCGTGCCGGTGGTCACCGCGCGGCGTTCGGCCTTGTCCTCGCCATTGATGATCAGGACATAAGCGCCGTCCTCGTCGGACAGCACCGCGCTTTCGGGAAGGATCGGCGCGACGACCGTGCCGCTGGCAATCGTTGCAGTGGCGAAACCACCCGGCCGCAGGCCCGGAGCGTAGCTCAGCGCAATGCGTGCGGTGCCCTGGCGATCCTGCTCGCTGATGATCGGCGAAACCTGCCAAACCTGCCCGGTGAACAGCTTGTCGGTGCCGACCGGGCGCACCTGCGCACGCGTTCCCGGCGAGATCGACGCCAGCGCATCTTCGTTGAGCCGCGCGAGCAGTTCCATTTCGCCCCCGCGGGCGATCCGGAACAGTGGCGGCGAACCGGCGCTGACCGTCTGGCCGGGTTCGACATTGCGTTCGAGTACATAACCCGCCGCGGGGGCGAGGATGTCGAGGCGGGCATTGCGCGCGCGCAGTTCGGCCAGCTGCGCCTGTGCCACGCGGACGCGTGCGACGGCGGCATCGCGGGTCGCGGTCAACCGGTCGACATCGGCTTGCGAAACGAAGCCGCGTTCGACCAGCTGCAACGCGCGATCGAGATTGGCCTGCGCTAGATCGGCATCGGACTGCGCGACCTGGACCTGTGCGGAAAAGCTCTGGACCTGCTGCGACTGGACCGAGCGGTCGATCCGGGCAAGCACCTGGCCCTGACTTACCCAGTCGCCGGCATCGACCGGCACCGAGACGACACGGCCGCCCTCGCCCACGACGCCGACCGGCATTTCACGCCGCGCGGCGAGCGAGCCGGTCGCGGTGATTTCACCTTCGACCGTGGTCCGCCCCGGACGCACCACGGTAACCGTGGGCGCCTGCGCGTTTTCTTCCCCGGCGGGGGTCGTCGTGCCACCACGCATGGCGAAATAGGCCGCAATCGCGAGACCGAGGACGATAAGGCCGGCGATGATGATGATCCTGCGGCGATCCGTACGCCGTTTCTCGAGACGGTCGTCTTCGTCGGGATCGAAGTCGACCGTGATCGGATCGCCCTTCTCGGCCATTACACCTGACTCGTAATTCATGTCGTACCCTGCCCCAGAAGCGCTGCGAACGAGCAGTGTATTACATTGCTATATCACTCAGCGCAAGAATTTCGCATGGAGGCGATAGACCCGGGCCCAGCGCAGGGCAATCGACGCTTCGACCGGGGGCCGGTATAGCCGGACGAATGTCGCCCGCGCGCCACAAGCAGCGCTGCCGCATATACGAAGGGCGGGACGTCCTGCGACGCCCCGCCCTGAAATTTCAGTAAGTGACCCGGCTTAGCGGACGCGGCCACGCTGGATGAGATTGGCGATGCCGAGCAATACGATGGCACCGACCAGCGACATCAGCAGACCCGGAATGCTGAATTCGGTCAGCGTCGAGCCGACCCCGATTAGCGAACCGATGAAGCGACCGATGAAAGAGCCGACGATGCCGACGACGATATTCCAAAAGATGCCCATCGAGGCGTCGCGGTTCATAACCAGGCTAGCCAGCCAACCGATAATCCCACCGACGATAATAGCGATAATCCAAGCCATTCGAATTCCTCCTGTTCTTCCCGTCAACCCGATGTGCCTTCAACGAAAGCATGGGCTGACCGGTTCCCCGAATTCGGCTCGAGGATGAACGCGCAGCGATGGAGGAGTCAAATCGTTCCCGTGACGGATGGCGATCAGTATTTGAGCTGGCGTTCGTAAAGGTCGCGGTAATGCTGAATCCGGGTGACGCGCAGCCCCTGCATGCCCGACCGATCGACAGCGCGCTGCCACGAAGCGAATTCCTCGAGGCTGAGCGAATAGCGTTCGAGCACCTCGTCGATCGTCAGCAACCCGCCATTCACCGCCGCAACCACTTCCGCCTTGCGCCGCACCACCCAGCGCTTCGTATCGGGCGAAGGCAAGTCGTCCACGGTTAACGGCTCGCCAAGCGGCCCGATAACCTGTGCAGGGCGGATGTCCTGGTTTTCGATCATTCTCTACTCTCTGTCGCCTTGGTCCGCGTCGTTCGCGGGATGACCAAGACCTAGGGGGGCGGCTTTTCCATCGCTTAAAGCAGCTTGGTTAACGGTCAGTTTACCTTCTTCATTGCCCTCACGGCGGGCTTGCCCAAAGGCATTGAAGCCAGCCTCCACTCGTTCGAATTCGTCGCGCAAATCGCGAGTCGCGGCGAGTTTCGCAACCAGATCGGTCCAGCGAAACTGGCGCAGATCCGCGCTTCCGCGCTGATCCGGTAGCGTTTTTTCTTTGGAGCGGCCCTCAAACATGGTCTCCGTACATAGGCGACCCATGGTAAACGGATCGTGAAGGTCGCCGCAGCGCTCGCCAGCCCTTGGTATCTGGCGGCCTCGCGCCAATCCGTGTATGGCTTTGCCATGCCCGCAACCGATATCCTTTCGCCGGACCAGGCCGCCGCTCTGTTCGACCTGCCGCGACCGGCAGCCGAATGCCGCATCGTCGTCGCCATGTCGGGCGGCGTCGACAGTTCGGTGGTCGCCGCGCTTGCCACGAGGACCGGTGCCGAAGTCATCGGCATCACCCTGCAGCTGTACGATTACGGCGCCGCCACGGGGCGCAAGGGCGCCTGCTGCGCCGGCGATGACATCCGCGATGCACGCGAGGTCGCCGAACGGCTGGGCATCGCGCATTACGTCCATGACCACGAGGGCGCCTTTCGCGAAGAAGTGGTCGAGACATTCGCCGACGACTACCTCGCCGGACGCACGCCCGTGCCCTGCATCCGCTGCAACATGGGGCCCAAGTTCACCGATCTGCTCGACATGGCGCGTGAACTGGGGGCGGACTGCCTCGCCACCGGGCATTACGTGAAGCGCGTCATGGGGGCCGCCGGCCCCGAATTGCACCGCGCTGCCGATCCTGCGCGCGACCAGTCCTATTTTCTCTACGCCACCACCGACGACCAGCTGGCCTTCCTGCGCTTCCCGCTCGGCGGCATGCCGAAAGCGGAAGTGCGCGAGCTCGCCGAAGGGTCGGGATTGCGCAACGCTGCCAAGCCCGACAGCCAGGATATCTGCTTCGTACCCGATGGCGACTATGCCAAGATCGTGCGCAAGATGCGGCCCGAAGGCGCACAGCCGGGGGCGATCGTCCATGCCGCGACCGGAGAGCAGCTGGGCGAACACAAGGGCGTCATCCACTATACGGTAGGCCAGCGCCGCGGACTCGACATCGGGGGCCAGCCCGAACCGCTGTATGTCGTCGGCATCGACGCCGCGTCCGCGCAGGTCAGGGTCGGGCCCAAGCGCATGCTGGCCGTGACCGCCGCGCAGATCATCGAGACCAACCGCATCGGTCCGCTGCCCGATGTCCCGCTGACCGCCAAGGTGCGTAGCCTCGCCAAACCGGTGCCGGTCACGCTCGAAGGCTCGCTGGGCAATGGGGCCGAAGTTGCGATCCGTTTTGCCGATCCGGAATTCGGCGTCGCGCCCGGCCAGGCGGCCGTCCTCTACGCGGGCGAGAGGGTCGTTGGCGGCGGATGGATCGATTCGACGACCCGGGTCGCTGCCTAGTCGCGCCACTCCTGCAGGACGCAGCCATAGCCTTCCCGATAGGCGGCGGTTTCCGATGCGACCAGCGGGATCGATGCCGTGACGCTCCTGGCCGCCGCGTCATCGCTGAGCGAAACCAGCTCCATCCCTGCCAGCCTGTCCTTGGCGCAATCGTCCAGGCTGCGATCCGCGACGAAACGACACGAGCAGCCGACCCGCGCGGCATAGGCAACCCCTGCCCCGCCGGTCTTGCGCAGCCCTTCGCCCCACGCGAGCCACGCCGCACCGAGCAGCACGGCGACAAGCAGGATCGACCAGAACCAGAGGCGGGTTTTGCGAGTGCGGGTTTTGGCCGTTGCCAAGCGGGATTCCTTCATGCGAGTGACGCACATATGTTCATGCGGCCCGCCCCCCTTATCGCGCTTGCGCTCGCCACCTCAAGCCTTGCGTCCTGCGGGTCGTCCGGACCGGCGCAGGAACCCCCGCTCAGCGAAGAAGCGCTCGCTGCGGTAAGCAAGCAGCCCGGCGCGCCCACGCGGCCGCTGGCACGGGCAGCGGACGATCTGTTCACGCGCGAGGGCCTTGGCGAAACGCGCGCGCTGGTGGTTTATCACGGGGGCACCCTGGCGGTTGAGCGCTATGCGCCGGGATATGATGCCGACACGCGTTTCGTCAGCTGGTCCATGGCCAAGACGGTCACCGCGATCATGATCGGCATGCTGGTTGCCGACGGGCAGCTCCGGCTCGATGCGCCCGCGCCCGTGCCCCGGTGGCAGCGCACCGGCGATCCGCGCGCCGAAATCACCCTGCGCCACCTGCTGCAGATGCGCGCCGGGCTCGAACATACCGAGGCCGGCGATCCACCCTATGACAGCAGCGAAGTGCGCATGCTGTTCCTCGACGGGCGCGACGACATGGCCGATTACGCCACCGCGCAGCCGCTCGAGGCCGAACCGGGCGAACGGTTCGAATACTCCTCCAACACCACTGTCATCCTTGCCGATATCGCGGCCCGGGCGCTGACCGGGAGCAGCGATCCCGATATCCGCCGGCAGGCGGTGACCGACTATCTCGCCGCACGGCTGTTCGAACCGCTGGGCATGACCAGCGTGGTGCCCGAATTCGATCGCGCCGGCACGCTGATCGGCGGCAGCCTGATCCATGCCACCGCCCGCGACTGGGCGAGGCTGGGTGAGCTGCTGCGCAACAAGGGGTCCTATCGCGGCGAACAGCTGGTGCCGCGCGCCTGGGTCGAGGAAATGGTCACCCCCAGCCCCAAGAGCCCGCATTACGGGCTGCAGACATGGCTCAACCGGCCGACGGGTGAAGACCAGCACCCGCTGATCCCCGCCCGCGCGCCCGAATCCGCCTTTTCCATGATCGGGCACATGGGCCAGTATGTCTTTGTTTCGCCCGCGCAGAAGCTCACCGTCGTCAGGCTCGGCCATTCCGACGCGCCCGAGCGCCGCGCCATGCTGCAGCAGCTGGCGGATCTCATCGAATTGTACCCCGCCAGCTAGGGCAGCAGGAACCGGCCCTCGACCACGGTCACGCAGTCGCCGGACAAGATCGCCTGCTCGCCATCGCGGCGGCAGGTGGCATGGCCGCAGCGCTGCGACGCCTGGAACGCGGTGAAGCTGTCGCGTCCCAGCCGTTCGGTCCAGAAATAGGTCAGCGCGGCATGGGCGGAGCCGGTGAAACTGTCTTCGTCCACCCCGCTCCCCGGTACGAACACGCGGCTGACGACATCGCTGTCCGAACCGCGCGCAGTGCAGATGAACTGGTCGCTGCCCAGCGCGCCCAGGCCGCGCAGGTCGGGATCGAGTGCGCGCACCTGCGCTTCGCTGTCGAACAGATAGATGCCGTAGCCGTCCTCGTTCAGCCACACTTCGGCCGGTTCGGAGCCGAGCAACGCCGCCGCTTCGGGCCATGATCCCGGCGCACTGCGGATAAGCGGCAGCGCCAGTTCGTATGCCGTGCCGGTGCGCGCGACTTCGAGAAGCCCGGCCCTGCGCGTACGGAAGGTGACCCTGTCGCCGCCATCGCGGGTCAACAGCACATGTCCGCTCGCCAGCGTGGCGTGGCCGCACAGGCGGATTTCCTCGGCCGGGGTGAACCAGCGCAGCTCCCACTCGGCCGCGCCACTCTCGTCGCGGACGAGGAAAGCGGTCTCGGCGAAATTGTTCTCTTCGGCGATCGCCAGCAATTCGGCATCGTCGGGCCAGCGCTCGAGCGGCATCACCGCAGCCTGGTTGCCCGTGAACGGCCGGTTGGCGAATGCGTCGACATGCCAATAGGGTATCGTGCGGCTCATGCGTCTTTCTCCAGCTTGGCGAATTCATTGTCTTCGACCAGCGGGTTGTCGGGCTCGTCGACATGGCCTTCGGGGTCGATGTGGATCAGCAATTCGGTTCCGGGAAACTGCGCGAGCAGGTCGGCCTCGACCCGGTCGATGATCGCATGGGCGGCCGCAATGGTCAGCGCCGGGGGCAGATCCACATGGAACTGGACGAAGTCGCGGTTCCCGCTGGTGCGCGTCCGCAGGTCGTGGAGATTGGACAGTTCGGGATGGCGCGCCGCAGCTTCGACGAAGGCCTGGCGCTTTTCGTCGGGCCATTCGCGGTCCATCAGATCGTCGACCGCATCGCTCGCCCCGCGCCATGCGCCCCATGCCAGCCAGCCGGCAATGGCCAGGCCGAACAGCGGATCGGCGATCCCGAAACCCGCATATTGGTCGAGCACCAGCGCGGCGATCACAGCAAGATTGAGCAGCAGGTCGGACTTGTAATGCAGGTGATCGGTCTGGATCGCGAGGCTGCGCGTCCGGTTCATCACGAATCGCTGCCAGGAAAGCAGCGCGAAAGTGAGCGCGATGGCGATCAGCGATACCGCGATGCCTTCCTGCGCCGCCGCGGTGGGCCCGCCCGCCGCCAGCTGCATGATCGCGCGCACCGCAATGCCGAATGCCGAAAGCGCGATCAGCATCACCTGGAAGATCGCCGCGAGCGCCTCGGCCTTGCCATGGCCGAAGCGGTGATCCTCGTCGGCAGGCATCGACGCGATCCAGACGCCGGTCAGCGTGGCAAGGCTGGCCACGAGATCGAGCGCCGAATCGGCCAGGCTGCCGAGCATGGCAGTGGACCCGGTCCGCCAGCTAGCCCATGTCTTGAGCGCGACCAGTATCAGCGCGACCGAGATCGACGCGACGGCAGCGGACCGCGCGAGCAGGGCGCGATCGGTCGTCATGGGTACAGAAGCGTGTCGGACCACGCCTCTTCCGCAGCATCGCGCACGAACAGCCGGCGATCATGCAACCGGTACTGGCGATCCTGCCAGAACTCGATCCGCCGCGGGCTGAGCCGGAAACCCGTCCAGTGCGGCGGGCGCGGAATGTCACCTTCGGGATAGCGTTCCTCGAGCGCCGTTACCCGGTCGAGATAGACCTGGCGGTCGGGCAGCGCGCGCGACTGGTCGCTGGCTGCCGAGCCGATCTGGGAGACGCGCGGCCGCGAATGGAAATAGGCGTCGGCTTCGGCGCTGCTCACTTCCTCCAGCGGGCCTTCGATGCGGATCTGGCGGCGCAGGCTCTTCCAGTGAAACAGCAGCGCCGCACGCATATTGGCGCGGATCTGTTCGCCCTTGCGGCTTTCGGCATTGGTATAGAACACGAAACCGTCCGGGCCGTGGCCCTTCAGCAGCACCATGCGGACCGAGGGCAGCCCGTCTTCCGACGCGGTTGCGATCGCCATCGCATTGGGATCGTTGGGTTCGCTTTCCTTCGCTTCGGCGTACCACACTTCGAAGAGCATGAAGGGATCGCTTTGCGGGATGGCGCTTTCGTCGGACTGCATGCGGGCTTTCCTAGGGGGTGGGAGACTTGGAACACATGGAACACGGTTCTGGAGCAAAATTCTGCGCGGGCCGTTGGCGCTTCGAGAGCGGTACAGACAGGAGAATTGCGGTATCCATGATCGATCCCCTATCCCCGATCCCAGCCGTAGGAAACCGCGCGTGCTTGCGCGGTGCCGCTGTAGTGCCTAGCTGATACGCCAAATGGCCACGAACTCTTCAGATCCCTATGCCACGCTCGGCGTCAGCCGCAATGCGTCCGAGAAAGACATCAAGAGCGCTTATCGCACGCTGGCGAAGGAGTTGCACCCCGACCGCAACAAGGACAATCCGCAAGCGTCCGAACGCTTCAGCAAGGTCACCAATGCCTATGACCTGCTGTCCGACAAGGACAAGCGGGCGCAGTTCGACCGCGGCGAAATCGATGCCGATGGCAATCCGGCCAATCCCTTCGCCGGCATGGGCGGCGGCGGGTTCAGGCCCGGCGGCGGCCAACGCGGCTACCGGCCCGAAGACATGCAGGGTTTCGGCACCGAGGACGTCGACCTGGGCGATATCTTCGAAGGATTGTTCGGCGGCCGCGGCCCGCGCGGTGGACCCGGCGGCAGCCCCTTCGGGGCGCAGCAGCGGCGCGCGCCGCAAAAGGGCGCCGATGTCGCATACCGGCTGCGGGTCCCCTTCATCGATGCCGCGACGCTCAAGCCGCAGCGCATCACGTTGGCGGACGGC
>Ga0181374_1000338_pt1 | contig 10764 bp, 1 predicted proteins | sample LowvirmetaG_2_FD_130086 | JGI IMG/M metagenome (GOLD analysis project Ga0181374, IMG submission 130086) | Marine viral communities from the Subarctic Pacific Ocean - Lowphox_10 viral metaG | ecosystem: Environmental > Aquatic > Marine > Oceanic | place: Subarctic Pacific Ocean | collected 2015-12-09
CAAGATAGACTGTTTCTTCTTTGATTCTCTGTTGGATCTGACTTTGGGCTTCAGTTATGCCGGCATATTCACCGTCATACAGCACGTTGTCATCATAGAAACCATAATATACGGGCTCGAACTCACCGGTTGATAATAAATATTTACCATGCGGGGTGATTTCTAAATCGAATACCTGTTCTTTTTTATCTAGAATCTTTGCCATTGTTTGTCTCTATTACTTCAGGTTAGCCATTACTGAATTCTGTTGAGTATCTTTCTTATTACCGCTGGATTTATCTTTTTTCTTTTTGCCGGTATCGTCAGGAGTGTCGGTATTGTATAACACCTCTGCATCCATCTTAATTAGCTCAACGAACGAAAGATAATCATATGGCCAATTGTATTGTAAATATTGGTCTTCCTTGTTTTTTCTAAGCTCGGCTGCAGATGTAAGATTTCCTTCTTTTCCACCCTGCTCATTTTTGAACAGATCTTTACTTGCTTGGCCGCGTTGAGTCGCGACATAATCAAAATAATCTGCTTGCGACTTTTGCTTGACCTTAAACACCATCCAACGAAGATTTGGGTTATCTATCAAATTCTTCTGTGAAAGCAATTCATTATTGGCTAATGTATGTGTCACGCTATCTGATTGGAACGAAATCTGCTTATAGTTTCTTGGTGCGAGGTTTTGCCACATATATGATAAGTCATCTTTATCGAATGTATAACTAAATTCGAAAATATACATCACCACGGGATCAATAGAGGTATCCCCAATAAAATTGAACTCGGGAGGCATTACGTATGTTTGCATCTTTTGTATCTGATCCCGGATGGAGGCGCCGGCAGTTTCCAACGAGTCTCCCTCTTTGGATCCCACTTCACTGTTCAAAGCAGCATTAAAGCGCGCTTTTGGAATAGTAATAAAGGATTTTGCAGTGGTAGAAGTCTGGGTACCAGTCACATTATCACTTCTTACTTCTGTCAAGATATATGGCACTGCCACTATTGCTTCTTTAACCGTCAGGTTGTCCTTTATCTCTCCCAAGCGGCGGCGGGAAGTAACCTTATCAAAGCCCATCAGAGACGAAAGCGATTTAACATTCTGCCAAGTTGCTTCGCGTGTTTCAGACTCGGCAGCAAAGTCATTGTAAATGCTGCCCGTGTTGATAACATTGTAGTGATACCTAAGCCATTCGCGGGGGATATCTCCAATTTCTAAAAACACGCCTGTGTTCGGATCTTTTGGTATCACGCCGAATTGATGCCACATTCCACGAGGAACAGACGCCGAAGCGTAAACTGGCAAGTCTATCATGGAGCTTGAAAGAGGATTTATTCCATTTACATTATCATTGAAATTTAACATGGGGGTTTCAAATTTTGGCTGAATGATCCACTTTGAGCCGGCGGTAGTATTTCGATCTAATAGCTTATTTCCAAATTTGTCTTTCTCTGTGAGTTGAACTCTTTCAACTCCAAATAAATCAACACTCGCATTAAGTTGCATCGAATTTGCGTTAATGATTCGGCCCGAGTAAGGAGCAGCAGATGCGGATATTTGTCCAGAGCCGGCAGTACCGGAGATTATTTGATCAAATATGTATTGAGTCTTTCCATCCATGATGGGGCCGGGATCAAATCGCCAATATTCTACCGAAATTTCTGACATGATTCGCTCAAGATCGTAAGCTACGGAAGCTGACGGTCGGAAGATCAGATCTGCCCAAGCTTCACCATCGGTGTAGGGCGCGGTATATGCTGGGTTATATCCCATGAAGCTGTCATAAATTGTGTTGTGTACATATAAGCCTGCAGTGCCAGTGAGAGACGAGGTGGTCTCTAAAGGATTACAACCTGCGATTGGGGGGCCAAAGGCAGTAGGACGACTGTACATGGTGAAAGTCTCTCTGAAGCCCGGGGCGCGTTGGGGATCCTGTGGTAGTGGATAATATACTGGACCAGGGGCGTATGTCTGGGTAGAGGAATAATATGGCTGGGCCCCAAATTGACTAAAGCGACCGCCGCCAGTACTCTTTTCGTTGCCATAGTCTCTAGAGCCCGAAGTTGACCGAAGGATCTTTACTCTCGCCATATATGTTTCGCCGGCGATGAACTTTAAATCATCAGGCACAGTTGCTGATTCTAATTTGGTAAACTGCGAATCCTTAAGGAAGAAGTCTGCCACACCTCCGAAGAAATTCTTGCTAATCCTCGAATAAAGGTCGCTAGCTGGATTGCCAACAAGCGTGGCGCCTGGTTTGCCTGTTCCAGCACCGCCGGCGACGTTGAAAGAGGCGCTTGGATTTGATTCATTATCGTAGACCGTAATTCCATTGAGATATTTCTCTGGATATATAATTGTTTCGAATGGTGCTCGAACGTCCCAAGTCGCACCAGAGAGAGTTTGGGCAAATTTTTCAAGAGAACTGGTATATGCCGTAACCATTGCCCAGTTTGAATTTCTCCAATCTTGTTCGCCGAACACAGATGCGCTGATTCTAGAGTCGCTGTTTTGTATAGGATAATCAACCGCTATTCCGGATTTGATTGAGTTATAAAGGATGCCGGGGGAACTAATAATGTTAGCTATGTTTCTTACCGCCGAATAAGTGCCGGAATTCGGATCGGCCGGTGCAGTGTTGCCGCCTCCCATGACCAACCTCATGTTTGGCGAGTAAGTGTCGACAAAATCATTAACCACTTGTAGAGTGCGCTGTGCAGGGTAAAACCCTTCATAAGGATTAAACCTTACTGACGCACTAACAACCAGCTTGATTTCTTTTGGATCTAGATTACTTTGGTTTTTGATCTTTGCAAAGTTTTGAAGGAATTCAGTATTTGAATAATCGCGATAGAAAGAGCTTGATGTGCTGTTCTTTGAGGTGCCGGGAATCTCAAAATTATCAGTTTTCGCGGGATTGAGGATTCCTCCTTGTGCAAACTCTTTAATATGTTCACTAATTCTAAACTCTGGGACAATTCCAAAATCTTTGGCTACTGTTTTAAGTTGATATCTAAAGTTGTTATAAGTATCGAACCACGGCTCGCTTGGGTACGACACAAAGCTGGCAGTCTTATTTTGAACTTCAACAATACCAGCAAGTGGACCGGCTTGCCAGACAGCTTCGCCACCAAAGATTTCTATTGCCGAAGACTCTGATAGTGCATTATTAAAGTCGCCGGAGCCCGTAGCTGGGATTACAATTCCGGACCTACTTGCGACTGACCATGGCGAGCCTATTGTCTGCTTTCTAGCATACAGGGACCCAAGTGCGAATTTATCAGTTTTGCTGCCCATTGAACCTGAATAATATGAACTAGTTGCATAAGAAGTATATGTATTTTGTAATTCGCCGGCGGCTCCGGAGGCGAGGATATTTTTTCTTGAGGCCGCATTGACCACAGACTCTAAAGATGCTGTAAAGTCGCAAAAATGCGGAGGTTGTGTGCGCGTCAAGAAATCGTACGGAGCATCGAGAGCAAACATGCTGGCGGATATCCAATATACACCATCTAGATCTGTCATGTTCCATGTATTTGTTTGGCTGCTTAAGCGCCTATCGGCTCGAGATGATCTCCAGAAATTATTATCGTATCCAGTACGATCTGACGTTCTTGTTATAAACTCATTTCGTTGAGACGGAAAGATATTTTCCGAATATAAAATCCAATTTAAGGCATATTTTGGATCCTTGGATACTTTCACAAGCTGATCAAAAGCCGTTGTATAACTGTCTAGATCAATATCAAAGCGATTACTAAGTTCGTTAGTGTTGAAGTAAATTCCCTCGTTGTTGTAGGCAGCCTTGAAAGTGGTATTTTGGATCTGGTTTTGTCCTGTCTGGGCATTAATATTAATGTAAATTGGGCGCCCGCGCATACTAACTGGGGGCATATCATAACGAGTGATTGACTGGCGGTCGTCACTAACAATCGAAATAATGTTATCCTTTCTCTCAAGGCTTAAAATAGGATTGTCTACATTTCTTAATTGCTGCCAACTCGCATATCCATAGGGCCCATTTCTTGTTATCAACAATGAATTAAGTAGTGTTGGTCTGAAGTTGCGCGCGGCGTTGTTGGCCGCAAACTCGCTATTAACATATTCAACTGGGTCGGCGCTAGCGGGGATTCCTATTATATTTGTAGATTTGGTAAGATGCTGGCGAATGTTTATATTCAACGGCAGGAAGGGGTTTGCAAGAAACCCTGTAGATGGATAAGATAAGTCTAAATTGTCTCTACCATATTTTCTAGCGCCGGCGTCTAAATAGGAACCGAAAGAACCGGACGCAACCCATGTAAATGCTTCTCGATAGCCGGCTGAATCACTAATATAGAAATCTGCAGGAGTATAACCATAAATGTTGTTGTCATTTATGACATTCCCCGTAATCCAGGCATACTGTTGAGTAGAGCGAGGGATCTGGTGTGACACAAATGCATTGTCATATAGGGCGCCGGTGGTATATGTTTCAACTTCGTCCACTCTCACAAAAACAGGAGTACAGCCTGCCGGCACAGAAGACGTCTGAACGCTGTAGTTTTCCGAGCCATCTATACAAAGAGGTATAAACTGACTTCCAAAATAACCACTAACGCGGTTACCGGGTTCGTCGTAAGTTCCAGGATTTGTAATGTCAATTTCAATTTGAGAGGAGCCACCAGAGACTTCGAATCGCAACCAATCCCAGATTTGAGAAGAACTTGCTGCATATACCGCTGACGCGGTGACGTCACAAGGAACCCCAGCATTGTAAATTTCAGCAATCTCGGTGCTGTTCAGTTCTTTTTTCCAAAAAGTAAACTCATCAATACTTCCCGAGAATTCGTAACTAGAATCCATTATACCTCCGCCGATTACCATAAAGTCGTTGCCATCAATATTATGATGGCCAAAGTTCTTAAAGGTTGACTTTACAGTGGATTGGCTTTGAGAGACATAAGAATCCTCGCCGCTGGTTGGTAGGTTAATATTCACCGATTGAGATACGCCATTAAAATAGATCGTTGCCGCAGAAGACACTTCAGATATCGTGTCGAGAGTTGTGTTCGCCGGGGGGTCCCATGTAACAGCATAATGGCACCACGTGTCGATAGAAGCTGTCAAAACCGGGGTTTCATATACCAAAAGTGAATTGGCTGGTGCCGGTGGTCCGTTAGTGGTTCGCAAATAAACCGCAAATTTATTGCCTAGTCCAGATCTTGTTCTAGTAAATTTTAACAGGGGTTGGGAATTGTAGTTTCCGATAGCCCACACGTATTCTTGTGATGGAGGTGTTGGATCTCCAAAATTTACCCAGCCTGTCCATGTAAATCCGCTAGAGGTAATCGCGTTTCGGATGGGGTCGAGCGCGGTGGTGCCAGTTAACAGAAGAGTTGAGCCACTATTTGCATCAGTGTCAACAAACGTATATCCGCCGGCATTATTAAGCGATGAACCACTGTAAATATCATTAAAAGTAATAGACGAAAGTCCCAGACGCGTTTCGTGGTTTCTGTGCGTTCTGTGAAAAGCCGGCAGTTGATCATAAGAGGCGCCGGGATTGGCTTGAAATAGTGAATCCCGAAAGAATCTGCCGGCATGTCGAGAGAGTAGCGGGCGTAGACCGTAATCTTTGCCGTGAATATCGCTAACGCGGGATTGTACCGGAGAGGAGCCAACAATCTGTGATTGTGATACATTTGAAGGCTGGGAGTGTCCCAGTACGCCTAGATTGCGGAACGGGAGAGCGTTGTAAACAGAATATTCTGCTGCTCTGAAGTCTTCATATCCAAGCGTCATTGTATCCATTCCGCCGGGGGCTGCGAATGTGCCGCGGATGACGCTCTGATTGTTCGTTCCTGTCAGATATCCCGTGGAGTACTCGGACACAAACTCGAAGTGGTTATTAGTGGCTCTCCGTAGGTCCAGGAACGTCCGGACGGAGGTTGCCCCCGTCGTGTTACCTTGGAACACTTGGGACGGCAAGGAGGGCTGATTGTCGACGAAATGGCGAGGGTTAGAATAAGCGCCATTTGTCATGAGGATTTCGTACTGTTGGTTGTAGTTTCCTAAAATGGTCGAGCCAGTCGTATGACGAATGTTACGGATGTTGACCGGGCGCTTGGCTATAAAGTCGCGATAGAGATATGCCTTCTGGGCGCCTGTCATCGGATAGGGCGACTCACCGACGGCGTTTGCTTCCGGATAAGGATAATCGGGACCAACCATGCCGATGGCGCCTGATGGGTGAAGAACACACCCTAGGAGGAGCTTCCAAGCTTCGGGGCGTGTTAGATAGTTATCAAGAGTGGGTCCGGCATTAAGCTTAATATGGCGAGACTGATGTCCACCTACAGCGTAATTAGTGAAAGGTCCTTGCATGGGAACTTCCATATCTGGACCGTATACATCGTTATGAAGATTTGTGATTTCAATATTACCGACTAGTTTTCGATCGATCTTATCGCTATAGCCGCCCGTTACCGACGCACTAATGATATTAAACGGGAACGCCAATGTTGATTTAAGATTGTGATAACCCACACCCTCATCGTAGTCGCGGCCATGGACAACCTTTACGGTTCTTTTGACCTTTTTGGCTGGCTCTTTGGGAGGATCGTTATTAACGGGGAGTTGTGCAAAATCCTTTACAAAGGAAAGTAGGACGTTTGTTGGAATATACACACCGCCGGCAGTATTAACTGGCCCAGCTGGTCTAAGTGCCACATAAGTATAGTCAATATTTTTTGCAGACTCAAAGTTAACACCGCCTTTAATGACGGTTGTCTCTGGGTTTTGGACTTCTAAATTGTATGTTTTTGCGAAAGCGCGGCTGGCGTAATCGTCATAGGCATATTTAGTATTAGAAAAAGTAGATATGATAGGCTGACTACTGCTCAAATGGGGGACAGAGTTGATTACTTTTCGGTAAGTCTCTCGCTGGGTATCAATTGTAGCATCACCGGAAGTAATTTCTGGGGCGTTTCGGAGAGCCCTCTTTTTCCAGAATGGTATGTGTCTTGTAGTATCACGGGGAGACTGTGGAACAGTAGAACCACCCAATGACCCCGGATATTTCTGCGCTTGCCAGCCTGACGCGTTGCCGTCGGGCTCGGCCGCATTAGATTCTAGAGTTGGGAATTTTGTCTCATATTTTGGTCGTTCCAAGACATGGCTCTCGACCACATTATAAAGCTCCGGCACGAAGTCTGCAGAGGCTGGCATAAGTTGCGCGAGAACCTGACTTAAGCCGGCGTCAAACCACTTATAATATCCCAAGAACTTTTCGACAGTCTTGATGTTGGTTACGCGGCGGAAGAATGCTTCACGGAGCTTTTCTAGATTCTTGTAACGCGTTCTGTACCTGTTGACTGGCTCACCGAGCACGTTGTTGAAATCTGCCACGCCCGCCATGTAGTCCATCATCTCTTCAGAGATTGCCTGATACATGCTCTTCTCAAGCGTAAAGACATAGTTCGGCACTGTTTCTACAATGTCATAAAGCGTGTCGTCTTCGCTAAGAATCTCAATCATAGTTGAGCTAACTGCTTCTTCGGGTGTGAGAGTGGTGAAGTTGTTGATTCTTCTGGACAATGCGACTGTTGTGGAAGAAGTTGCGAAGTGCTTACTAAATCCAGAATGCTGGTAACCTGCATTTTGGCCAACCCAACCATAGTTGTTTCGCACTAGGCTGGATCCAGAACTATAATCTAGCACATAAAATTGTCCGGAACCATCGGATCCAGTTACATCATCAAACCCCCACTCCAAAGCAAGAGTGTTAAGATTCAACAAATCAAGGTTGCCGTTGGGGACACTGCCCGTGAAGAAACCAGAGATATTTTGACTAGCATTCAAAATGCCAGAGTTGTTATAATCGCTGCTGTGGTGATTGAGGGTTGAGTTCTCAAGATACCTCAACCAATACTTAAAGTCTGAAAATAATACATCTGATTTCTGCAGAAGGGCGCCTGTAATATTCGTTCTGCGGGCTCCGACATAACAGCGTTTTGGGTTCGTCAAGAATCCGGCGCCAATTGCGTTACTCACACTAGCGCTTACCTCAAAACTGTTCTGAACTGATCCAAGATATGAATTGGTTCCGCGGAAGATAAGGTCGTAATTATAATCATCTGATCCCGACGAAATGCCGCTGATCGGATAGCCCTTGTCAGGCTTCAATCTAACTGATAGGTTCCATTTACTATCTGCATATACATTAGGAAAGGTTGAGCTAGTAAGCTCTTGGGCAAAACAATCAACCGAAGAACTAAGCATGAATCTTACATCTTTCGAACTGTTCTCGGGGCGTATTGCATAAACCTGGAAGTTTGCGTTATCAGTAGATAAAATAGTAGTTACGGTACCAGTCAGAGAGTCGGGTATAGAGTCATCGACTTTACATATACCAAATAATGAAGCAGAATTATAATTCCTAGTAATCGGATCTGCTACCGAAAAATACTTCGGGAATAGAATGTTTGACTCTGCTGTAAAACCATATGGTTTCTCGTAATTGAGAGTTTTTGATCCAGAAATGAAACCGGTAGTTTGTGAATTACTAGGGTTTTCCCGCTGGTAGGTGACTGCTCCTAGGTTACTAGTCGTGTTAAAGTTGAGATACTTATCCTCTTCAATTGTTTGGCGCAAATTGTTTTTGATTTCATAAGTCGTGTTCTTGGCATATGTTCTAAATCGAATAAGAGTGTCGTCTAAATTGAAACACCTTAAAACGTTTCTCATCGCCTTTTCGGTACCCTTGGCCTTAAAGATATGGGCTAGGTTATTATAAAGGTTTTGATAGATTTGGTCGCGCGTATGCTGAAGGTTGCCTTCGAAGAAGCTGTCTTCGTCGCGATCTTCAAGCGCCTCAAGAATAGTGGCGTCAACAAAGATATCTGGTGAATAAAGCCCAAGACTCTGTGGTAAATGTTGCGCGAATGGAATCGGGTCTGCAGAAGCAGTGGTATAGGTGTGATGCCTAAGTCCAGGTACCTGCTGCATTAGAACATAGAGTTTATCAAAATAGGCTCCCACAATGTGAGAAATAATCTTAAGATTATCATTTCCATTATCTTCGTGTTCTGCCAGCACCCACTCCGGAGCATAATTCATAAACATCGAAGTGTTATTGAGATCATGGAAAGAGCCGCTGCTCAATAAAGAAGTGCGCAGGGAGCCGTATGCAGGGTTCGCAGTGCGAATAATAGGATCTTCATGCTCTTTTATTGCCGCTGAAGCGGAAAGAATTGCTGACCCTGTATTTCTAGAATTCGTGCCGTACCCAGTCCAAACACCATTGCTTACACGTCCAGCATAATCAAGCACAATGCTATCAATGGATGTGTTTGTGGTGATACCCTCATTAAACTTATAGTATAACCCTAGGGTTGCATTAGCTATATCACTGTTGGCTCCGCCGCCGACTTGATCAAACCAGTTTTCACCAATCTGTTTAGCGTTACGAGCCACCTTCCAGAATCTAAATTCATCAATAGATCCCGATAGTTTACCTGCGCCGGCGGGGGCGTCAGATCCACTTGGAGAAGTAAGGAGTGCGCCTATACGCCCCATCATGTTCTTTGAATTAAGTTCCGATATCGCGCTGTCGCCGCCACCAGGGGCGATAGCTGTAACTGTGTCGTTAAGGGCACCGTTAACGTATAGCTTTGCTTTGAACATGCTACCAGTATTATAAAATGCCAGGGCATAATGCTGCCAGACATCGTTTGCTGGGCGCGCGGCGGTACCTATGTTGGCTGAAGCGCTCACCGAGCCAGATTGAACAACGAATGTAACGTTGTCTGGGTAATCCTTATCCAAGAGAATAGTAATTCGACCGTAGTCGTTGTTTACATCGCCGGCGCCGCTACCGGTGACCTCGTTATTCCACATGTCAAAGATAACTTGCTTTTCAGTAAGGGTCGCATCTAGTGAGCCTGATTTGAGCCAGAACTCTACCGTAACACCATCATCAAAATTAGAACGCAGGTTAGATAGTCGGGTGCCCTTCCCATAGTCATCGGGAAGACCAGCAGTTTCATATATATTGGTATCATAAATGTTGCCGTAATTAAAGGCATCTGAATACTGATTTGGGCTTTGATTGATTAGAGCGGATCCGGCGGAGCCTGTGTTTGGTCCACCTTTAAAGGTAATATATTCGAGAGTATCAGAGTATCCATAGCCGCCTGACAGATTTCCAACTTTAGCGCCCCAGCCATCACTACTAACGATTCCGTAACCAGTACTACGAGGATAAAGCTTATCAAAAATATATTTATCTATCTCGAAGAGACTGTTATAGAAGTCATTACGTTCGGCATCAGAGCCGTCGTATGGATAGTAACCTGAAATCTTTTCAAAGGAACCGGAGTAATAAAGCTCGGCAGACCCAAAGAAGGCGAAATTAATAGGATCTGAATAATCTATAGAAGGTACAAACGTATCTTTCTTTTTAAAAAGTTGAGCGGCGTTTTCTTTAGATTCAACAGATTCGAAAGCCTCTTTCTCTGTTTTGTAGTCTTGATAATTGAGGTCTGAATCAAATAGTTTCTTTATACTCATGGTTCACTCTTTTCTACTCTAAATTTAAACGATTCTGCTTGTTCTTGCCAAGACTTCGTTTGTTCATCATAGAATACAAACTTAAAGGCGTATATGTAATTGGGTTCTAAACTCTTCATATTAAAGTCAAAGTAGTTTCCATTAACATCATACGACAGGCCTGTGTGGAAGTCAGAGCCAGTACCATACTCGACAGCTTGATAACCGTCCATCAGGCGATATAC
>Ga0181374_1000340_pt1 | contig 10724 bp, 11 predicted proteins | sample LowvirmetaG_2_FD_130086 | JGI IMG/M metagenome (GOLD analysis project Ga0181374, IMG submission 130086) | Marine viral communities from the Subarctic Pacific Ocean - Lowphox_10 viral metaG | ecosystem: Environmental > Aquatic > Marine > Oceanic | place: Subarctic Pacific Ocean | collected...
GTTTCGATATGAGCCGGCCTTTACGGCGGTTCTAGACGCGCTCACTACCCTTTCGCAACCGCACGCGGACTGGGGTATGGAGACGGCTGCTCGCCTGATCGACGAGGGTCGTCGGCTTGGCGTCGGTGCCGAAAGCGGCGCATTCAGCCTCGACGTTCCCGCCGCTGCGCAAAGCGGTATTGATAGATGGCTCGAAGAGGGCTTGCTTGACCCGAATGCGGATTTTCCAAAGATTCTCGAGCTTGCGAAGGATGTAGGGAGTGAGACGTCTAACCCATCGGAACTAGCGCGCTGGCTGCTAACCACAGTACAAAGGGGCGCGGCGTTCTTCATCGACCGATGGGCACCACCCAATTACTCTAACGATTGGTATGATCGGATATCATTGGATCCGCGTTCCTTCCTAATCGCGGAGCGTTTCGTTCGCGATCAGCTCACCCATGAAAATGGCTCCTACGGCACTGGTTTTCCGGCCTCGCTTGACCGCATTGCGACAGGACTTGAGGGAGCATATCTCCACGCCGCGCGTCAACTTGTAGGTATGGGCTATGGGGCGAATGTTGAAGCGGTCGTGACCGGCGCGCTCCGTGACCTTACTGCCTTCAAGGCTGTGTTCGAGAAGGCGCTCGACGATCTTACAGTCGATGATGTTGAGAGGGCGGAGAATGCCGAAAAGTGGCGCGTCATCTACGATGGCGAGTGCGACTATGCGTATGAGGAATACCACACCTCCGATCCTCACGACGAGGGATACGCGTCTGGCGCCATCGTTGAGCTCTATATCGAAGCCGTCCGTGGTCTGGGTGATTGGAAGGAATTAGAGAAAAACAAGCGTGCCGCCACGTTCGGCCGTTATTGGGCTCGTGCGATCCGTGACTCGGACGATACTGATCGGCCTAGCCCCGAGGAATTGGCGGCCATGTTCGCCGCGGCGCAGGCGGGCGGACACGAAGACGCGGCTTGGGATGCATTGCGAAAGCAATGGCATCCGGATTTCCGGGAGATGCTGAAAAGAGCGATAAGTGCCGGCATTATCGATCGAAGCGACAGCCGTGCCGCGATGGCATGCGCCATATCAGTCGATCAGACTCTGCCCGCCGACGCCTTCGGTAGCTCGCCGACCCCTGTGATGCGTATCGTCTTTCTCTGTGACCTGATCGGAACGCGTAATCGCTATTCGCGGAACCGCAAAGATGGGTTGCATCAACTGATTGACGTGCTGGATCTCCCCTACCGCGAGATTGGTTGGAGGTTGCTTCGCGGCACCTCCCGCGTCGCGCCCCTTGGGCCTCAAGCAGTGGAGGTCCTCCGGCAGGCAGCAGTTACTGCCCCGCCTCGCATTCTCGCCGAGATAGTCCCGCTCTTGATAGAAGCGGGCGATGTCCCGGCAGAACCCATCCGTCGCTGCCTAAATGAAACTGACGACAAGGATCTCGCCGAGGCTGCGGCCTCCGCCGCAGTTGCAATTGAGGACGCGGACGCGATCATGTTGGCCCTCCAGCATCCCCGAGCCAATGCACGCGTGATCGCGCTCGAATTTCTTGTTGCCCGGACCGATCCTCCGTTCCCAGCCAAAATCCTCGCGATGTCGGCAGATGCAGGACATCGGGTCCGTAGAGCCCTGGTGCTTGCTCTCACGGCAAAGGCGCATCCGGCGCATTTGCCCGTGCTGCTCCGAATGACAGGCGACACATGGTCCGACGCCGACCCATCTCATAACGAGGCTGACTCCTATCCTATCGCGCGGGAAGCGGTGGCCGCACTGCTAGCCTATGCCCCCTTGTCTGACGAAATTGGCGCTCATCTCATCGAGCTGGCGACAACGACGCCGGATCGGGGGCTCGGCCAGAAGTGCGTGCAGGTCGCGGCCTGCTATGGCTCACTCGCTATTCGGATGAAGATCCGGGCGATGATCGGTGACCGCGAACGGGGATGGCTTCGGCTCGGTGCACTCGACGCTTTGGTCTTTGCGGATACAATCGAACCCGAAGTCTTGGAACCGTTCACGGCCGAGCGGATCATGAAGCTCGGCCCTGCGCCTGCGGCATCGGCGACCGTGTTGGTTTGTGTCCATGCACCGCTCGAAGTCGCTGTGACGTTGTGCGAACGCATGGCGCATTCGAATGCTCATCGATCGCTTGCAGTTCTCGGCGCCTACTTTCTCCAAGATCGCGCCCCAGATGCTTCCCAGAGGATTCTCCAACTACTCCCAGAGGACCATCCAGCACGTCAAATCTGCGCCGACGAAAACGAACTATTGCCCGCATCAGTGCTGGATGGACTTGGTGACGTCAAGCGACAGCGATGGGTCCGCAAATGGCTGAGAAATCGCATTGCCAATGCGTAAGGGCGCATGTTGGCTTAACCGAGCCGCCGCTTCCCGCCTGTCAGGAAGTTTCATTCTTATTCGCCGCCACAGCCCGCGTGAGTGTCCGCTTTATCAATGTTGCCGCGGTTGCGGTGTGGCAGTTTCACCGGCCGCTCTCCGCCCCCACAGACTTTGCGAAAATGCGGAATGTCAGGGTGTATTTAACACTATTATCGATATGGTTTAGCGCGACGCTACTGTGGTCGCATACGGAAAGTGTTAAATTCATAGCCGTCTTCATTCGCTTTCGACAGAACGAATGAAGGGGCTGCTCAAGCGCGGGTGAGCGGGACCCGGTAGGAGTAAAAGGCCAGCTTCGTGGTCTTCAAAGCCGAACAGAGGTCTTGGTGGTCGCGACGTCCCGGCGCTCACTTCTTCTCGATATGGATCCAGCTGCGGCCGGATACGATGCCCCAATTGCCGGCCTTGTTAGGGCGCCGCCAGCGCGGAATATCCATTTCGCGCAGCGCAACCAGCGCTGCATCAAAATCATCATACTGAACCTCAGAACCCTTTGCACCCACCGTGTAACGTCCGTTGCGGGCGAGCTGAGTACCGAAGTGGCTATTGTCTGCGGCGATGGGGACAAGAAGTACCTTTGGCTTAGAGGTTTCCTCGGCAGCTAGGCCGGAAAGCGCGGACAGTGGTGTGTTGTTCCGAGGGACAGGGTGCAGCTTGGCATGATGTCCGCTATCCCCATCATCAAGCACATCAATTTCCTCCGCTGTGCCACGCACGTCCCGTTCCGCCAGTAGCACGATCTCGGCGGCAGCACGTGCATCCTCACCGGCATCGTGATGCTCGAACCGCAGCCCGAGATGAGCCTTCAAGGAGGCCAGCCCATGTCCGCCGTTGCCTTTCAGCTCCGGCCAAGCGCGCCGCGCAACGCCGACGCTGTCACGCCAGTTCCACGCCGGTTCCGCACGACCAAGCCTTTCGCAGGCCGCCCGCATGGCACTACGGTCAAACCCTGAATGCTGATAGACTGTTTGCCCGGACAGCACCCCGTCAAGCGCGTCGATCACCGCTTCAATGGTTGGCGCACCCTGCACCATGCTATTGGTGATGCCATGCAGACCACTGAACATCCAGTAATGGGTGCGAGGATCGACCAAGGTAACCCATGTCTCGATACTGTCGTCGAGGCGAACACAGGCGACCCCAACCTGGCAAATGCTGCCACGATCGTTATTGGCAGTCTCCACATCCAGTGCAAAGAAACGGAACGGTCCCTCGGGCAGAGCGGGCACTCCGTCGGTAGTAGGTTTTGCAACATAGCCTTTACTAATGAAGCGCTCACGCTGACGACCAAGCGCGGCACGCTCGAAAGCACTCAACCCCATATGCTCGATCAAAGCATCGACCAGGTCCACGGGCTCATCGTATGCCGCCATGCCGCGACGGTTCCAAGCGACCATGTCGGGCGGAGCGAGCGCAATAACCTGAGCCTCCAGCCCGGCAATGTCGCTGTGATCGGGCAGTGCCACCCAAGTGCAACCACAGTGGCGCTCAATGAATGCCTGGCGCAGCCGGCGCACGATCTTCATCTCCTGCACCATATCGGGATTGGTCCGATCCACCCACATCCGCCCTGTATTATACATGTGAGCAAAGTAGTGGCTGTGCGTTTCGGACCCTGTGCGGTGGCGCCGGTGGATACGTTTGTAGAACGCCTCGTCCATCGACGAAGTTGATCCGATATAGCGGAAGGTTCCGGTATGATCGAACAACCCATAAATGCCGCGGACGTCGCGCGGGGCGGCAGAAGTCGGCTGCGGCTTAGCCTGCTGCAGGCGCTCGAGGATCTCGGAGGGGGTCGGAATGATCATGTCCTGCTTCACTTCTTTTCGATACGCTGCCATGTAACACCGCTGACGATGCCCCAAAGGCCATTTTCATTCGGTCGACGCCAGCGCGGTACTGGCATAGTGTTCAATCGTGCTAAGGCGGAGGAGAAGTCGGTGACATCCTCCTCTGCGCCCTTGGCACCGATCCTATAAACCCCGTTGCGCAGGAGATCAGGCGTAAACATTGTTCCATCTCGTGCTACGGGAACAAAGATCATGCGTTCCGGCGCGACGGCTGCGCCTTCATTCTGCGGTTCAACAGACTTGTCTGCTTCGTGCCAAATGGACGGGAGAAAGCCCTTTTTCTTCTGCAGCCAGGCGGCTGCGCTCATCGCCTTGATCCCACCGTTTGCGCCGCGCTCCAGCTTGCTATTCGCATCCGACAGCAGGTTGCGTACCCGGCCCTCGGTGATACCGCCGAGGACTGCCATCGAGTGGAGATCTACTTCACCCTCTCCAGAATCAATCGCCAAGCGCGACCGGGCGAGCCCCGCGATCCGAACCAGCGCATTTGCTCCCTCGTTAAGATGCGCCACGTCACTGCGTGCTGCAAAGGCCGTGACATCGGAGACGAGTTCCTGCAGCCACACCGCGCGCTCCTCGCCAGGAATCTCTGCAGGAGTGACACCATAATGTCCGTAAAGGACAGCGTCCCGAAACCGGCCAGACATCGGCAGTACATCGAAGAAAGCAGACACATCGTCCATTGCTTCCCGCCAGGTTTCAACCTTGGGATAGCCGACCTCGGCAATGGGCTGAACCAGCTGGCGCAAGGGCACCGCAGACAAGGCTGGCCCCATCAGGTCTTCGATCTGCTCCAGAGACTGCATCGTCAGCTCTTGAAGCCACTGGGCATAATCCCAGTCATGGCTTTCAAGAAAGAGCTCCTCACATGCAGCCCTACGGTCTGCGGCGGTCATCAAATCAATCATTTCAAGTGCCTTTCAGCGATGCAGGCGGCGGATTTCGCCACGAACGTTCATCATGTTGCGAATGTCGGAAGGGGTGGTAGGAGCCGTTATGAACCCGACTTCGAACTGAAGACGGTAATGCTTTCCTCCTCTGGCGATCCCCAGCAGATCGAAACCCTCCCGGACACACATCTGCTTGTATTCTCTTATCTGCTTGCAAGTCATAATAAACAACTCAACATTACCCTAATAACGAAACATGTAATATGGCGCGGCGCGGCGGTCAATAGGTAAATGTGATATTACGTGAAGTAGATTTTGTTTTTTTGAACTTAGCTGATCGCATCATATTTTGCACTATTGGCAATTTTGGTTAGGGGGGAAGGTATCACTGCGCCATTAACCCGCAGCAAAATTTTGGATGGCCCAAGCTATCTACTGCAGGAAGCAAGCCTTTGTGGCTGCCTGTCCAGCTCCTTTGCCAATGGGTGCGAGCGTATGACGTTGCCTCACAACTTCAACATGTTGGCAACGGTAGTCGGTCAGCATATACGGCTCGAATGACAATCCCTCTTCGCCACGAACCTATCAGCGTCGACGCTGACAGGTACGACTTGGCACACCTAGAAGCGTTCGCGATCTCAATCGCAGGAAAAGGCAAAGAGCCGGGCACAGACCTCGGAATCGTTGTCGTGTTTTCATGCCACGTCTACACGGAACGTGCCAAACACGCCGAAGAACATCATATGGTAGACCATCACGGTACAAAGCGTTGCTTTGATCGTGAACGGTATGCAATGTCACACAGTCTTCCCGCACGAATCCGAGCACAGATTGCGGCAGACGCACTAACCTTCATATCAAGAAGCTTCGGTGGGAACGACAATCTGATCTTGATAGAAGATGAAGAGGGGCAAACTTGGACGATAATCTTTTGCTTGGAGCCAATCTTAGATTCCGAGGCCGGCCACTCTGGTGTTCGCATGGAGATCCTATCTTGCCATGCGAAAGAAGTCGACCAGAAGAAGATTAACCGACGCAATATCAGCTACTTCGCTCGAAAATGTATTTTCGATGAGCAACGTATCCCAAAACTTTAAGGGCTCAGCCTAAGCTGAGCCCTGAATAGTCAGTCCATTACCGTGGTGTACGAGACCGAGATAGAAGCATGCATGTTCATGCACTACCTTGGTTGACATGACGGCGACATCTAAGTCAGCCCGTCTAGCCAACAATATGGCCCTTGTGGCGATCCGTGTCAAGGAAATTTCGATGATATATCTCTCATACACAACCCGCAAGTGGCTGTTACAAAACACAAACTCTTTAAAATACTGCTTATTTTCCGCAGCAAAACGTCTATCCTGCGAGCGCGCGCATGGCGATGAGAATTTAGAACGGGATTGCCGCAATTTCGTCCTTGCGAGCCTCCTGTTCATCTGGCGTAAGCAGTTGACCACCAGAACTTTCCTGTCTGAGGCACTCTGTATTCCGACGGAGCGCCTTCTCCCGCTTTTGGCGGATAGAGTTCATCTCACTAGAGAGTTTTTGGCCACGCCTAGAGCCTTTGCCAACGACATGCCGGATACCTCCGAGGTGCGCCAACAATCGTGTCGATGTAATATCAATCTCGTCGAGCGTTACAGCGCGCTGAAAGTCTCTCCATAACTCTTTGGACCGCCGCTCCACGCGCTTTGGAACCACTAAGTTACTGCCCACAACGCCAACCCCAGTGATGAAAACAGCTTTGTTGCCCGTTTGATATTTCAGCTTGTGTGATTTCAATCCAGCCGATGAGATTATCTCTCGAACTTTCACAACAAACTGTCCGGGTATAGAAGCTCCTGATATCGTAACATCATCAACCCACACCGTATGATCTAACTTATGCAAAACGCAGAGATCGGAGATAGCATCGAACATCGGCCTATGCACAAGGGTGGCAAGAACAGGAGTCAAAGGTGAACCAAAGCAGGCTTGATCGTCTGCGGTGGCAACGTGGGCGATGAGACCGGCCACATCACCCGCCATACCAAACTGATCGGCAAGCGCCGCACGGATCATGCTCCGTGTTGTTGAGGGGTAAAACTGTTTGATATCCAACGTGAGATACTGAATGGCGTCCAAGTGAGCCGCTGCGTTATCGCGTTGCGATCTGGCTTTACGCGGGCTCATTAAATAGCTGGGCTGAATGATCTTGTTGAGATGAAATTTTAGACGTTCATGGACGGCCCGAAGGTCGGAAACAGGGTAAACTAGCTTTCTAACCTTTCCGCCAGATTCAATATCCCTTCGTACAAGAAACTGTTCTTTGAAACGTGAGGTTGCAAACCTCCGCAACTCATCTCTTGTCTCCCTGACGAGATTTGCAACATCTCTTTGTGTTGGCTTCTGTGCAAAGGGCGAGCGCTTAAGGTCATAGCGCTCATACGCCTTACGGGGCCGGCGCTTTGGCAACGTCCAAGTCCTTAGGCTTAAGAGCTTCAAGAAGATCGAGCGCCTTGCGCGCTACAATTAGACGCCCTCGTCGAACGGGTGTCTCGTCCTCAATTTCTTCGGCAAAGAACATGAGTTGAGACTTACGGACACCCAAAACATCACTGTAACGGTTAAGCGTTTCTAGCGTTACTGACTTCGACCCGCGTTCAATTTCAGACACCATGGTCTGTGACAGACCAAGCATCTCGGCTAACTCTACTTGAGAGTACCCCCAATAGAGCCGCGCAAGCGTAAGCGCTTCGTTTAGCATTGGTTTTCTTTTCTCAGACATGTGGATGCCTAAGGGCTGTGAAAGGGTCACCGCCGCCGACCCGCGAGACTTCCGGGATCACTCCCAAAAGTTCCAGTCCATGCTCAACAGGCGAGCAATAGTGACTAGAGCGGTCCATGCGAACCGCCATTTCGAAGGTTTCTTTCGGTGCCGCCGCTGGTGCTGAACGTCTTTCTTTCGCATGTCTTTTACTCCTCGATTCCGGCCAGAATTGGCCCCCGTAGGAATGAGGATGCTGATCAGCGGCGTTTGACCCTTTACATGCCGCACCCAACCCCGGTGGGGTGCGGCGCGCGGCCAGCCCCCGTGCCGAGACGCAGGTGTGAGACGAAGGCATTAAGCCTTCACAGGGCCTCTGGCCCCAGGACTCGTCGGGTTCTGCATACGAAAGGTTCATCACACTTGGAGATATAGGGATTCGGTCAAATGGATGCAAGTATAGTATTGCTCTAGGTAATATTATACTTCTGGATGGTGTGCTCTTCGCTCCCCCAAGACAATCGACTCTCCTAAAGACGTATAAGACCCTTCTATGTGAAGCTCGCCTTTTCGGGCTACAATGAACGAACGCTTTGACTGTCTAGCCATTGTAGGCTGGCTACTGCAGCGAACGTCAAAAAGCCGCACACACCAGACCTTGAGGAAATGCGGAATGTCAGGGTGAATTAACACTATTATTAATAGTGTTAAGTTAACCGGGGCTTGAGATGACTAGATTAGCAAGGAATGGGGCCTGTTCCTACTTCAAAATTTAACAGTTTTCATGCATTGTGTTAAATATGAGTGAAATGCGCCTCCACGATACCCAGGGAAATCGGCTCTATCTCAATGCCGAAGAGCGCGCCGCTTTTCTCGCTGCGGCCCGGCGGCAGGCCGCACGCGACCGCACCCTATGCGAGACCCTGCACTGGACCGGGTGCCGACCGTCCGAGCTCTTGGAGATCACACCGGCCAGGATCGACCTATCCGGTGGCACAATCGCGATCCGCTCCCTGAAGAAACGGCGAGACGCCGCAGGACATCAGAAAACCATATTCCGGACCGTGCCGGTCCCGCCCGATTTCCTCGATACTCTGAACACCGCCCATGGAATCCGGGAGGCCCAGAAATCGCGGCGCAAAGCGACCGCCCCCATCTGGGATCTGAGCCGTGTCCGGATCTGGCAGATCGTGAAGCGGATCATGATCGATGCGGGCATCCCAGATGCACCGCACCGCTCCCCAAAGGGTCTCAGGCACGGATTTGGGATCAACGCGACAGTTCAGGGCGTACCGCTGCACATGTTGCAGCGCTGGCTTGGTCACGCTCAACTCAGCACCACTGCGATCTACGCCGACGCGGTCGGGAAAGAAGAACAGGACATTGCGGCCAGAATGTGGGGGAAGTGCTGATCATGTTATCCGTCGAAGAGAGAATACTGCTTTTGGATGAAGTCGCCAGCACGGCTCGCTCATCGTGGCAAATACTTCTTATAGGTCATGAGCGCTTTTCAGATTTCCCAGAAGAGCATCGACAGCATCCAGCCTACTTGGGGTATTGCAACATGACAAACCTACTCAGTGTAAGCCTTATGACCGCTTGTTACGCACTGATTGATATCAATCGGAAAACCTATTCTTTTCATCATGCAATATCGGACAAGGACTTGCAGATTTCGTCGAACGTTAAGAAGCACTGTGACGTCTGCTTTTCTCTGAGAGGGAAGATTTCCAAGTATCGGAACAATGTGGTTGCTCATGTCAACTCCAAGCGAAGCCAGTCAGATTGGGCCGATGCAACGGGCATCAAAAATGAAGAAATCGGTGAATTTCTTCATAGTGCTAGGGCCGCCATTGAAGAGCTTGTTCGGGACAACCTTGGAGGAGTCTTGGCACCGGTTGTTTCAATGCCGGTTAGAGAATTTTTCTTCGAGTATTGTCGCGGGATTACCGGCATTGAAAGCGCTCGTCGTGGAATCCCGTGAGCATAGCGAGTAACCGCTGGGTGAGCCCACAGTGACCTATATTCCTTGGACCACTCGTTATAATCTTCTTATGCCTAGGTTTAATATCGTTTAGTAAGATATTTGCTCATGTAGGAACTTTTTCCAGTTGGGTGTATTTTGGTACTTAGGTGCGAATTTTTTGAACATTTCTGCGAACTTGGAGACGTATATGTGATCCGCCTTTGTGACGACTTCACCTTTACGGTCTCCGCTGGGTATTCGCATAGCATCGGCATCCTTGTATGCTTGCTTGCGGAACGGGTTCTTGTCAGCACCGTGTATGCGATCAAGCTCTTCCATCATAGATATTCGAAGAGCTTGTTCAGAGGCATGGTGTGCTCTCAGCTGGTCGAGAGTAAAGTTCAGATCAAGGATCTCTTGAGCATCTTCCGCACGAAGGGCACGCAATTCCCGAATTTTGGCATTCAGGACGTGAATATCGCCAGCCAAGTTGTTAGTTTGAGCGCGAAGGTATCCTGTCAAATAACTCATCTTAAATCTCCTGAAGTCACCTCATCTTAAGTGGCTTTAAGCTGTAGTCCAAACCCTAATGACCGCGCCGGATTTGCGAAGGCTGGTCTTTCCAGAGCGGCGTAGAAGGTTGCCTCTGCTTCCGCTGGCGGGATGTTCCTGATGGGTTCCAGTAGTGGGCGGTGGTTGAACCAATCGACCCATTCCAAGGTGGCGTATTCCACGGCGTCGAAGCTGCCCAGGGGCCACGCCTGTCAACGGCGGAGTAAAATTCGGCCATTGTGGCGGAGCAAAAGTCGGCCAGTTTGGGGCGAGCGCCTTGGAGCGTGCGGCCCTCATATAGCAAGCCCGGTCCAAGGCGCATTGGCCGTCA
>Ga0181374_1000348_pt1 | contig 10657 bp, 5 predicted proteins | sample LowvirmetaG_2_FD_130086 | JGI IMG/M metagenome (GOLD analysis project Ga0181374, IMG submission 130086) | Marine viral communities from the Subarctic Pacific Ocean - Lowphox_10 viral metaG | ecosystem: Environmental > Aquatic > Marine > Oceanic | place: Subarctic Pacific Ocean | collected 2015-12-09
ACGGCCAATGCGCCTTGGACCGGGCTTGCTATATGAGGGCCGCACGCTCCAAGGCGCTCGCCCCAAACTGGCCGACTTTTGCTCCGCCACAATGGCCGAATTTTACTCCGCCGTTGACACTCCTCGAACTGCGCGAGACGCTCGCTGACAATTCCCTTGGCAGATTGGGCATCATATCCGGTCAACCTGGCTAGCGTGTCGAGCTGTTCCATATGTTCCGACAAATGCTGCTCTGAATCCAAGTGACTAATTGCATCTGATGTTTCCGTGAATTCGTAGCTCGCGACACGATCTATGGCTTCGTCAACGTCCTCGGGCACTTCCTCGTCCATATGCTCCTGAACACTTTCGATGATATTGATGAGCTCATCAACCGGCGCACCGCCTTCAACAACTTCGATTAACCGTTTAGAAATAAGGTCAAGCAAATCTGATTTCAGTGGATGCTCGTCATCAACATAGTTGCGAACAAACCAGTGCAGATTGGGCAATGACTGCCCATCACTCCAGGTGATCAACATAAGCTTGTTCTCAGCCAGCATGGTATGAGCTTTTTGGATAAACGCATCGCTGCCGGACGCCTCCCACCATTGAAACAGCAGATCGATGCGATCCGACAAGGAGCTGTCATCATGCACATAGCTCCAGAAGTTCTGCGTTTTCTCTTTCTTCATGGACGGGGTCGCATCAATGCGCATCGCGAAATCTAGGAAAGCGTCAGCAAAGCTCTTCAATATATCAGGGTGCTGCTTATAGACGTCCTTGACGTGCGACCAGATCGCAGCAGCAGTCTCAGCGCGTAGAACGCTTGCTGGTAGCAGCGCTAGGAACTCACGATCTATGAGATAGGACTTTAAAAAGTCACGCACCGATGGATTAACAAACGATACCTTCTGCCCGGAGATTGAGAGAAATCCCGACTCAAGAGATTTTAAGGCATCTTCAAAATCTGATGGTGTGGTCGGCTGACCATAATGGCCAGACACATGACGGTGCAGCTCGGAGTACTGAGAGCGTAGCGTCCCAATCTCCGTTCCGAACTGGCTCGAGAAGAAAAGCGAAACAAGAAGGTCTTGTGCCTTCATCTCAAGCGCGCGGAAGGGCTTGCTCCAAATCAAATCAGGGTCTTCAAGGGCTTCAAAGACGTGGCGGGGGTAATCCTTGGCTTCTACGTTCTCAAGGCCATCACTGGAAACCGAGGCAATTACGCGCGGGTTATAGTTCTTATGATCTATAATCTTTTTGAGCCAGTCGCCTTCCAGCAATGCGGCACAGTGTTCGCTCGATAAATCCGAGACAGCCAAGTGATTGAAGAGAATGTAGGCTTTTATTTTTCTCGTATAGGAGCCAACATCCAGTAGGTACTTTGTCAACTGGAAACGTTTGTCATCAACGTAGTCCGAGAGCCTTCTCGCTTCTTCAAAAATATGAGCACGAGTGGTCAGAACAAATCTGGCATTCTTGGAGGCTTGGACACGCCGAACAAAAGTCGCAAGAGCAGACTCACGTTGCAAGAGCGATTGCTTGTCCAACTCAATGCGCCCAAGGAAGTCGTCAAAGAAGAAGATCGTTGGGGTTGCGTCATCGATCATTTCGAAGCCCTCATCTAGCGTTCGGATCGCGACAAATCGCCAATTCTCGTTGAGGTAATAGTAGGAGAGCATCTTGGCGAGAGTGGTCTTCCCGACACCCGGCGGCCCAGAGATGATGAGAACTTTTTCCTTCTCCAGTTTCGAGAATGCCTCGTTAAAACTTTCATTGCGGACATACACCCTCAGGTCAGCAAGAATTTCGCGCTTGGTCGCCTGGGTGTAGGCTTCCAGCCCTGATCGGAGGATGCGCTCCAGAACGGCTGCTGATGATAGCCAAAGTTTGAGGTGGGACTTTTCGATATCGGGGTATCGCCGAAGTGCATCCTCGATATCTTGCTGTGACCAGATATCTCCGGGGTCGACAAGGTAGTCGCCCAGTATACCTGCAAGCGTATCGGCGCGCGCAGGAGTGAGGGATTGGGACGTGAAAAGAATATAGCGATCAGGCGACAATCGCTCCAGCTTCTTGACTTCCCTGCCCACAGCACGCTTCAAGTCTGAGAAGGTCGATCCGATATAGTGCTTGCACTGTAGAATTGTCCCTTTGCCGTCCTTGGCATGTCGGCCATCAACGCCGCCATCTGGGCCAGGACCAAAGCCGGAGAAGCGCATTCCGGTTTCTTTAAGCGCAATGTCTCTGCACAGCTCTTCAAAATCTATATCGGAAAGATTGGAAAGCGCCGACATTAGGACTCGACCAGATGAGCAGCATTTGGATCGTACTTAAAGTTCTTGATCGTTCCGTCCTTAATCTTCTCCACCGCATCCTTGATTACAAACAGCGGCACCAGAAACCATTCGCGCGGCACAACCGGCCGTCCGAACCTATCTATAATCTCGATCTCAAGCCGAGCCGGTTCAAAGATGCGGTGGATCAGGTTTTCCAACTTTGTTCGGTTGATGTTGTAGAGCTCGTAGGTGGCAACAATTTCAACATTCGCCATCAAAAATGTGGGCTGAAGGTGCGCGCCTGCGATGCGTTTATCAACGCTCATGTTGGTTACACCGATCTTGTGCACCAGCTCTCGATTTTCCGCAACAAGTGGATGGTCGGCCTTGCTACGAAGCACATAGATAGTCCCGCTTGCCTCGTCCCCATCAATCGTCTGATCTGAAAACAAGGGTCCGGCGGTAGGTTCAGTTATCCTTCGCCCTGCATCGTCCTTGTTCAAAGCACGTTGGAGCGAGCGCATGAGCATGTTGCTCTCGGTGCCGTTGTCAAAGATGACTCGCAAGCGCGCGTCAGTGCGGCCATGTTCAGTTGTGGTGATCTCACCCTTTTCAGCGACGTAAGCTTTCTGTCCACTGACAATAAAAAAGCGTCCCTTCTCGATCTCAGCTTTCATCTCGAAAGGTCGCGTCTCACGCAATCCAGTGTTCAGCTCTTTTTGAACTTGCTCGAAGAGCGGCTTAAAGGTTTCGAAGTCCTCACATCGTTCGCGGCTCGCAATATCTTCGGCTGCTTTTTTTTCTGCGGTCGAACGAACGTGCTTCAGCTCCGTAATCGGTGGAGCTTCAAAATCGATCCCCAACTCAGCGAGTAGCGCATCGTCATCAAGCTCTTCCGCGTCAGCAGACGGTACGTGTGCTGCACCAGTCAACAGCCCTTGACTGTCTTGGGTTTCAACAAGATCACGGCACTCTTGCAGTTCCCGAATCCGGTCCAATCGCACAGCGTAAAGACGCTCAAATATGTCTCGTTCTTCACCATGTTGCGGCGCGCTTCCGTGTTCTTCGGTGAAGCGCTGTATCTCTTCGAAACCAGCAATGATACGCTCTTCGCGCGGCGTTCGACTAGCGGCTTTTTTTATGTCAACCTCGACGCCTAGTTCGGCCAGAAGGTCATCGTCGTCTTGCGTGAATTCCTTAACCATTAGCGGCCTCCTGCTTCATGCGGGCAAGGTAAGCCACACCTTCAGCCATCTTCTTCTCCCAAGCATCGGGCGATGTAATATCGGGCAAGCGCCCGCGTTCTTGTTTGAACTTCACAGCACGCCGCGCCAAATCCCGCGCCTCTTCTGGCGTAAGCTGAACTTTCTTCGCGGAAATAACCGCGGCAACTTGTTTGAGGCTTTCTTCACTCATTGTCTTAGCCAAGATCGCATAGGCCTCGCTGAATGGGTTGATCCGGTCAATCAGGTCGATGTCGAGGTCACGCACGTCCATCGCGAATTTCCGCACGCCATCGATCAGCGCAGTGTTCCCGCTCGTTTGCGCATCATCATCTGACGCTGAAAGGGCAACCTCCTTGGCTTTTTGCGTAAGATTCAAGGCAGCGACAGCATGCTGGCGCACGGCTTCTTGATCTTCAGCATCCATCTCAGGAAACTTTTGTCCAACGATCTTGCCCATACGCACTTGAGTCAACTCTTCTGGCACAAGTTCTTCATCGAACAACCCGCGCTCGATTGCTGTCCTGTCTTGAACGAAGGCGGTGATGACCTCGTTCAAGTCTTCTTGGCACACGCGTTTTGCCTCTTTGCTTTTGGGCGCTGCTAGTCCCTTAATCTCGATCTGGAACTGACCGCTTTCCTCGTTAAAGCCGACATTCTCCTTCTCAGGATCATAGCCGCCCTCGCCATAGTCAAAGCCTTCAACCGGCCCACTTTTTGGGCTCTTGGGTGAGAAGTTGAATCGCGGAGCAAGCACCTGCTCCATGAGCAAGCTGGCGGCGATTGCCTTCAGCGTATCATTCACCGCTTCAGTGACGGCTGCTTCGGCGGCATCCGGCTCAGCAATAAGATTGGTAAAGCGGGCGCGTGATTTGCCCTCGGCATCACGGGTCGCGCGGCCAATAATCTGCACGATCTCCGTCAGGCTTGCCCGATAGCCGACTGTCAGCGCATGCTCGCACCAAATCCAGTCAAAGCCTTCTTTGGCCATCCCCAGGGCTATGATGATGTCCACATGACCACGATTGTTCTTCTGGGCGGGGTCTTTCAGCGCGCTCGATACCTTGTCGCGCTTCACCGCCTCATCATCCACCAGATCAGCGATCTTCAGAATGCGCCCCTCTGGCGTCTTCACAAGTTGAAAGCCGGTCTTTGGGTCTGATCCTTGCCAGTCACCGAGGGAGTCGATGATATGCTCGACCTCTTTGTGCTTGTCCTTCGTGCTCTCGCGCGAATTTACGCTCGGGATGTGCAGGATCGTCTTCTCGTTTGGATCGAGCACTTTCAGGATGTCGTCAGCATAAGAGCCTGAATAGAAGAAATAACCGATATCAAGCGTCTTCAGATATTTATAGCCGTTCAACTGCTCGTAATAGGTATAGGTGATGGTGTCGAACTTTGCCTCGTTCTCGGGCAACAGGATCGGCACGGCGTCACCGCGAAAATAGCTGCCGGTCATGGCAACTACATGCACGCGGTCACGCGCGATGAAGTCATTGAGCTGCTTGCCAAGGATGCTGTCTTCGCTCGCGGAAACATGGTGGAATTCATCAACGGCGATCAGCCGGTCGTCGAATGCCTCAACGCCAAGCTTTTCCACGGCAAAGCGGAAGGTGGCATGGGTGCAAACCAAAATCTGATCACTGCTCTCAAGGAAAGCTGTGACCGATTTCACCTTGCCGCCGTCCGTCCCAGGTGAGTTGCAAAGGTTCCATTTCGGCGCGACTGTCCAATCGGCCCAATAGCCGAACTTGCTAAGCGGTTCGTCAGCAAAGCTTGATCCAATGGACTTTTCCGGCACCACCACGATTGCCTGCTTGAGCCCCTGATTATGAAGCTTGTCCAGCGCGATGAACATCAACGCGCGGCTCTTACCCGAAGCAGGAGGCGACTTGATCAGAAGATACTGTTCGCCCCGCTTCTCATAAGCACGTTCCTGCATCGCCCGCATGCCAAGTTCGTTCGATTTGGTCGAGTTGCCGTTTTGGGCGTAAGTAACTGAAACGGATGGGACGCTAGCGATTTCGTTCATTTTTTCCTCTATCAAAATTAACTTGGGAATGCGCGCGCAAGGTGCTTTGCATCCAAAATTAGCTGTAAAATTGTGTATCTCGGTCCCTGAACCGCACAGACATCAGCCGAGGTGAATCTAATTGGCTCAATCTCGATAGGCTGCTTAGAGAAAAACACATTATAGCGCCCAACTCGATCAAGGGGCTCAAAGTGGTCAATTCTAGCGTAGTGTGTAATGGCTGAAATTGGTTTAGTTTGGTAGACGGCGACATACTTTAGGTCCGGGAGTCGCTTGCGGTCGACTTTTAGATTTGGCCAACGCTTCTCACCTAGGTAGACCTCGTTGAATCCAATTGAATGCGCGGGTACGACTATGGTGTCAAAACTAGGCCGGTCTTCACTTAATTTCTCAGTTATCATTACTCTGTTCCCCGTCCGGTCGTCAGCTTTTCATATTGTCCGAGCAGTGCTTCCAAGCGCTCGGTATCGTTCTTAAAACACCTGCCAACGAATATTCGCTCAAGGACTTCGTCGTTGCGATCATGTGTGTCGCGTAAGTCTTGTGGCATCTTCTCTGGATCATAGAGGTCTGCAATCGTTGAAGGAAAATGAGCTTCGCGCGAGAGCAAGATATCGGCGCCACATTCTGCAAGGTCAGTTTTATTTTTGCTTGTCATCACTGGAAGTGGGAACGTGTTCCATCCCAGCAGATTTGAATACCTAATGTCGCTCTTTAGCCTCCCACATACAGTCGCGACCCATACATGGTGCATTCGGCTGCTTAGGACTGCAAACTCATGCAGGCCAGCGTCAACAATTTGCATGTGGGGTGCAATAACTAGGTCGTCTTTTCCGAGCAATCCCGCAGTGACATACTCCCGTCGTTCAGAAAGAACCTGCGGAACAAAGATTTTGTCCTTTTGTGTATGACGCCTCTCGGCAAAAAGCATCGGGACGCTCGCAAGTTTCTTGGTTGCGGCGCGAGCGCTGGCTGCCCGATAGTCTCGCACTGCTTCAAAAACTGAGGAAAACTCGCTAATTTGAGAAGTGGAAAGACAGTTTTTATCGGCAACATAAATGCTCCTTCGCACTAATCCTCGAATAAATTCAGCTCCACCAATTGCGCGCTTTATTATATTTAGGTTGTCACTTTCGCTGGCTACATACCGCGCATAATCTACAGCAGTTACATTAAATAGGCCGTTGTCATTCGACATGCTACCATAGCCCATAGGACTTAGATCGGACAAAGGCTTAGAGCGCTTCGTCACGACAACATCTGGCATGGGTACTAGATAAGGGCCAATATTCCCGACACTTCGCCTAACTCCGGATTCGAAGATGTACCGGTTTGAAGTCATCGATGTTCTTGAGCAGCCAACAGTGCAACATATCACCCCAGCGTTCTTCGCCGCATTGTTTGACCACGGAAAATTCGTATGGCACCAAGAAATGGAGATTGAATATTTCTTGAGGATGTAAAGAACTACTTCAGCTTGCTCTCCTTGAAAAAGACTCGACGTACTGACAAACGCAAAAGAGCCCTTTTCGTAGTGGGAAATACATCGCGCTGCGATCAGAAACCAACAGCCAATGTAGTCTATGTTTCCAAATTTCACCTTCTCATTGCCAAATATTCGCTCAATCTCGCTTTTTTGCTGCTTATCTTGATATTTGGTTCCAAGATATGGCGGATTTCCGCAGATATACGTTTCTCCACCCTCGTTCTCAAAATCAATCTCAGCCTGATCGAGAGGCGTGTTGAATAGATCGTCACCGTGCATCTTCACGCCAGTCCCTGTTGGAGGGCAGATACTCAGCCAGTCGAGCCTCAGGGCGTTACCGCAGGTGATCCAGTTCATCGCATCAAGCGGCAAGAATTCGGCAAGCGCCTCCTTCTGCCCGCGATAGGTCACGTCGCACTGATACTCGGCGATGATCAGTGCCAGCCGCGCGATCTCGGCGGGGAAGTCGCGCAATTCGATCCCGCGATAGTTGGTCAGGGGGATTTCAGTGCGCCGGTCGGCTTCGTCGCGCCGTTGGTTGATCTCGGCCTCAACCGCACGCATTTCCTTGTAGGCGATGACGAGGAAGTTGCCCGACCCACAGGCCGGATCGAACACCCTGATCTTGGCCATGCGGTTGCGCAGGTTCAAAAGCTTGCGCGGGTTGTCTCCAGCCTCTTCCAGCTTCTCGCGCAGGTCATCAAGGAAGAGCGGGTTCAGCACCTTCAGGATGTTCGGCACGGATGTGTAATGCATGCCAAGCGCGCCGCGCTCTTCATCATCGGCAACGGCCTGGATCATCGAGCCGAAGATGTCGGGGTTGATCTTCGTCCAGTCGAGGCTGCCGATATGCAGCAGATAAGACCGCGCGATCTTGCTGAAGCGCGGAACGTCATCGTTGCCCGAAAAGAGCCCACCGTTCACATAAGGAAAGACATTCGCCCAACGGGCAATGCCAGCCGCTGTACGATCTTTAGCCTTGGTGTTCATGGCGCGGAAGAGCTCGCTGATCACCTCATGGGTGTTTGAGGAATCTCGCTCGCTCATCTGTTCAATCGTCTTGGTGAACTGATCCGCGCTGGCAAATATGTCGGTGTCTTCCGCGAAAAAACAGAAGATCAGCCGCGCCATGAAGTGGTTCATGTCGTGACGGCGTTCTGCGGTGCCCCATTCGGGATTGTCTTTCAAGAGCTCGACATAGAGGCGGTTGAGGCGACCCGTCGCTTTGATGTCGAATGAGCTTTCGCGGATTTGTTTGACGGTGCTGATCCCAGCTATAGGCAGGAAGAAGCCGAAGTGATCGGGGAAGTTTTTGTAGGCACAAGCGATCGTTTCGCCGGTATTGAGGTCTTCAGCTTCAAGCTCGTTGCCGTCCGTCGCCAGCACAAATTTGGCCTTGGCTTTGACGGTTGAAGGGCTGACCTTCAACGCCGCCAAGGTTGCCGTGACCGCGCCCTCGTCACAGACGGCGATATGGATGTTGTTGGTTTGAAGAACGCCACCAAGATCGGACTTGTTGGAAGCGCCGGAACGAAGACGTTTTAACGTCGTGGCTTTGTTTCCAAATGCTTCGAGGAATGCATAGGGAAATTCCTGAGCGTCAAAGGGCTGCTCAGCAAGTGCGGAAATGGCTTCTTCAATTTCAACGGCGTTCAAGGTTCAGCGACTCCATAGCTATAGGTTGAACCTAGCAGCTAGCTTTGTTGTGTGCATCCACAGACATACAAAATCTAGCGGATATCCACATCTTAGCCGAGGGGCATCGTCGGCACGTGTTCATGATCCAGCTTTGACAAGATGGCGGCATCCAAACTGCGTAGGGTTGGTCTGGGCTCCAAGGGCGTGAAACAGCCTTGGTCGATGGGTTGGTTCCAAGGAAGGGTAGCGCGAAAGCTCCCGCCTTGGTCTGGGTTGCAAGGGGCAGGAACGCCCTTTGATCTCGATGAAATCGTCTCCATGACATGGTTAGGTTTTCTAAGGGCGCGAAGGCCCTTGGATCGAAGGTTTGCAAAGGAGAGCGAAGTCTCATTGCGACTGATTGAACGGGGATACGTTCTACTGGCTCTGGGATGGGCTCAAGCCCTGTTCTGAGCCACTGGCCGGGGGGATGCAACGGGGGCGCGCAAGACTGAAAGTCTGGAGCGGGCCCCCTTGCCAAGATGTGAGTGGTACTACCACGCACACATCTTGCACATCACTGATTGCTCCGCTTTCGCCGCATCTGGGGGCCTAACTGCTGAATGGCTTGATACGATTGATAGCTACTGCGCTGAAGCCGAGTTGATGATAGGTCTAGGTCATGCCTAGCCGGAAGCGTCGATACAACAGGACATCACCGACATTCGGTCCGAAAAAGTTCGGTGCTGCTGTACGCCGTTATTTGAAGGAGCGCGAACTGCTGTCCAAGGCCGAAGACCACCAAACCTTCCCCTGGCTCGTTACGATGGTGAAGATTTGGGTGGAAGGACAGACCTCTCAGGCGAACTTCGACGGTGTGTCGGTGCGCACCCAGAACAAGCTGCGCAAGATGTCGTTGGAGACGTTGCAGACGCTCTATTCACTTGGTCAAAGGAATGGTCTGATCATTCGGCCTGAGGCCTTGGGGCCATGCATAGACGAACTTGTCCCCGACATCCCGACCCGATCACTTTTTAAATTGGCGCTGCGAAAGCAGTGTGCGGTGTATCTGGAGCAGACGCTTTGGTCGGAGCCTGGCCGCATCCCGCCTGTTGTGAAACCCAGAGAAAAGCCGATTCCTAACAGGAAGCGAGACGAGTTGCCCGACCCAGAGCAACCAGCATGGGCAAGCATCAATAGGCGTGAACCAAAGAAGTTGCAGATAGCATGCCGCGTCGAACCGCAGGTCAAAAAGCGGATCAAGTTGGCCGCCGAGGAACGTGGGTTGAGCCAGGCTGCGTGGTTAGATTGGACCATCACCTCGGCACTGGTTGATCAAGGTTTCGAAGTTCACCGTGTTCGGCCGTATAAACCAAAGTTTTCTTCGCCCGTTGTTCAGTACAGGACACCTAGAAAGGTACTGCCCGCACCAGAGCAAAGCCGAAATGCCAGCGTCAACCGAGCGGACAGATCAACATCCTTGCGTATGTGCGGGAAGCTCGCCGAATACATCGATGAGGCAAGGAGGCCAAATCTGGATCGGTCGGAATGGTTGAACGCGTCGATCCGTAGCTTCCTAGACTCTGGCGAAGAGCTGCCAGATTTCTTAGCCAGTGGGCCACTTACGGAAGTCTGCGCCTTGCGCTTCGAGCGCGATTTCTTTGATGTGATAGAGGCCGCGACAGCAGAGTATGGCCTCACAAAGTCGGCCTGGTTCCGGCGTGTGGCGTACTGGAAGCTCAAAAAGCTCCATAAATCATAGCCTTAGTCATTTTGTATTGCAGTATGTATTTTGCGATATCGCATCTAGCAGTGACTAATTTCGCAAAATAGCGTTTCGCAGATAACGTTCTTTCTAATGAGTAGAGGTAGTTAGAGCCATCTACCTGACCCAACCTGGGGTCCTCATTTGTACGTGCCTACATTTGAAATTGTCCGAGTTGGCCAACTCGAACAACAACCAGCCGGGCCAACCAGCCCACAAACCTAAACCACCCAACGTTGAAAGCACCGCTTTCAGTGAACGGGACAGGTGTGA
>Ga0181374_1000349_pt1 | contig 10632 bp, 8 predicted proteins | sample LowvirmetaG_2_FD_130086 | JGI IMG/M metagenome (GOLD analysis project Ga0181374, IMG submission 130086) | Marine viral communities from the Subarctic Pacific Ocean - Lowphox_10 viral metaG | ecosystem: Environmental > Aquatic > Marine > Oceanic | place: Subarctic Pacific Ocean | collected 2015-12-09
AGATGATCTTCGCCGGCTGGACGCACCAACCGGCAGAGGATCTCGCGCGCGAACTGTGCCGGATCCTGCCCGATGAGCTGACCCGCGTGTTCTTTTCTGACAGCGGTTCGACCGCAGTCGAGGTCGCGCTGAAGATGGCGCTCGGCTTCTGGACGCATCGCAGTGAGGACCGCAGCCGGATCGTGGTGATGGAGCATTCCTATCACGGCGATACGATTGGCGCGATGTCGGTGGGCGCGCGCGGGGTGTTCAATGCGGCCTATGCGCCGATGCTGTTCGATGTCGGGCGCGTGCCTTTTCCCGGCGGTGATCCGCAGCCCACTCTCGACGCGCTCGAAGCCGAATGCGCTGGCGGGGCGGCGGCGTTCATCGTCGAACCGCTGGTGCTGGGGGCGGGCGGCATGCTGATGTATCCCCCTGCGGTGCTGGCCGAGATGCGCGCGATCTGCGCCCGCCACGGCACGCTGTTCATCGCCGACGAGGTGATGACCGCTTGGGGCCGCACCGGCACGCTGACCGCCTGCGAACAGGCCGATGTCGTGCCCGATATCATGTGCCTGTCCAAGGGGCTGACCGGCGGGGCGATGCCGCTGGCGGTGACCATGGCGAGCGAGCCGATCTGGGACGCGCATTACTCGACCGACCGCACGCGCACGTTCTACCATTCGTCGAGCTATACCGCGAACCCGGTGGCCTGCGCGGCGGCCAATGCCAATCTCGCGATCTGGCGCGAGGAACCGGTGCCTGAGCGGATCGCGGCGCTGGCAGCGAAGCAGCAGGCGCATCTCGATACGCTCGCGGAGCACGCGATGGTGCGCAACGCGCGGCGCTGCGGGACGATCGCCGCGCTGGAACTGGGCGATCCGGGCGGCAGCTATCTGTCCGACCTCGGGCCCAAGCTGTTGCGCCGGTTCCGCGAGGCGGACCTGCTGCTGCGCCCGCTTGGCAACACCGTCTACGTCATGCCGCCCTATTGCATCGAGGACGATGACCTGGCGCGCATCTGGGCCGAGATCGGCACCGCAGCGGACGCCATCGCCGCCGACTAACGAACAGTCGGTTCGCGTGCGGGGGCAGCGTCTTCGACCGCGGGGGCGTGGTCGCGTTTCAGCTTCTCGATCAGCCGGCCCAGCGTGGCGCGCTGGACGAGGACGCTGAACAGCACCGCGGCGAAGGTCGCGGCAAGGATCAGGTCGCGCGTCTCGCCGGCGGGCAGCGACAGCGCCAGCGCGATCGAAATGCCGCCGCGCAGCCCGCCCCACCACAGCACGCGGCCTGCGCCCTTGTCCTGCAGCCGTGCAGCGGGGATCGCCTTGGTCGAGACGAAGATACCGACCCCGCGCGCGGCCAGCGTCAGCGGGATTGCGGCCAGCGCCAGCACCAGTTCGTCGAAACCCGCGACCAGCACGATCATTTCCAGCCCGATCAGCAGGAACAGCACCGAATTGAGCAATTCGTCGACCAGCTCCCAGAACTTGACGAGGTAATCGCGCGTCACGTCGCTCATCGCATAGGTAACGCCGTGGTTGCCGATCAGCAGGCCGGCCACCGCCATCGCCAGCGGACCCGAGAGCGTCAAGTAGTTGCACAGCGCATAGCCGCCCATCACCACCGCCAGCGTGACCAGCACCTCGAGCGTGTATTCGTCCATCCCCGCCAGCGCGCGGTAGCCGACATAGCCCGCGACCAGCCCGATCAGGATGCCGCCGCCCGCCTCGATCGCGAACAGCCGTGCGCCCTCGGCGAAGGAGAAGTCGTTCCCGCTCACCGCCGCGCCGAGCAGGATGATGAACACCACGATGCCGACGCCGTCGTTGAACAGGCTTTCGCCCGCCACCGCGCTCTGCAGCGATTGCGGGACCTTCTCTTCGCGCAGCACGCCGAGCACCGAAACCGGGTCGGTCGGGGCGATCAGCGCGCCGAAGACGAAATACCAGATCGGCGCGATCCCCAGCGCCAGCAGCATGCCGACACCCCACATGGCGAGCCCGACGAGCACGGTCGAAATCATCACGCCGACGGTGGAGAGCAGCAGCACCGGCAGCCACGCGACCTTGAGGCGGTCGAGATCGACATGCAGCGCGCCGGCAAACAGCAGGAAGCTGAGCATGCCCTGCAGCAGTGTCTCGGTGAAATTCATCTGCTGCAGCGTGTCGGCGACCCAGTCGTCGAGCGTCACGCCGGGGATGAAGGCATCGGCCACCGTCAGCCCGATTGCCCCCAGCGCGCCCATCACGGTCAGCCCGATGACATGCGGCAGCTTGAGGAAATGATGGTTGAACCAGCCGAGCAGCGCGGAGGCGACCACGAGGATCGCGGCGATGTCGAAGGCGGAAAGCGCGGTGCTGGCGGTGTCATGCATCCCGGCTGACTAGCGCGGGTGGGGAAGCAGGGGAAGCTATCGGGGCGAAGTGGTGCCCAGGGGCGGAGTCGAACCACCGACACGACGATTTTCAGTCGTCTGCTCTACCACTGAGCTACCCGGGCACACTGCTTCGGCGGAGGGGCCTGAACAGCCCCGCGAGCAATGAGAGCGCGCCTATGGCGAAGCTGGCACGCCTTGGCAAGGGGGGAATTTCAGTCTTCCGAACCTTGCGTCACTGCAACCGCGATTTCTTCGGGCAGTGCGGGGCGGCCGGGCACGGAATATCCGTCGCCGAACCACTGCGACAGGTCGCGATCGCGGCAGCGCGCGGAACAGAACGGCGTGTGCTCCTCGCTGCGCGGTTTCTTGCAGATGGGGCAGGGGCGGGGTTTAGTCGTCATGCGCCACGATCTGGGCGGTGGCCGCCTCGATCGCAAGGCCCGGATCGATCTCTATCCGCACCCGGCGCGCGGTCCGCCGTTCTAGCTCCGCCAGCCACTCGGCCTTAAGCTTCGCTTTTACCGCGGGATGGACGGTGAGCAGCGTCGCGCCCGGCCCTTCGACCAGTTCGGCGCGTCGCAACGCCATGCGCGCCGCCGCCCCGATTCGCGCGGTGGCAAAGCGGTGCAGCAGCGAGGGCCCGTCGAGCCGCGCCACGATATGGACGAAACCGAAGCCGTTCATCGCGGTCCGCTCGTGCGGCCATCCGCCCAGCGCAGCATCGAGCGCGGCATCCACGGCCTTGCGATCGGCCTTTGTTGCCAGCGTGGGAAAGTCGATCCCGATCGAACCGCCGAGGTCGAACAGGCGCAGCCAGCGCGCGATTTCGGGCACCGCCGCCAGGGCCAGTTCGCGCGGCGGGCGGTCGCCGTCGATATCGATCAGCGTCATAGCGGGCGTCACGCTGAACAGCAGCGCGCCGCCGGCGAACGCGACCTCGCCCGCAGACGCAGTGTGCCATACCTCTTCCCACGCGCCAGCAGGCAGCCGGCGGACCGTATCGCCCATCGCGAAAACATCGTCCGCCTGTTGCGACGGGCTGTTGTCCGTGTCCTCGACCACCCGCGCCTGCGCACGCTTGAACCGTCCGCGTTCGGCGATCGCCGCGCGCGTGACGACCAGCGGCACCGCCGCGCCTTCGTTGCAATGGGCGGGAATGCGGTCGACCATGAGCTCGGTACCATTGGCCATCCGCGCGAGGCCGCGGCTGCGGCCGGCGGGCTTGGATACCAGCACTGCCTGTGCCCGGCTGCCGACTGGCAAATCGCCCGGCCAGCGCAGCCTGGCGGCGAGGATGTCATCGCCTTCGACCAGCAGGGCACGGCTTTCGCCGATGCCATGCTCGACCAGCCAGTCAGGCAAGGTCGAACCCGGCGGATTTGAGCAGCGTGCGCGTTTCGTAGAGCGGCAGGCCGACCACGCCCGAATGGCTGCCCTGGATCCGGCGGATCAGCCCTTCGGCGATCCCCTGGATGGCATAGCCGCCCGCCTTGCCTTCCCACTCGCCGCTGGCGAGATAGGCGTCGATCTCGTCGGTCGAGAGGCGCTTGAAGATCACCACCGTCTCGCTCAGCCGTTCGCGCAGCCTGCCGTCGGGGGCGCGCAGCGCGATCGCGGACAGCACGCGGTGGCGGCGGCCCGACAGCAGTTCGAGACAGCGCCGCGCGGTCGCTTCGTCCTCGGCCTTGGGCAGGATCCGCCGACCGGCGCAGACCACCGTATCCCCGGCCAGGACATGGCCATCGTCCGAGGCTGCGGCTGCGGCCTTTTCGCGGGCCATGCGGGTGGCATAGTCGCGCGGCAGTTCGCCAGCGAGCGGGGTTTCATCGATATCGGCAGGATTGATCGCAGCCGGCTCCACGCCGAGGCGCGCGATGAGTTCGCGCCTGCGGGGACTGGCCGATGCGAGGATGAGTGTGGGCTGGCCCACGTGCCGTTACTGCGGGCCGGGGCCGCCGCGACCGGGCATGAAGCGGTAGGTGATGCGCGCCTTGGTCAGGTCGTAGGGCGTGAGTTCGCAGAGCACTTCGTCGCCCACCAGCACGCGGATACGGTTCTTGCGCATCTTGCCGGCCGTATGGCCGAGCACTTCATGGCCGTTCTCGAGCTCGACGCGGAACATCGCATTGGGCAGCAGTTCAACCACCTTGCCGCGCATTTCGAGAAGTTCTTCTTTCGCCATGTATTTCCTTGGATCGTGTCGTTGGACGATTTGTATCGCGCGCCCATAGCCTCAGTGGGTGAGAAAGGGAAGTGGCAGACGTTAATCGCGGTGCAAGTCTGCTGCGACACTTTGTTACGCAAGGATTGTTGCTCGCCCGCCTGAGCTGCTTCAGGACCGGGTGAGGGGGCGGACACGAGACCACGATTGAGGACCGCGAAACCTGCCATGCAATTTCTCACCCGCATATCCGCACTTGCGCTGACCATCGCCCTTGCCGCGCCGGGCCATGCCCAGGACGCGGCGCCCGACACCGGCCAGGGCGGCACCGGGGGCGAGGCGCTGCCCGAGAACGCGATCATCGTGACCGGCGAACGCATCCGCGGCGAAGTCGAAACCGAGGTTCCGCCGGTGGTCGAACTCGATGAAGACGATATCGCCGCCTATGGCGCGGATTCGCTGGCCGATCTGGTCGAACAGCTGGCGCCGCAGACCGGTTCGGCCAGCGGCCGTGGCAGCGGGCGTCCCGTGTTCCTCGTCAACGGTCGCCGTGTCTCGGGCTTTCGCGAATTCCGCCGCTATCCTCCCGAGGCGATCGTGAAGGTGCAGGTCTTCCCCGAGGAGGTCGCGCTGCAATATGGCTATCCCGCCGACCAGCGTGTGATCAACTTCATCCTCAAGGACAATTTTTCCAGCCGCGAGGTCGAACTCGAATACGGCCAGCCCACGCGCGGAGGCCGGTCGAACGGCGAGGTCGAATATTCGCAGCTGACCATCAATGGCGGAGACCGCCTGTTGTTCGGTGCCGAATTCAACAGCTCGTCGCTGCTGTCCGAGGCCGAGCGCGATATCATCCAGACCGCCAGCACCACCCCCACCTACTCACGCTATCCCGTTCCGTCCGAGTTCCGCAGCCCCGCCTCCGACAGCGAGTGCATCGATCTCGAAACCACCTGGAACACCACCTTCGGCGAGGGCGCACGCGTGCCCAGCCTCTCGGTCAACGCCAATCTCGACCGCAGTTTCTCGCGCTCGCTCTCGGGTCTCGATACGGTCCTGCTGACCGATCCGGACGGGAATTCGCAGCTGCGCGCGATCGACGACGACCCGATCACGCGGCGGACCAGGTCGACCACCGCCTCGCTCGGCAGTTCGTTCAACGCCCCGATCGACGATTGGGATCTCGCGCTTACGGTGGATGCGACCCGCGGGTGGAACACCACGTGGACCGATCAGCGACGCAATACCGCCGCGCTCGTTGCGGCTGCCGCCGCGGGTGAAATCGAAATTGCGGGCGATCTCGGACCGCTGGCGGCCGGCGGTATCGAGCAGGCCGACAGCAGGACCTACACGCTCGACAGCCTCCTGACATTGACCGGGCGACCGATCCTGCTGCCCAGCGGCGAGGTGAACGTCACCGCGAAAGCAGGTTTCAACCTCGACGGGATCGACAGCGAGGACACGCGCAATCCCGGCGTCGAAACCTCGCTTGATCGCCGCGAATTGCTGGCGGGGCTCAACCTGGCCATCCCGCTCGCCAGCGCGCGTGAGGGCTTTCTCGCGCCGCTGGGCGAGCTGACGCTCGATCTCGGCGGCGGGGTCGAGGACCTGTCGGACTTCGGGCTGCTGACCAATTGGAACGCGGGGCTCAACTGGCGCCCATCCGACAGCCTTTCGCTGCAGGCCAGCTACAGCGTGCGCGAACAGGCTCCGGGGATCGCGCAGCTAGGCAATCCGCAGATCGTCGACCTGAACGTCCCGGTCTACGATTTCACGACCGGTGACACCGTGCTCGCCAATGTGGTCACGGGGGGCAATCCCGATCTGCTGGCGGAGACTCAGCGCGACATCAAGCTGGCGGCCTCCTACGATTTCGACCTGTTCGACCGGTCGAACTTCCGCGTCGAATATGTCCGCAACCGGTCGGACGACGTGACCGAAAGCTTCCCGCTGCTCACCCCCGCAATCGAGGCGGCATTCCCCGATCGGGTGACGCGCGAGAGCGGCCAGCTGGTCGAGCTTGACCGGCGCGCAGTGACCTTTGCCGAGCGCGGCTCGTCGCGCATCCGGTATGGCTTCAATTTCTTCGGCCGCGTCGGCTCGGAATCGGAGGGCGGCTCGCGCAGTGGGCGCGGCGGGATGATGGCGCGGATCGCGTCCGCAGCCGCAGGTTCGGGCGCGCAAAGTCAGGGGCAGGGACAAGGGCCGGGAGGCGGGACCAGCGATCGCGCGCGCTTCCAGCAGCTGCGCGAACAGTTCTGCTCATCCGAGGGCCAGCCCGATATCTCGCAACTGCCCGAACGGATGCAGCAGCGTCTGCGCGGCGAGAATGGCGAGGTCGACCCGGAGCGTGTCGCACAGGCGCGCGAGCGGATTTGCAGCGCCGACGGGATGCAGGCCCGCGAAGAGATGGAGGCCGCGCGCATACGGCTGTGCACCGGCTGGAATCCGGCCGATCCCGCCGCCTCGACTCCGGTCGACCTCGCGGCTCTGCCGGAACGCGTGCGCGAGCGGCTGGCGGGCCCCGACGGCCAGGTCGATCCCGAGCGGCTCAACCAGCTTCGTTCGCGCGTCTGTGCAGCCCCCGGCGGCGAACGCGGTCCCGGCGGTGAGGGCAGCGACGCGGGCGAATCGCCGGCTGCGGGCGGTGAAACGCGCGGCGGCGGCGGGCGCGGTCGTGGCGGTGGTTCTGGTGGCCCCGGTGGCGGACAGGGGCGCTGGAACCTTTCGGTCTATCACACGATCGAGCTGGAGAATTACGCGGTCATCGCCAACGGCATCCCGCAGCTCGACCTGCTGGGCGGCGATGCGCTCAGCGGCAGCGGTGTGAACCGGCACAATGTCACGATGGAAGGCGGGCTGTTCCACAACGGCCTCGGCGCGCGCCTGTCGGCCAACTACGCCAGCGGATCGCAGGTCGACAACCTCAGCTTCCACGACCTTGCGACCTTCGACTTGCGGTTGTTCATGAACCTCGAACAGCAGCAGTGGCTGGCGGGCGACAATCCCGGCTTCCTCAAGGGCGCACGGCTCTCGCTGCGAGTGGACAATCTGTTCGACGCGCAGCAGCGCGTGACCGACGAAACCGGCACGGTGCCGCTGAGCTACCAGCCGTGGCTGGTCGACCCGCTCGGCCGGACGTTCGAGATCGAGTTCCGGAAGGTCTTCTGATTGCCCGCGACGGGCGGAGCGCGGCGGGCAATCCCGCTAGAGCGCTTCGCCCGCCGCCACGCCGCTGGCCCAGGCCCACTGGAAATTGTAGCCGCCCAGCCAGCCGGTGACATCGACGGCCTCCCCGATCGCGTAAAGGCCGGGCACGCGCTTGGCTTCCATCGTCTTGGAGGAGAGCTCGGCGGTGGCGATCCCGCCGACGGTGACCTCGGCCTTGGCGAAGCCCTCGGTCCCGTTGGGCTGGAACGTCCAGCGCTTCAGCCGTTCGCCCGCCCCGCGCAAGGCCTTGTCGGGCGCGTTGCCGAACTCGACTTCCAGCCCCAGCCGCTCGGCGAGGATATCGGCCAGCCGCGCGGGCAGGCGCTCGCGCAGCCATGCGCGCAGCGTCGATCTGGGCGCGGCGCGCTTGGCGTCGAGCAAGAAATCGCCGCTTTCGTCGGGCAGGAAATCGACGAACAGCGGCTCGCCCGGACGCCAGTAGGAACTCGCCTGCAGGATCGCGGGTCCCGACAGTCCGCGGTGCGTGAACAGCGCCGCCTCGGCAAAGCGCGCCTTGCCCGCGCTGGTCACCACCGCTGCGGACACGCCCGAAATGTCGCGGAACAGCACTTCCTCGCCGCCCAGCGTCAGCGGCACCAGCGCCGGGCGCGGCTCGACCACCTTGAGACCGAATTGCCGCGCGAGGTCATAGGCATAGCCGCTTGCGCCCATCTTGGGGATCGAGGGTCCGCCGGTGGCTATCACCAGCGAAGGCGCGCGAAACGTGCCCGATTGCGTGGTGACGATGAACCCGCCGGCCTGTTCGACCGAGGCGATTTCCTCGCCGCAGCGCAGGTCTACCTCGCCCTTCGCGCATTCCTCCAGCAGCATGGCAACGATCTGCTTGGCCGACCCGTCGCAGAACAGCTGGCCGAGGGTCTTTTCGTGCCAGGCGATGCCATGGCTTTCGACCAATGCGAGGAAATCGCGCGCGGTGTAGCGCGCCAGCGCCGACTTGGCGAAATGCGGATTGGCCGACAGGTAATTGGCCGGACCCGCACCGATATTGGTGAAATTGCAGCGCCCGCCGCCCGAGATCAGGATTTTCTTGCCCGGTGTCGCCGCGCGTTCGAGCAGCAGCACGCGGCGCCCGCGCTGCCCCGCACGCGCCGCACACATCAGCCCCGCCGCGCCTGCGCCCAGGACGATCGCATCGAATTCCTCGGCCATCTATGCCTCGTCGAGCGGATACTCGGGCTTCTGGCGCGCCGCGATGAAATAGAGCAGCGTGCCCACCACCAGCAGCCCGCCGAACACCAGCCACGACTGCGTCTGCGCCTGCGCGGCGATGAACAGCGAGCTGGCTACCGCGAAGATCACGCAGAACAGGTGCAGCGGGTCGATCCGCCCCTCGCGGTGTTCGAGCACGGGCAGCGCGCAGCTGGTCACGACATAGGTCACCAGCCGCACCAGCGTGCCCGCGATCGCCAGCACTTCGAAGCCTTCCCACAGGCCGAACAGCATTGCCGCCACGCCGTAGAACAGGATCGCGTTGAACGGCGTGAGGAAGCGCGGGTGGACATATTCGAACCACCGCGGGAGCATGCCGCGCTCGGCCATGCCGTACATCAGCCGCGGCTGCGCCACGCCGCTGGCGAAATTGTTCGCCCCGATGCTGAAGCTGGCCGCGACGACGATCGCGAGCGACCCGATCTGCCCCATCGAGGCACCCGCCACGCCCGCAAGCGCATTGTCCTCGCCCGCGAACTCGGGGCCGATCGCGATGAAGGCCCAGATGATCGCCATGTAGAGCAGCGTCACCCCGCTCACCATGGTCACGATCGACAGCGGGACGTCGCGCTTGGGATGCTTGAACTCGCCCGCCGCCTCGACCACGCCCTCGAAGCCGATGAAGGCATAGAAGGTCAGCAGGATGACCGTCTCGACCTGGCTGAACTGCGGCAGCGTCACCGCGCCCATTTCGCCGCCCGCGAAGAAGGCCGAGAGGATCAGCGCGCCCAGCGGCAGCAGCTTGATCGCAGTCATCACGCCCAGCGCGCCGACCGAGGCGCGCATGCCGTAGAGATTGATCGCGGTGATCAGCGCCAGCCCCACCGCCACCGCGACGGGCGAGGCGACCGGCCCCGCCAGTTCGGGGAACAGCGCGGCGAGATAGGCAACCATCACATGCATGTTGGCCGCCGCGGTCACGATCGCGCTGGCATAGCGCGCCCAGCCGGCCTGGAAGCCGACGAACCGCCCGAAGGCGGCCTCGCCATAAAGCACCGATCCGCCGCTATGCTCGAACCGCGTGGCCATCCAGGCATAGCACAGCGCCAGCGGCAGGAAGAGGATCCCGCCGACCAGCATCATCCACGGGGCGAAGTTGCCCACTGCCGCCACCAGCACTGCGGGCAGCGCGAAAATCCCCGCGCCGATCATCCCGTTGAGCGGGAACAGCGAGGTGCCCCAGAAGCCGACCGTGCGCGGCGGTGCAATTTTGGTTGGGTCCATCGCCCGGGGGATGGCGGCAAAACCGGCTTTGCACAAGCCGATGCGGCGCACTATCTCCCCCTGCATGTCGCGCACGAAAGCCGGTTCCCCGCATGATCCGAGAGGCAAGGAGCGGTTCCACGAGGACCGCGCCACCAAGACCGTGGCCGGTGCGCAGCCCGATCTCGAAGCGGGCATCACCGCGATCCGCGAGACGGTAAAGACGCTCAAGCCGCGTCCGGGCGTCTACCGGATGCTCGATGCGCGCGGCGACGTGCTCTATGTCGGCAAGGCGCGCAGCCTCAAGGCGCGGGTCGCCAATTACACGCAGATCAAGGGCCTCACCAACCGCATCCAGCGGATGATCAGCCAGTGCCGCGCGATGGAAATCGTGGTCACCAATTCGGAGGCCGAGGCGCTGCTGCTCGAAGCGCAGCTGATCAAGCGCTACCGCCCGCCGTTC
>Ga0181374_1000353_pt1 | contig 10547 bp, 15 predicted proteins | sample LowvirmetaG_2_FD_130086 | JGI IMG/M metagenome (GOLD analysis project Ga0181374, IMG submission 130086) | Marine viral communities from the Subarctic Pacific Ocean - Lowphox_10 viral metaG | ecosystem: Environmental > Aquatic > Marine > Oceanic | place: Subarctic Pacific Ocean | collected...
CTTGGAATGGACGATCATGTCCTCGGCGTCTTTCCATGCGACGTAATCTGGCAACGGCTCCCCGTCTGATTGCGCCATCCCCGGTGCCCCGACTGCAGCAGCCACCATCGTGCCCGCTGATCCGATCAGGAAATGCCGACGCTTTACGTTTTCTATGATTTTCATGTCTTTCCTCCCGTGGTTCGAAGCATTTGCACTCCACGGTATGCAGCAGCTTCATGCGTGACTAACGTGTTGGGGATGCATTTTATTCCCGCGGAACGGAAAAATATTCGCGAAGCCCCAAATAAGTGGATGCACGTGGCCGGGTCGGCTGGCCAAAGGACGGTGCCCGCTTGTGCGGCCGCTCTGCTTGCCGGATAACCCATTTTGGTAATTGGGGTCGTGCGGTTCCGATGCTCAGTCAGTTGGATATGGGGGGCGCACGGCTCCCGGAGGCTGCGCCAACAGATCAGAGCCATAACCGGCAGGGTTGTCGGATGGAAAAGCGTAGGAGCCGTCGCGCAATACAAGAATAACCACTGCCGAAAGTCCCTGGGAAGACCCGTATGTTGTATTCAACCGAGGGGCAGGGTCAGAACGTTGCGACGGATCAAGATCGATGGATGCGGTCAGGTGCCGTGTCAGCGCAGTCGGCGCCACGTAATTGAGAAACCGCACGGCTACGCAGTTTGTCCGGAAATAGATGCCCGCCATCGCGCGACTTCCAGATAGCTGAACCACGGCAGCAGCGACTTCGACGCTGGTACCGTCCTATTTCTATATCTGAGAAACACGCCGCTGCGACAGCTCAGACGGTCGCCGCTCCGATGGCGAAAAGCTCACGAAAATAAAACTTCCGGGTCAGGAACAGGGCGCAGACCGTGAACCGGTGTTCGGCCTTGCGGGGAGGACTGAAGTCCGTTCGGCGTCACCGGGCAATCAGGGCTGTGTCATCAAGCATCTCACGTTCCGAAAGTCCTTTAGGCCCCGGCTAAGCAGCGGGGCCTAAAGACAAAACGTCCAATCACGTTGGTTTATTCCGCATGTTGCGAAAGTTGTCGGATCAACCGCACTATCGCTGCCAGCCTTCGGTTGCCATGAGTTCCTGCGCTTCATCCGTGATGAGGAAGTCAAGGAAGGCTTGCGCCTCCGGATCGGCATCGGGCGAAAGCACTACATTCACGTCGCGGTAGATCACACGATCCTCAGACAGTTCGACCATGTCGAGGTCGTCCTTTGTGATCGGCCAATTGGGCCAGGTGATCCAAGCGTCGGCGTCACCGTTTGAGATGACCCCGTAGGAGGCACCCGATCCAAGCGCATAGGCCACGATATTGCGTCGCAGGCCGGAGATGTCATCGAGGCTCCCCAAACGGCCCGCTACGTCTTCCCATGTGCCGGTGCCGGAGGTGTTGTAGACACCTGCGCCCTCGGTCACGACAACCCGCACCCCGTCGGCCAGAAGGTCATCGAAGTCATCAATGTTCAGCGGGTTGCCGGCCTTCACTGCGATCACGGTCGGCCGCAGGTAGATCGGCTCGACTTTCGCGGGATCGAAGGCCGTGTAGGTCAGCAGGAAGGCTGTCATCGACTGCTCGGATGTGCCCCAAAGAATGTCGGCGTCGGCCTGGGCGTCTGCGGTCCATTTCGATTCCGGGCCCGCGATCACTTCGACGGAGGTTCCCGTCTGCTCTTCAAAGACGGCTGCGACCTTGCGGAATGCCGTGTGCGGACCACCCGCGCCGTAAAGCTTTACGACGCCGTCTTGCGGCGCGTGTTCGATAGATGGATCGTTGAACGCGGTATCACCGCGGCGGTCGGCTGCGGTGTCGGCGAATGCCGGGGCGGCGGCAAGGATTGTGGTGGTGAAAAGCGTTGTCAGTCGCATGGTATCTCCTGTCAGGGTCGTGGATCGGCCTCCACCGATTGCGGGCGGCCTTCACAAGACTGACGCGCCGACATCCAGAACCCTTCCCGAATTTATGATCACGCTTCCGTGAGATCAGGTTGGCGCGCCTGGATCCTCGAACTGAGCCTGCAGCAAATGAGCGATTTCCAGAAGGCGCGCGCGCGGCAAAGCACCGGTCAGGGCGTAGGCGAACTCGGTGTCGCTCCAGTAGAACGCCTGCTCGGTGGCCGTTTCGGCAAATCGGAAACTTGGATCGCCTTCGCTGCCGCGTCGCAGATAGAGCGTCAGGCGCTGACCGTTGCCGTCTTCGTACATCAATTGTGCCGCTGGTTCGGTGGGCGAGGGAAGGAGCCGCCCACCGACCAGCGACAGACCCACGACACGCAGGTCGGGGATAGCAAACGGACGATCCAGCCGATTGGTCAGCCAAGTGGCCAGATGGCCCTTGTTCTCCGCCCCGACCTCGACCGGGTGCGCGACCTCGACAACGAAAGTGCGATGTGCGGCGAAGGCTTCGGCCACAAGGCCCGACATCGGCTGCGGGGCTGTGTCGGGGCGCAGGACCCAACCTGCCGTACCGCCTATCATCAGCGCCATCGCAACTGACGCAACCCATGCCAACGGCATGTGCCTGCGCCGTTCGGCAACCGGCAGCGTCGCCATCGGATGATCGGCAACCAGCCCCGCAAAGGCATGGCGCAGATCGCGGGCGATGGCCATGTCGGCTTCCACCCGACGGGCGGCTTCTGGTGTGTCATTCAGATAGGCTTCGACTTGTTTTCTCCGATCAGGCGGCAAGGCGTCGTCCACGTAGGCGACAAGATCCTCTTCACGAATATCCTTCGGCGCGCTTGTCATGTCACGCTCCTCAGTCTTGGGGCCGTCTCAGCCGTTGCCCCGCGCAAAGCGGCGCGGGCCCGGCTTACGCGGCTCAGGATCGTGCCTTCTGGGACGCCAAGCGTCTGAGCGGCCTCTCGGTAGGTGAAGCCTTCAACGCTGACCAGTATCAAAGCCACACGCTGATCGTCGGGCAGAGACATGACGCGCGCCAACAACCGGTTCAACTCGACATGGTTTTCCTGGGTCGGCGGTATCGCGGGCGGTGATGTCATGGTCTCAAGCGATTCCGTCTGACGTCGTTTCGCCTGCCGCCACCCATCAACATGCAGATTGCGCATCATCGTGAACAGCCAGGCCCGCAGGGGGACACCTGCGCGCCGCAGCGTCCACTTGCGCAAGGCTCGTTCCATGCAATCCTGCACCAGGTCATCGGCGGTGTGCACGTCGCGCGTCAGCGTGATCGCGTACCGCTTCATGGCGTCGGCCTCTTGGGCAAGGGCGTGATGGGTCGGCACGCTGCCTCCGTTTGCATGCATTCACATAAGTAACGCGCGCGGTCGCCGGATTATTCCCGGAAATCTTTTGAAAATTGTCGATCACGGGTTCGTGAACAAAAACTTGGGAAGGGTTCCAGGCTGTCGGTCGTGAACCTTGAAAGCTCCGCCCAAAGCGGCGCTCCAACCGAATTCAAAGGAGAGTTCTCATGAACGCTACGAAGAAAGTTATCGCCACAATCGCGGTCCTGACCGCCACTGCGTCCGTCGCCCTCGCTGACGGCCACGTGTCCAACGCGCTCGAAACCGCAGAGCAGGAACTGAGCCACGCCGTCGTGGTCAAGTCCGTGACCGCCGCCGCGGATGGTTGGGTCGTGATCCACGCAATCAAGGACGGCAAGCCGGTCGTTCCGGCCTCGATCGGGCATACCTATGTCAAGGCTGGCATGACCGAAAATGTCTACGTTCCGCTGACCGGTGACTATGACGGAGACAAAGTCATCGCGATGTTGCACGTCGATGATGGCGAACTCGGCGTCTACGAATTCGGACCCGGAAGCGTTGCGAACGACAAGCCGGTGGTTGTCGATGGCGGCCCGCTGGTCAGCCCGATTTCGATCGACGACTGATCCCTTTGGCCGGGCGCTCTTCGCATCGCCCGGCCAGATCGTTTTTTTGGAGGTGCAATATGTCGAACCAGGAACCGGACTTCGAGAAATCGAAAAAATGGCATTGGATCCCGTTGGCGGGCATAGCGGCGGCCGTCGCCTTCGCGCTGTTTGCCGCGCTCTATGAGGATGCTTCGGACGAGCCACTGAATGACGCGGCGAATGATGTCGAACATCTGAACTAATTACACCTCCTCCAATCTAGGCAAACTCAATTCTGTGAGTAAGCAGAGCTTTTCGACAGTCAAATAGATGAGGACGAAACCATACACTTCGCATCAGCCCAGGCAAAATCCAATGACTGCTTCCAGGATATGCGCAGATGTCGAACGGCATGTTTGCCGCAGTTGCATAGCGATGCTGCGTCAGCAATAGCCGCAACTGCATAAGTTTGGTTTGTCCGCACTGTGTGAGTCCATGCGCCTCGTAGCCAAGGTCCGCTGTCCTGCGTATCATTTTTTTTGGCCATTTGTATTCTCCTGTCAGCAGAATGTGCGCCCACCCGAGTGGCGATGTATGCGCAAGGAGGTCAGGCTGAATAGGCAGGCCCGCGTCTTGGCGCTGCACCACCGCCTCACCGAGCCGGGCGGTGTTCCAGTATATGACGATGGCCGCCAGCAGATTGAGCGCCGCCATACGATAGTGCTGTCCTTCGGTCGTGCGGTCTTGTATTTCGCCCTGCCTGCCGATGCGCAGAGCATTCTTCAGCGCGTGATGCGCCTCACCTTTGTTCAATTCGATCTGCACTCGCCGCTGCATATCCGCGTTGAGTACCCAATCCAGCATGAACAATGTGCGTTCGACACGGCCGACTTCCCTCAAAGCAACGGCGAGATCGTTCTGGCGTGGATACGAAGCCAGCTTGCGGAGGATTTGGCTTGGCGCGACCGTCCCCGCCGTCATTGTGGCTACAATCCTGAGAATGTCAGGCCAGTTTGACGCGATCAGGCCTTCGCGGATTTTGCCGCCAATCATTCCTTTAAGGTTCTGTGGCGTTCCTCCGGCATCGAACACATAAAGCCGCTTTGATGGCAGATCCCGGATGCGCGGAATGAACCGATGGCCCAGGATCGACGTGACCGCAAAGAGGTGATCAGTGAAGCCGCCTGTGTCTGCATATTGTTCCTTGATCCGTTTGCCGACATCATTGTTCAGCAACCCATCAAGGATGTAAGTTGCCTCGCTGACCGTGGCCGGAATGGTCTGAGATGCAAACGGCGCAAACTGGTCCGAAACATGCGTGTAGGCTTTCAGCCCCGGCTCATTTCCGTCTTTGGCATTGATCAGATTCATCGCCTCGCCTTGTCGGGTGGTTGGAAAGAACTGATCGTCGCTGGATGCGGTTATCCCCATGCCCCAGAACTGCGCCATAGGTAGTTTGGCCTGAGCGTCCACGATATTCGCAAGCGCCCGTCCGTACGCTTCACTTTCGATGTGCCACCGCGAAATACGCATCAATTCCCAAAACCCATGCGAATTACTCGCCTTAGCCATCTTGCTCAATCCAAGATTCAAGCCTTCCGAAAGCAGCACATTCAGCAAGCCAATCCGATCCTTCGGCGGTGCCCCTGTCCGTAGATGTGTGAACGCATCGGTGAACCCAGTTGCATCATCGACCAGCAACATGATGTCGGTGATGCGCGTATCCGGGACACGCTTATACAGATCAAAGAGCAGATCAGCCGCGCCGTTCGGGTTTTGTGTAGGCAATCGGCTGAGCTGCAGGACACCGTCTTCGATGGCCCCGCCGGGGATCGTTCCGCGTTTCGCCGCCTTTGAGAGTTTTTCCAGACCGATTTCCATCTGGGCATGGCGGTCTGCCAACCATTGCTCGGGATCAAGCGGCACAGCAAGCCGCGCATTTGCCGCTGCCGTTGTTGCGGGAACCAGAACCTGCTTGAGATCACCGTAGCGCTTGGATTGTGCCAGCCAGATATCGCCGGATCGGAAGGCGTCCCGCAAATGGAACAGAACCGCCACCTCCCACAAGCGTTGATCACTCGGTTGCTGCATCTTCAGGTGCTGGTGCCACTTCGAGGTGCGTCGCAGAAAATCTGTTGGCACAGAATGCCTTGCGCCATTTTTGATCAAATCGATGGCAGCCAAGAGCGGCGTAGCCACATGCGCCCCGTCGATCTTAAGAAGATGGAGCATTCTCGGGACATAGCGCCGGAATCGGTTATGACCCTGCACCGGTGCGGCACACGCGCAGGAGGTCGAGGTCTGGCGCGACGAAACCACCTTTACGCTTGCACCCGGCGACAGTGCCGAGTGGAAGCTGGTCATGGAAGAGGGCCAGACGGAAGAATACCGAATGCTGGTCGATGGCGGGCGTGTGAACTTCGACATGCACGGCCATGGCGAGGGCAATTCGGTGACCTATGAAAAGGGCCCCGGTTCGACGGGCGACGAGGGCGAGATCATCGCGACATTTGACGACGAACACGGATGGTTTTGGCGGAATCGGGACAGCCAGCCCGCAACCGTGACTGTCCAGGTGCGCGGTGAATACACCGAATTCAAAGACGCAAGTTGACACAAGGGCAGCCACCAGCATGAAAGGATGCGGGTGGTTGCCTGGCTCCGAAAAAGACCTTGGATGAGTCCGCAGTCTCGCCTCAGATTTTCCCCCGAAACCAACCTCGGGCATCCGTTGGCCAATCAGTCAGTACCCGCGTGGCAATGTCACGCCTATGTTACAGGATACTTCTTGACCTCCCCCTACTGGAAGCTTGCATAAGAACTGCATGATCCGCTTTTTCCGCCTCATTTTGATTCTTGCATTGAGCTTCGGTGCCGTGGTTGCGCCGGATGTATCGGCAGTGAATGCGGCTGAGGCAGCAATGGCTCAGATGGCGGGCGCCGAAAGCGCGGACGACCATTGCAGCGGATGCGATCCGATCGGATTTGCTGACGGGATATCCTGCGAGGGTGGGTGTACAGTCCCTTGTGGCGCGGGAAGTACGGCCGGTATGGTAGCTCGTACGTCAGCGATGACGCTTGAGATGGCCTTCGGAGTTGTCATCCCGGTCGCGGGACCTGTGATCCCGATTGGCTCGGTTCCCTCCCTTGATCCATTTCCTCCCAAGCTGCCTGTCTGAACCTGATAACGACCTCGCTTGTTGCGGGGCCTGACCGTTGCCTTGGCCGAAGCTGGCTGAGTGCGACCCTTTCAGATCAAGGCAGAAGTAATGACCCTCAACAGACTGATTTCACGGCGGCACGTGCTGTGCACCGGTGCCGCTTTCACGGCCATATCCGCTCTGTCACCGGCACGAGTAGCGATGGCAGGTCCGACAGAGGACCCATTCTTGCTACGCGCTGCGGCCGGACAAGCCGCCCTGCGACCGGCACCCTACGGCTCTACCGACGTCTGGAGCTACAACGGATCCCTCCCCGGCCCCGAGATCCGGGTGCTGCAGGGAGACCGAATTCGGGTTCTGGCCGAGAACGGGCTAAATGAAGGGACGACGGTCCACTGGCATGGCATTCGCACACCCAATGCGATGGACGGCGTGCCTTTCCTGACACAGGACCCGATCCCGGTCGGTGGCAAGTTTCTCTACGAATTCGATGCGCTGGACGCAGGTACGTTCTGGTATCACCCGCACCAGCGCAGTTCAGAACAGGTCGGCCGTGGCCTTTACGGGCCGCTGATCGTCGAGGAGGCGGACCCGATCCGTGTGGATCGCGACCTGACTTGGATGCTCGATGACTGGCGCATGACCCGAGAAGGACAGATTGCCGGGGACTTCGGAAGCCGTCACGACGCCATGCACGGCGGCCGCATAGGCAATTCCGTGACCATCAACGGCCAGATGCCGGAACGCATCTCCGTGCGATCCGGAGAACGCATCCGCCTGCGGTTGATCAACGCGGCGAATGCCCGGATCTTCGGGCTGAATTTCGGTGGTCTTGCGCCGGTCGTGGTCGCTCTGGACGGTCAACCCGTGTCACCTCATGTACCAGACGATGACATCGTGGTGGTCGGCCCGGCCATGCGTGTCGATCTGGTGATCGACATGACCGGCAAGCCTGGCGACGCCCTCACCGTCACCGATGCCTTTTACGAAGGCCTCGAATACCGTCTGGTCGATCTCGCTTACGGGCCTGACAGGCTGCGGGACAGTGTGCCGGATTGGTCGATGGCGCTGCCTCCCAACCCGCTGGCCGAACCCGATATGCAAGCCGCCACGCGGCATCAGATCGTCTTCAACGGCGGCATGATGGGGCAGATGATGATGGGCGGCGGCATGGGGTCCATGATGGAGCAGATGCGCGAAGGCAACATGTGGTTCATCAACGGCAAAGCAGCAACGGGGCACATGATGGATCCATTGCTGCTCCTGCAGCAGGGCACGTCGCATGTGCTCCAGATGGACAATCGCACCGCGTGGCATCACCCGATGCATCTTCATGGACATTCGTTCCGTGTGATCGCACGGAACGGACAACCGACACGGCATCGCGAATGGCAGGACACCGTCCTGTTGGCACCCGAGGAACGGGTCGAAATCGCCTTCGTGGCGGACAATCCGGGAGACTGGATGTTCCATTGTCACATCCTCGAACACCAGGCGGCCGGCATGATGGGCATCATACGTGTCGATCCTGGCACGACCAAAACCTGAAACAATCTCACGTAACGATCACCACGAAAGGAAAGAACCGATGAAGAAACTAATTGGACTTGCCAGTCTTGGCACCGCAGGTGCTGCCGCTGTCTTTGCAATGAGCCTGAATGCCGCGCCTGCCGCAGCGCAAGAGGCCACGCTCTACAAGAACCCGCAATGCGGATGCTGCGAGAGCTATGCGGACTACCTGCGCGAGAATGGCTTCACGGTCGAGGTAAAGCCGACCCATGATCTTGCTCAGATCAGCCGTGATGCAGGTATCCCGGACGATTTCCAGGGCTGCCATACGACCTTTCTGGGTGACTACGTCGTCAGCGGTCATGTGCCAATTGATGTCGTCAGCAAGTTGCTTGATGAGCGCCCGGACATCGCCGGTCTGACACTTCCCGGCATGCCGTTGGGATCGCCGGGTATGGGGGGCGCGAAGCAGGAACCGTTCAAGATTTACACCGTCGAAGAAGGTGTGAACCCGACCGTCTATGCGGTCGAATGATCAATTGCGCGGTCTGGTGCGATCCCGTGCCTGACCGGTTTCAAGGGAAAACAAAGGATGAAGTGCATGATGATGGATGGTGGAATGATGGGTGGCGGCATGATGATCGCGATGGGACTGGTTTGGTTACTCATCGTGGCGGTGCTGGTGCTCGCGGCAATCGCCTTGGTCAAATACATCCGCTCGGACAGCGGAAAATAGAAATGCGCCAAGATGCGGAATGAGGGCGACAGCAACGGCGACGGCCTGTTGTCGATGGGGATTGGTCTGGGGGCGTCCGTCCTGCTTGTCGTGGCATCGATAGTCGCACTCTCGTTGTATTTGGATAGCCAGAAGAAGGCACAAGCGACATGAAAATTACCATTAGGCTCGCAGCACTTTTGCTGGCTGCAACGGTCTTGCCCGTTTCGGCGCAGGATGACTCGCTCGCGGGCGAACGCCTTTATCAGGAGAATTGCGCCAGTTGCCATGGCGCAAACCTGGAGGGGCAGCCCGATTGGCGCTCCAGATTGCCGAACGGCCGGTTGCCTGCCCCGCCGCATGACGCCTCGGGCCATACTTGGCACCATACGGACCGCGTGCTTTTGGACATCGTGAAGCGCGGAACGGCGGCGATTGTCGGGAATGGCTATGAAAGCGACATGCCCGGTTTCAAGGAGGTGCTGACGGATGAAGAGATCACGGCGATCATCGATTACATCAAGAGCACATGGCCCGATCGGATCCGCGCTTCGCAGGAAAGCCGTACCCTTGCGGATGAGCAGGTGCAGCCATGACGCAAGAGGTCGTCAGCAAAATCGACCCCGTACCGCGGCGCAGGATCTCCGGGTTTGTGCTGGTGCCGCTGATAGCTTTTGCCCTCATGGTCTTGTTCGGCTGGGGGCTTTTCAGGGGCGGCGACGACTTGCCATCGGCGCTTCTCGACAAACCTGTGCCGGAGTTTGCGCTTGCTCCGGTGCTCGGCCGCGAGGAAGGTCTTTCGACGCAGGACCTGATCGGCCATGTCTCGCTGGTGAACGTCTTTGCCTCGTGGTGTGTGCCCTGTCGGGCCGAACACCCGCTGTTCATGGAGCTGAGCGCCACCGGTGAGGTGCCGCTCTACGGGATCAACTACAAGGACCCACCCGAGCAGGCGCGCGCCTGGCTCGACGAATTGGGCGATCCCTACGCGCGCATCGGGGCCGACATCGACGGACGTGCTGGCATCGAATGGGGCGTTTACGGCGTGCCCGAAACCTATGTCATCACGTCTGACGGCACCATCGCCTACCGCCATGTCGGACCGATCACTCGGGCAATCTTGCGCGAAACCCTGTTGCCGATCGTCCGGGATCTGAAAAACCAATCTTTCAAGGAGCCAACGCCATGAAATATCTAAAAACGGCGCTGCTCGTCTGGGCATTGTCCGTCGGCGCTGCGTTTGCCGGGCCGCAAGGCTTCGCACTGCACGACACGCCGCAGCCGGTGATCAATGTGCGCTACGAGACCGAGGACGGCAGCCGTGGGGACATGGAGGATTTTCGCGGC
>Ga0181374_1000356_pt1 | contig 10513 bp, 17 predicted proteins | sample LowvirmetaG_2_FD_130086 | JGI IMG/M metagenome (GOLD analysis project Ga0181374, IMG submission 130086) | Marine viral communities from the Subarctic Pacific Ocean - Lowphox_10 viral metaG | ecosystem: Environmental > Aquatic > Marine > Oceanic | place: Subarctic Pacific Ocean | collected...
AGTTCCACCCGCAACTCCAGTGAACGCCGTGCCATCAGCGGCATCGATGATGGCATCATCCATTGCACGGCCCATAGCGTTTGCAGCGGCGAGAGAATAAGGGGAAGTTGGATCGATAAGCATCCGGACACGATCTTCATTGTCAATGAGATCAGCCCAATCATAATCGACCAGAGAAACCCGACGCCTCGCATGTGGAGTATCCATACGCGGGGTATCAGAATGACGCGAAGTACGCTTGCGTGCAGTAGTCGCGCCAATTTGTTCGAAAAACGTATTCTTTCCACGAACAGTCTCCATATCAACAGTCCGGCGGAGTCTTGAGCCCTTCTGTTGAGAGAGATGCTGAACGTTGGCAGAATACTGCTCAACGAAAGCTGTAGTGATTTCGATACTCATAGTATCCTCTCCAAAGTTAAAACCAAAAATACCGACGATGTTAAGGGTATCGGTTGTCCGGCCTTAAATTGTCGGAGAGGAACTTCTAGGCGACACGCGCCGGTATCTAGCTAGCCCCCCGAGCTACTTCTAAAAAAGCACATGGAGCATATACGTGTCAATTATGTATTTGCTCCATCAAGTCACTTACCTTTCGGACCAATGCGGGACGTTCCTGACTATTAGCATCCCAATAAGCTGGTCTTGCCATAATTTCAGTAACTTGGGCCTGAAGGTTTGTATTCGTATTTGTTGCACCTAAACCCTCAAGTTTACTATCTTCCATCATGGCTTCGCCAATAGCATTGAAAATACGATTCATCGAGGGATTATTACCTAACCCACTAGAATTAAGATACTCTACAAATTCTTTATCTCCAAATTCCGCAATCGCACTTTTTGCAATTGACATTTTAACTTCATACGCTTGCCCCCAATCTTTTTTAAGCGCGTCTTCCGCATCTTTCATACTAGTCGCAGAAGTTTCCGCAATTTCAGTTGCGTCTTTAATATTGCTTTCCATGTACCAATCGTGCAAACCCGCCGCTTGATCAGCAGTTAACCCCAATTTATGCGACATTTCTCGGAAAGAACCAATTCTTTCCGCCATATATTCTTTTAAATTTTCTGGAGACTCAAAATCTTTAAATTTATATCCTGTTGCTTCTTCCGGGCGGCCCATTTTGTTATAAAAAGCATTCCATTCATCTTCATTTGTAGGCTTTACAACTGGGTCCTTCCCGAGCATAGAAGAGGCATTAATATACCCCTGTGCAAGTGACTCCGCATTTGAATACTTTTGTAATGAAGGATGATTTCGGGTTTCTTCACTAAACCCAGACTTCCAATCACTTTCGGTCTGAGTTAAGGTAGCCTGTGTTGACTGTGACCCCGTTGATTCCTGGGTCGATGTCCCCGAAGTCGACTTTTCCCCCTGGGTTGCTTCCGTCGTCTCGTCGCTCATAACTTTCTATCTCCTCAATGTGTGATATAAAATCTTTTGGTGAGTATTTAAGAACAGATAAAATATAACGTATAATATCTGTTCCCCCCTCGTCATGCGCCAAAATAAGAGGATCAGAATTAAATGAAGAATTTAACATCCCTGAGTGTAGTATTAGATCGTCTAGAACTCGTTTACCTTCAGGACTACTAAATAAAATTGAATAGTCACGTTTTCTTTGCCGTGCCTGTCCTATTCTTATCATGCCCGTGCTGCCTTTGACATTTTTTCTAACGCACCCGCTCCAACATCCGCAGCTTGTAAAGCCGCTGCTTGCTGTTCTCGTTGAGCCTGTTCCTGCCGTTTTTGAGTAACAGCCTCTTCTGAATTTTGTAAAGTACTGGGAAGACCAAATAAATCAGCTAACCAACGTAATGTTTTATCCCCATTTATAACATCCGCTGATTGTGGTGAAATCTGTAATATTGGCCCTCCAATTTCAAATACCCGTAGCAATGAATTTGCTTCAACTTGTTTCTGCGCCCTTGCAAGAGGCGAGACATATTCTATTTCGTAATCTACCCCCTCTAATTCTGGTGGAGGTTCAGGTAGACGCCCTGCCCTTGCAAGAATACCAAATACACGCTGTATCATTGGGCCAAGCATTTCAGCCTGTAATCGTCCAAGAACTGGCCCCAACAATCTGAGTTTTTCTTCTGTCCGTTGTAAAACTTCAGTGGCCGTCATCTGCGGCCCCTGTTGTAATTGTAGTTGATCAATAAAGAACCCTTCACGAATCCTAGTTTGTATACTTTGGATTAATTCAAGGCCAATATTAAGTTTATTAGACGTGGGAAAAACTTCAATCCTGTCCGCCCCTGGTCGCCTAAAATTTAAACCCCCTGGTACAGTTCGTACTGGATTAATAAACCCGTCATCAGGAACCTGTAAAGGAGGATCAACTGCTTTCTGCGCTGCTTTTAAGACAGTCTTAACAACCTCTTGCAACATCATCGTATCTGGTAATGTATCTAACCCCGGTCCCCGACCATACGTTTCACCAGCCACTTTCATCCAACGCGCCGCGATATACGGGTTCTCGTGAAAACCCCCTTCTTCAATGATATGCCTATCATCCAAATTAATATACACAGACGCAATAGGCATATTTGCTCGTGTCTTTTTATTTCTGTTAAAATCGGCCCTAGGCTGAACTGCATGAAGAATTTTAAACGATTTATCAAACTGTTTTTTCTCATACGCGTCTAGAACCGTCTTTCCAGATTTTTTACCCCATTTCTGGAAAATCTGCCTTGCATTAAACTGGAATTTACGGTATACAGTGTCCGCACGACCATCAGAATTTTCAGCGATTCGACACTCAGCTAAAGAACGCGCTGAAAATGATAAATCTCCTGTAATGTCATTCGAACCTATAAACATTACAGCAGTGCCAAACCCTGTAAGATCAAGATAGAATTCATGAACATGTGTTGAAAACGCAGCGTTAGGACCATTCATTTCCGCAAATATTCTTAACGCTACCTTCTCCAACCATTCCTTAACTATACCCTGTTCATTAAACTCTTCTTCTGTTATTTTTAATGTAAACCATTTAGACGCGGGATTTGTCATCATCCCGTGCATTCCAGCAGCTAGAAGCTCATTCGCCAGTATCGCCGTTGTGTCCACGGCCTGTAAGCGCCTAACTTCTCCCTTTGCATGAGTCACAGTGAAATCTGACCTACGGGGTAAAACAAGTTCACTTGCCCGCTGCCAATGGTCCTCCCAATTCCTTGCTATACTATCTAAGGAATCATTACGTGCAAGATATTCATCAAGTTTTGCAGGCATTACACACTCGCTGTCCCAGAACCTAATTTCTTCTTACTAGTTCGTGCGGCAGAAACATCACCAAGCGAACCTGTTAACAACGTACTAGTTTGACCAGCAGCAGCTGATATACGCGATCTTTGCCGCGCTCCAGCACCAACTACATTAGGGTCAGTTTTTGATGGAGCCGCAGGACGATCAGGCAATTTAGGAGCAGCCGGAAAGCACATTTTTAAAGTCCTTTTCTCAATTGAATGGCACAGTCACTATAGCCAAGACGTCTATAAAAACACGCCGTGCGCTCCATGTCAATCTCGCCGCTAATCCCAAGCTGAATTTCCTTCGCTCCTATTTTTTCTGCCCATATTTCCGCTAAATTAATTAATTCTACTGCAATACGCGCCCCTCGATGTTCTTTCTCAATATAAAATAAAATATCTTTTACAATTAAGTCATTTGAAAAATACACAGATGAATTTGATACTCCTAAAATTCCAATTACCTTTTCATCAATAATTGCAACATTGCAATATACTTCTCCAGTATCCATTGACACAGTATAACAACGTTGTATAAAATCCCTCGCCATTTGTTCGCACCAGAATAATCTATTGTACGAACTTTCTTCATACATTAATTTCCCCAAACGTAGTATCTCGGGGAAATCTCCATGTTCCCATTGTCGTATTACCAAGGCTCCCATTCCGTTCCCTCCGCGATTGTCTGTTTTCCACGATACGTACTGGACCCGGCCATGGGATTAAGTACATCATAATTTTGATCAGCTACTCGCTGTATTATTTGCCCTTCTTTTTCCTCTGAATGACCAACTGCAAAATACCGCAGTGCATCGGAACCGTGACTTGTCCAGTCATGTTTGGGTTTCTTTTTAAAAGTCTGAGTCCGCTCGTCCCAATCAGTTCTATATTGTCTTAACGCCTCAATTCCTTTTGCACATTTTTCCTTATCAAAATGGAAACGGGGTAAAATTGCTCGTACCGCGTTAATTCCATCATCCACCTTAATATTTGGTACTGCAATGCCACGAACTCCTAATCCTTGTAAAAATTGGAGCCTACTTATCCCCGATGATAATTCTTTAACTTTGACATCGTGTGGTAAATAATGCCGGCCGTATGTGTATCCCTGTTCTTTAAGATATTGTACATAAGTGTCAAGACCAGCGCCACTGCCCTCATGATAATTGATTGCCCAATATTCTCGTCCCGCCTGCTGGATGAACCAGATGGCCGTAGCATCATCGATTCCAAGGTCCCACGCAGTGTGAACCAACAACGTAGATTCGTGAGGTACGGCGTGAACTTTTCCTTCACGCGTAAGCTTCTCCATAATTTTACCATAATACGCGCCCCTTATCGCCGCTTCCCATGAACACTCATATTCCTGGGCATATTCCTCTTCCGTCATGTCGTTCTTTGCCGCAGCTAGCTCCCCGGCATTTACATACCCTGTTTCGCTTGCACGAAAAAGGAACCGATTCCACCCCTCTTTATTCTCTGCCTCCCCGTATAGAGTATAGAAACTATTTTTTCCCTTTGGGGTCCCTATAAATTTACCCTTACCTGTGCGATCCGACAACATCGGTCTGAATACTTCTGTCCACATTGAAGGGGGCATCTGCGCATATTCGTCAAAAGTGACAGTATCACAGTATTGCCCTTTTTCTGCGTCCGGGTTATCCGCTCCAATTAACGTGTACCTACAGTCATCTAAGAAATCGACTCTGCAGTCGGTTTCATTCGCCTTGTATCCAGGTAGGTCCTTCGTATAAAGCTTGACATAATCCCAAGCTGTTTTTTTCGCCTGTTTGAGGAGTGGCGCGACATAATGCCCACGGGGCATTCTTAAACCCCGTTGTTTACATGAAATTAAATTCTTTATATCGTCATTTATAGAGAATACAGTCTTGCCAAATCTACGATGACAGACGATCATCGCGAACCGCGCAATCTGCTCGTGGAGTTTCCTTTGTAAAGGACGCGGCTGATACGGGATTACAAAATGAGCCATATCATTTTAACCCACTTTCAAGTTCCTCAATCGCCGCAGAACATAAGCTCAAGTCTTCTTTGATCGACGACAATTTCTTTAAATTTAATTTTCTTATAACTATCATTACAACTATCTTCCCCGCCGCCCCCGCTAATAACCGGTGAATAATCCCCAACGATTGTCGAACTTCCCGTATGCTCATCCCCACCTCCTAACCATCCGATAGTAAGGTTCGTGTCAACCTCCTTCTTCTCCGGAGCATCCAACCCCATGAGTTTTGCCCTTCGATCCATGGCCTTAAAAACCACATCCGCCGCCTTTTCATCCGGGGGTAAAGTAAATTGTTCCCCGGTCTCCGCATTCTCCGTCGTTTCCTTTCCAATCGCACGCTCATAATAAGCCTCCTGAATCTCATCCAGCCGAATAAGCTCTAAATCTCGGGCCTTTTCGGCTTCATGATGTTGATGTAAATTCTTATACGCGGATGCTAAGGAACTATTAACAGACCCAGTAGTTACACTTAGCATCTCCGATATGGCCTGAACCGAATGACCATACCTTCTATACCTCAAGACGAGAATCTGGCGCTCAGTTAATTTAGACATACCAAAGTATACAATCTAAGAGCATTACTAAAAATACATACCCTACAAATAAAGAGATAACAATAAACGCAGCTAATACCGCATGGAGCATTTTAGATATACTCTTATTCGGCTCCCAAATCATAAAATTTACAACCCGTTACTAGGCTCAGTATACACGGAAGGACACACTAACCGTATTAATAATAATTCACGGACTCTATCATAGCCCTCCGCAACAGTCACAGACCCATCTACTAATTGAATAGTAGTGTTACTTCCCTCTGGAATAAAATACATAATTGTGTCAGTATTGATAGTAATTGAAGTCTTCTGTGGATTCGACATTGTAAGTTCGACAAACATTAATAATCTCCCTTCCAAGGATAACGCGACCAGACATCAACGATAAGAATAATCATAAAGAAAAATATTATTAAATTCCAAAGCATATCAGGGTCCTATAACATGAAAACGCGACAAGCTAACATAAACTAACCATAGAACTAGGGAGTGAGTAGAGAGGAGGAATCGAACCTCCGACCATAACGTACTAACGACATCACTCGCTTTCCCCATTGCTCTCCCACTGAGCTTCCTCCACCTAGTGATGAACTAAGCTGGACTCACTCCCTACAAATAAAATAGCACGACGAGGGACACTTGTCAATATGAACCTAGAACGCTATATGCTGGCTCCACGGGTCCCATCATTCCTCTGGCAGGTCGCTCGTCTTTGGGGGGGGGGTTCGCGCGTGTTCCGTGCTGCGTGTTCCGTGCTGCGTGTTCCGTGCTGCGTGTTCCGTGCTGCGTCCCCCCCCGGCCCCGCACGCCACCACCAAAAAAGAAAGGGAACGCGCGCGCACGCGAGGTGCAAGAGCCGTGCCACCGGCCACGCGTGGTACGCAACCCGGCCACGCGTACGGAACGGGTTGACGGGAACCGCCCGGCGTGGTACACTACGGGGGTGGACGCGGGGAACGGCCCCGCCACCGCCACCAGACAGGAGAGAAAACCGTGACAGACCTAACCCAACTTCTGGCCCTTGCTCAAGCCGCCACCCTGCTCGCCGTTCAAACCCAGAAAGCAGCAGACGACGCAGCCTTCGCGCTTGAAGAAGCCGCCAAAGACGCCGACGAGGCACAAGACGAAGCCGACAGAACTAGAACCGCCGCCGACGAGGCACAAAAGGCCGTCGCAGACGCCGAAGCCGGCCACACCGACGACCACCGCCGCCACTTCTAGCTAACGACGAGGCAGAGCCCCGCAAGCGCCCGTTGGGTCTGCTTGCGGGGCTCTCTGTGTTCGTTCCACGACGCTCGCCCTGGTTGTAGTCCCAACGTGGGACTACTAGCGTTCCACAGACCAGTCAAGAGGTCTGCCCCGGCTGCCTCGGTTGCCTCGATTGGAGCTCCGCTCCGGTCCCCCGGCGGGGCGCGGGCGGCGTGTTTTCCCTTGCCTTTTCGGACACAAAAAGAAAAAAGAGCCCCCCCCCCCCAATCGAGGCAACCGAGGCAAACCCCTGCCGCGCCCCGTCCCTCGGTGCGTTTGGCTGCCTCGCCTAATCGAGGCGCACCCGAGGCCCAAACCGAGGCAAGCTCGCCCCCCGGTTGTGCTTTTTGTCTTTTTTGCAACGGGTGCGTGGGTGTTGCTCCCTTGCAACAATCGGAACAGGGGCAAGGGAACGGTACTGCCTCGGGTCTGCCTCGGGTCGAGCCTCGGCTAGCCGAGGCAAGCGGAACACGTCTCTAACCCTTCTCGCGCTACCCGTGGTCCGTGTGCTGGCCACTGTGGCTGTCTGGCTCCGCCCCAAGAAGAAAGGAACGCGCGCGTGCGCGAGATGCAAGCCTCGTGCCACCAACCATGTGTCTCGTGCAACCCCACCCTGCGTCTGTAACGTATTGACACGGATCGCCCGCTGTGTTACACTACGGGGATCGACGCAACAAGACAACAGGAGAGAGAAGATGACGAAGAAAGAGAAAACTGCCCCGGTCAAGGAAGAGAAGAAGACCAAATCGGTCATCAGCGCTGTTCGCAAGAAGGCGTACGGCAAGAGCCAGAGCTGCGATGACGAGGTTGCGTTACGTTTCCAGGCTGCTCTAGAGGACAAGACGCTGGACGAATTGGCGACGGAAAACGGCATTGACTTGGCTCGCTGGTCGCACCTGAATTACGGCATGCAGCGGATGAACCTAAGCAACGTTCTTAGGGGCATGATCCGGCGCGACGAGACGGTTGTGTTGAACGGCGTCTCTGTGAACTTCGGGTAGGAGAGAGCAAAATGAAAGACAGAGTGTGGGTAGTCACAATAAACGGATTCTTCGACAGTGTGTATGAGGACGCAGACGAAGCCCATGAAAAAGTCAGTGATATCAAGCGGGATATAGACGATGGGTTTTTTACCCCTGCCCCTGCGGACTTGTCGAAAGACCACGCTGTGGTCGCCGTGGTGCAGGGAATGTTAGAGTACTAGGAGAGAGCAAAATGACGAATGTCTGGGTTATAACTTGGTCCATCGAAAAATATCGCATCGAAGCGGAAGACGTTCAGGAGCATGTAGGCAACGTGTTTCCATCTAAGGAAGCGGCGACCGCCGCGGTTATTGAAGGGGATGAGGAAGAGTGGGTAGACTTGGAGGATGAAGGCGAGTACAAGCCCGAGGTCGTGTACAACGATGATAATTCCGTATCGATCAACACGAATGTCGGGTTCCTATATCAGGTCGTAAAGCGTGAACTCTTAGGATAGGAAGAACATTGACTGACCCCAAGACTAAGGCCGATTTTGATGTTCTTTATTCCAATGCTGTCATATACCTTCGGCACCAAGTATATGTTCATGGTAGAACGCCGGCGCAAGCTTACCGTGACACCTTGGCAACTCATGTTGTTTGTGACCCGGACCGATTGGCGTGCGAGGCAACGTCTCATTATGGTCTGTTAATAGGAGAGATATACTTGCAAAAGTTGGAGGAGAGCGAACAGTGATGTTTGTCGATATGACGAATCCTCATAACTTCACTGTCGACCAGCTTAAGGAGGCTGGTCGCATCACTGGAAATTGGGGCTGGCAGACGTTGGCACAGAATTATACAATGCGACATGGAGTTTGTGGCGTGATGATAGCTAATGATGATTTCGTCTTATTCTTCAGAGATGGTGAGGTTGTTCGTCGCAAGACCTGGAAGGCGATCGACGTTGATTACATCATACACCGTTCATCTTAACAAGGCGGGCGCGATTGTGCTTTAATACTGAGAGGTAGGAGAGAATGAGAAAAGTATCAAAACCAGCCCCCAATATTAGTTCCTTAGTTCTACATTTCTTCAGTTTACTGGATGAGGGAGAAATGTCGGGAACTCTGTTAGAGAGAAATGTCGGGGTGGCCGATTCGACTATATCTTCTTGGAGACTAGGAAGGCGTAGCCCCAAGTTGTTGAATTTTGAGGCTTGTCTAAATGCTCTAGGGTATGAACTTATTATAAAGAAAAGGTGAGTGTCCATGACACAGTACCAGTCAGTAAGGGATAAGGAGCGCGCTGCTCGTTTGGAGAAGTGGGCGGTTTGGGCGCTGAAGATTGTAGGCTTGTTGATTATTTCCCATGTAATTGCGATGCAATTTTGGGGAATCTACCTTTATATCATGGCTTCGTATTGACAAGTGGCCCGCAGTGTGCTTTTTTTGTACTATACCACGCAGGAGAGAGTAAATGAATAAAGAAATAACTGATTTTCCTCCCATCCCCAAGTTTCTGGACCGTACTGATGGTTTGACTCATGAGCAGAATATGAAAAATCTTCATGCTCATGCTGCGAAGGTAAAGGGCCACCCTGGCTCAAAGATAGTCATGCCGGATTATCGTCACAACCCTACTCGGCAGAGTAGGGGCGCAAGTCGCCAGGTACGAACAATTGTGAAGGGCACTAGGTCCAAGACAATTTATCCAACGACAGAGGCAGTCGTGGTTGCCACGGCGGGTTTGATGAATGGAGAGAAGCGTAAGTCCATGTATGCGATTGCGCGAGAAAATGGAATTAATCCATCACGTTGGGACGCTCTAAATAATGGTCAGGTTGCCATGAATTTAACCAATACGTTGCGGGGGCGTTATTATAAAATGCAGCGTATCATGGTGCAGGGGAAAGAAGTAAAATGAATGAAGAGCTAACAGACGATGATATAAATTTACTTGAGGAATGTGAAAATAATATAAAAGAACGTATTTTACAAGTGATAATAGATCATGACGACATATGGACGGAAGTATTACCAGAAGACGCAGTTCGTTGCGCCGCGTTGCGTGCTTTATATGAAATATGGGATACACGTTGGGATTGGTGATTTAGGGAAAGATTAAAATGGACCAGTCAGAGTATTTACAAAAGCGTAATTCAGCCATCATGATGGCCCAAAGTCGTTCAAATCAGAGTGAGGCGGTCGCGCCGCTAAAAGAATTAATTAGTTCAGATTGTCTCGACCCCAATCCACTCGAATTGCGTCTTTATTATGCCCGTTGTCTACAGTCGGTGGGTCAGTATCAAGAATCCGCAAACATGTTTGGCCGATTATACGCTGCGTATCCTGGACATGCAACTCTAGGATATGAATACGGGGAAATGTTATATCGTCTCGGCCAGTATAGCGAATGTGAAAAAGTTTACCGTTCCATGTATCAGATGTATATGGATAACGTGCTCCA
>Ga0181374_1000366_pt1 | contig 10350 bp, 11 predicted proteins | sample LowvirmetaG_2_FD_130086 | JGI IMG/M metagenome (GOLD analysis project Ga0181374, IMG submission 130086) | Marine viral communities from the Subarctic Pacific Ocean - Lowphox_10 viral metaG | ecosystem: Environmental > Aquatic > Marine > Oceanic | place: Subarctic Pacific Ocean | collected...
AAGACGCCAAGATCAAGGCGTTGGTGGAATATGTAGAGTCTATAGCAGATTGGATGGCATCTAATGGCTATGACAACACATCTGACTTGGCCTTCCTAGCCGCAGCAAAGGAGACGACATGACATACGCTCCAGAACAGATATGGGACTTTTGGCCCCACGATGGTGGAAACCCAGTTGTCTGGCGCGAGCCTTGCCCTTTCCCCGCTGACGACGCTGACGTGTTTGAATACATCCGCGCTGACCTAGCCCGCCCTATGACGGTAGCAGAGGCGGCGCGGCGTTTGATTGACGAGATTAACCGCCCCGCCACGCATGAAGAAAAGCCCGATTGGCGCTATCTGTCACGCTTGGACATGACCAGCCTACGCGCACTGTCAGAAGGGGGAGAGTGATGGACACCGCCGCCATTCTGCGCGATCTGGCAAGGGCCAAGGCTGCTTTCCAACTGCGCACGATAGAGGCGATCATAACAGAGCGCCCCACAACGCAAAATAGCCGCGCCCCCAATCAAGAGAGCGCGGCTAATACCACTGGTCAAGCAGATTATAATACCGTTTTTTGCGACCTAAATGCGACAAGTATTCCAATTAGCGGGCAAAGCTGAGTATTTATGTTTCTGGGTTGACCAATATAAAAAAAGAGCAACCCCATTATAACTGAGAATATAGCTATATTCCTATACCGATATGACTTGATAAGAGCGGAAGTTAGGAATGCGAAACATAGCAGCGCGATAGGTAGTCCAAACTGAGCAAGCGTCAAAATATACCCATTATGAGTAAAGTTAACAACCAAGTCGGTTGAGCCGCTTCCTAGAACTGGATTGGCCAGGAACGCCGCCCAACCATCGTAGAAATTGCTAAACCGGCCAGAAAATCCGGATGACAATCCTCTATGGGGGTCATCGAGAAGTAACGCCAAATTGATCGCGCTCTGTATAGATGCTAGTTGAGTAGAAATGTAGAATATAGACGCGCCAACCAAAGACAAAATAACGGCATATCGCGCTTTAGTTTTGCGGCTAGTTACCACTTTCGCAATGACATAAAATGTTAGGGTGATGAATACCGCCAGGCCTGCCGTCCTCATCTGCGTCATTATAATTACCAAGAATGCGGCCGAAAGAGAGAAAATAGCAACAGATTTACGGTTACTAAGGATACCCGCCCATGCAGTTCCGATAGCTATTTCAGCAAGCGCTGCAACAGCCACATTGTCACCTGCAAGCCTTGCGCCGTTTTGTATCTCGCTGCGAGCCCCCCAATATGTGGAGAATAAAATGGGGATGTGGACTAGGGCAGTTAAGATCATAACTTTTTCGAACTGTTCCGTTCTTTGACGCCTTGCGCAATCACCCAACAAAATAACCGTCGTGATGGGGACTAAGCGAACTAGATCTCCGTATGATGAGGCCGAAAAAGCAGTTATCACGGCATGGGCGCTAAAAACGAATATAGTAGCGATTGCCCAAATACTCGACCTATCGCCCGACTTAAAAACAGAGATTATCGCAAGCGCTCCAGCGGTTACGAATGCCGCGTAATAAACCGGGCTTCCGAACCCTGTCAGCAAAGTTGCCATTGAAGTTGCAACTGTTGCAGATATGAGCGCTAGGTATTTTGAACTTAATATCAAGACTTACCTCATGCGAAACACATCAACGCAACCCTTAGCGATCCTCACTCGTAGTGACAGAAGTGGGAATACGTCGTCCGGCACTTCGCGAACATATAGCATTGCAGGATATGCGCAATCAGTACATGAGCCGTTATTCGATCAGGATCGACAGGGTTATCGTATCGCGCTCGACAAGTTCGTCCTCCGGTGCAAACGGGCAGTCTGCGTAGACGGTATAGACCAACAGGCCAGCGCGGCCTTTCGGCACATAATCGGGCATGTTGTATTCGACTGGGATCGTCTCGAACTCAAAGCCAAGATTCACCGGAAGGTAGCCCGGAGCGAAATTTAAGGGGAGCCGATCACCGGCGATCTCAAGGTATGGCCTGCCGCTCTGGAATACGCATTCCGCGCCCTCAACCGTTCTGCGCCCACGGAAAAATGCCGTGCATGTTGTTCCGCGCTTGCATGAGCCATATTCATCTGTGAGGCTCTGCGAACGCTGTTGCGCCCAGATCACTACCTCTGTGCTATCGCGGCGCTGGCTATCAACTTCGTCGGTCAGTTGTGCTAGATCATGCTGCAATTCCTCGACCGCTTCGGGGAGCGCAGCGAAGGCGATAAACTGGACGCGCACCGGCTCAAAGATCAGCGTAGCGAAGAACACAAGAAGGCCCATGAAAGCCCAGTCAATGCTCTTTTGCAGCAAGCGTGATGCGATGGCCTTGGCGTGTGTCTGCGTAGGTTTCTCAGTCATCCGTCACAGCCCGCTTCTAGCCCCGTCAAGAGACGTTCCCCGCTATCCTTTGAACGTGGGCCACCATCAGCCAGCAACGCCCCCGCATGGGCCTTACGCAAGCCTTGCGTACCGGTACAGATTGCGGCGTCACTCGGCCAACTTGCGCAGCCGGTCGTCAATATCATCAGCGCTGCGGCTATCATTGGTCGCATTTCCGATCCTTTCGAGTGTTTGGGAGTGTTCGACAGCGCGGCGCGTGTCTTCGCGTGCATCTGACCCGCCCTTGAGGTAGAGCCAGACCCCGACGGATATCAGCGCAAGAGCGATGCCGCCGTAGATGTAGGGCCGGATCATGAGGCCACCCCGATCATGCACAGCGCCACGTCTTCGGTGCGCCGGTTGACCAGCCCGCGAATGACCCTTGACCCGCTTTTGTTCCACCACGCGATAGCCTCGCACCCGCCCACGATATCGCCAGCGTTCAGCCGACGAACCGCCGTTGATTTGCTGATCGCCGACACGCCCGCGTTATAGGCAAGCGAGGTATAGGCTACGTCGCGATTCACAGGCAGGCGCAGAGCCTTCGTCTCGGCAGTGAATGCCACATGCAGCCGCGACCGATAGGACAGCAACTCACGCGCCAGCATATCGTCGCATTGCTGCTTGGAAAACGACATGCCGCCTGTGATGCCCTTTGTCTCGCCGTAGCAGACCGTCCAGACGGGGGGCGATGCGATCCGGTCAAGGTAGGCGTCTAGGCGCAGCCCCTCCCATTTGCCGACATATGGCACCCCAACCTCAAGGAACGCGCGGTCAGGGGCGGTACCAGCCGCTACGGGCGCAACCTCACGCTTTGCAGGCCGGTCACCCATAGCGAACGCAGACGCGGCCCATACAAGCAGAACAGCCGCCGCCACAGTCACCTTCACAGCCCGCCATGCCCAGCTAGATCCAGGCTGCGAGATAAACCGCCCCACGGTTCCGGCGAGGATCAGGAAAACACCCATCGACCACCAGACGCGGGGGTTGGTATCAAGGCCGGTGAAGTAGTAGATCACCTCCGGCGCAATGAGAGCGGCAAGGCCAAGGTAGTTCGCCCACGCTGAATAACTGGTCAGCGCCACCTTGCGGGCATCGGTAATAAGCATATCAGCGTCCTTTCACAAGTTGAGCAACGCGCGCGGATATTGGCAACGCCGAGGCGCTGGAATGGGTCATGTCGGGTTCCTTTCGGGGAGGCATCAGTACAACAGAGCCAATTCAGCGCGAGCAAAGAAGAAAACGGCTCCGGTGCTGGTCGTGACTTCAACGGTGAGTGTTCGATCTGAGATTGTAAGTTGTTTGCGGGTCAAAAACATTTCGGGTGGGGTTGATGCGTTCATAGTGAACGTCTTTTCCGCAAGCACCGCGCCACCGCTATCTTTGACTTTCACCGTCATTGTGGTTCCGCCGTATGCTGCATTAACGACCGGCGAAATAAGAACGCCTCGCAACACCACGGGGGGTAACTTAATGGTTTTTACGAGAGGGGTTGACCCGTCCCAATTGCCGTCCATCAGCACATCCCCGCGCTCCGCAAAGGAGACTGCCCGCCACTCAGCTTTTCCGCTGGAGGGGCTGCTGCTCGACGGCTCGTATTCCCCATTGAGGCTAGGTATACACCCCTCAATACGCAGTTTAGGGAGGGCGCGACCGCTATCACCGGGTCCGGTCACAGTCCAAGTGCTACCCTCGATAAAGTCGTCGGTAATGTCGCTGCGAAGAATGTTCATTCGCATACGTGCCGACCCCGTGCCGTTCACCGTGTAATCCCAACGCAGCCCGTCCATGTTGTAGCAGTCAGTGAAGGTTACTGTGCCGCCGCCAGCCCATACACATGTTTTAAAGCCCGATGCGACGTTAAATCCGCCCATCCCACAGCCGTCGAACTTCAAGCCGAAAGAGGTGATGTTGTTCGCAGCTTTGTCGAACAGCTTGGCTCCCGACCGAAGTTCTGTTCTGGTGTTGACCATGTGAAGCTGCGGGGAGTTCCCGCGCCCGAATGAGTTCCCATCCGCAGTAACGGGCAGGCTAACGACTTTTGCCGAACTGCCCTCTGGAATGATCGACCCGCCCGCCCAGTAAACGGTCGCCCCTTTCAAGAACTCGAACAGAGACCCCGTAAATACCTCCGCGTCACACCCAATAAAGCGCCAGTTGACTGACTGCGGGTTGTTCAACTTAAACGCAGTCCCGTCAAAGAAACCGAACTTGCATGAGGTGAAGGACCATTCGGAGTTGCCTGTGTCTGCCCCCGCGTCAATTATATTAGAAAACCCGACAAAACCGCAGTCGTGCCAATCGAAAGACTGAGTTGCCCCGCCAGATTGGCCATTCCAGAATTTAGACCCCGTGACGCCGTAGAATTGCAAGCCGTGGGCTGAAAACCAAGACGCCTTGAATTCGTTATCGAACATGGTCCCGCTGCTGTTTGACAACACCAAACAAGAACCGCCGGGGCCTCCACCGTAACCCCGGCCCTTCCCAGTTCCGGTTATTACATAAGAAGGAGGAGCGCCCACATTTTGCGGGGCGTCGGCAAAAAGATCGCCTGTTACCCTGAACTGCCCCCACGGGATTTCCACCAAAGCTTTCGCAACCTCAGTAGCGCCCACCTTGCTTAATTGCGTGTAATACTCTGCAGCCGCCACAAACGTCTTACGAATAGCGTCTGTGTTATCAGTCCCAGTCATCGTTTCCAGAACACAATCGGCAACCGCCCCGAACGCCTCAATATTAAAGCCGTGAAACTTTGGATTGACGCGCAAGAGAAGCCCGCTAGGCCGCGTCAGGTGTGGGCTGGACGCGCCCAGCGGTAAGACCGTGTAGCTGTGATCGCCCCACTGCAATGCCTGCCCTGCGGATAAAGAGCCGTAGCCACGCGGGTCAGCGTAGAACTCCGCCCAATCCGCATAGACCGTCCGCTTGCTCACCCACTGCCCGCCGACGCCATCCACGACAAGCGCCCCGTCTGCGGTTAGGCTACCAGCCGTCCAGTCGAAGTCCTCACTCTGCCCGTTCGCGCCGTTCCTAACCGTCGCCCCCTGCCCGTTGATCAGGCCCGACGCCAACGCCATCGCCGCGATGCTGGGGAACTCCGGTTTTGTGAGCCAGCCGACAATCCCCCACGCGCCTCCGCTGACTTGCCAAACCTGACCGCCTGCGTTGGCTTGCAGAACCTCGACGGTATCGTTTGCGGGTACAGGGTCGGTTAGGGTGGTGACAATCGGCGCACCGGCTGCGATTGCGGCAACTTGTGACTGATTTTTATACGCCAATGACAAAGCGGTGTTTGCGGCAGTGTTTGCCTCTGATTCCGCTGCCTGTTCTGCGCTAAGCGCCGCTGCGTCACGGTCTTCGGGGTTTGCCTGATCGAAGGTAACCCCAATGACACGATTCACTTCGTCCTCAAGGATTTGTGCAGTCGTCGCTTTTGGGTCCGTGCCAGTTGTGGCAAGGCTGAAAATAGGTGCTGGCATGGTGCCTCCGATATTTAGGGGTCTGTTGTGGCTGAAACGCTGGCTGTAAATGCCGATGCGCTGGCGTATTCGCCCCGTGAGCGGGCGAAGTAATAGCGGGTGACGGACGTGCCTAAGCTGCCCTCGTTAATGCTCACGATTGTGTTTTGGCTGGTGTAGATGGCGGTTCCGATCAGGCTGGCCGCGCCGCTGTCATCTGTGTCGCTGCCGTAGATTTCAATGGCGCGGAAGTCTGGATCGTTTGGCGTGCGGAAGCTGACCGTGATTTCGCCAGCCCCGCCAACCGCTGCGCCCTCAATCGGGATGTCGATCACAATATCGACAACGGGGGTGACGCCCGTGATATCCACCCAATCGGATGTGCCGTTGACGCCGATTGCCCGCACGCGGATATCGTACAACTGCCCCGGCGTGCCGCTTAGATAGCCGAACACCTGACCAGAGCCGTCGCTTACGTCCTTGCCGATCAAGCCGCCGGATTCGTAATCGCCGCCCGCTTTACGGTATTCCCACTCATAGCCAGTGACGCTTGAGGTGGACGGGGGGAACGCAAACCGGATGCGGGGGATAATGGTGCCGCCTGTGTCTAGGTTCACCGCATCGCCCGTTGTGACGCTCAACGCGCCGGGGTCTGCCGTGCCTGTCCGCTCGTCGTCGTACTCCTCGTCAAAGACTTCTTCTTCGTCGTCGGCTGGCACCCAATCATAGATAGCCGCGTCATGCTTGACCAAAGACGCAGGCAGGCGCATAGCCACTTCCCCGCTTTCCCCAATCGGATCTAGGCCGGGGTGGATGCCCTCAATCTCGTACACGCCGTCAAGCGCGTCGTAGGGCGATGGGAGCGCAATGGTGACCGTTGCCCCGCCCACGAGGTTAAACGCCTCTGGTGGCAGCGTGCCGCCCTGTATGCGCTCTTGTCTGCGCTGGCGTAGGCCGGTGATTTTGCGCACCCGCATTGCCTGCGTTGGCGAGGGGCAAAACGGCAGATCGACCGTCTTGACCGCAGGCACCCCGCCATCAGCGGCCAGAGCGCCTGGAATATCCCACGGGGTCAGATCCGCTGTCTCGTATCCACGCGCCGCAGAGAGGTAGCTTACGCGCAGTTGGTTCACCAGTTCGGCCCCCGGCAGCATGTCGGGGAACTCGAAGCCCTCGCCCAGAAGGTAGGTCAGCGTTTCGGTAGGCTCACGGTAGACGCCCGCCGCATAGCCCAGCTTCCCGCCAACGCGGATGAAGTCAGCCGCGCCACTAATCATCATCGGGTTGAGCTGATCCTCAATCTCGCCATCGTTGAAAACCAGCGTGCCCGCGCAGACATATCGCTTTTCGCTGCCGCCGGAATTGAGGGATACGATTTCATCACATGCGTTCGGGCCATCAACGCTTAGGCTGCTGTGCAACTGTGCGGCGCGATAACCTCGGATCGGGTTATTCATCAGCGCGTCACGAACGCAAAGTGCGTGGTTTTCGCTCCATCCGGTGACGCCAGTGCGCGGGTCTTCAATCAGTGAGAAACGGCCCTCAACTTCTACCATTGGCGGCGTAGACGGCCAACGCTCTTGACGGCTTCCGCTGTCGCCAGCGCGTAGTTTTAGCCAGATGATAGTGCAGCCGCGCCATGCGTCGGTCGCCTTCCAAAGGTCGTCGCGCTCCCCCTCTTCATACGCCGCATCTTCTAGGAACTCGGCGGGGGGCGATGTCTGGTCACCACGGCTTATCCACGCATTGACGTGGTTAATGCCCAATGCGCCAAGGAACAGCCCAATATCCTTGCGGAACGGTTCTTCCGTTGCCTCCGCGCCGGGGCCATCCATATCAAACGCATCACCCTCAAGAACGACTTCGCGCTTATCAAGGTACAGGGTGAACGTAGACAGGTCAGATGGCCGCGAGTTGAGCAGCCAAGCGCCCCAGATGTAATTGCCTTTCACGGGCGTACCTACAGGCGTGCCTGTCGCCCTCGTCTCGCCGTACACAAAGCGATAAGCGGGGGCAGAAGAAGGCTGCGCCAGATCGCGGGAAACGTCCTGCGCCTTCATGTTCGGAGTTTTGCCGAAAATTGCCGAAACGGCTGTGTTGATAAGAAAAGACACGCCGAAGTTGATCACGGCGGTACTGATCGCACCCGCCGCCGCTGCGCTGAAACCGATAGCAACCGCTGCGCTTGTGATTGCGCCGCCAATCGCGGCAAAGACTGGGGCTACAAACGGCATGTCCACGCCCCCAGAATATCGGCCTTCACTATTGCCATTCCAGCCTCCGTCTTCGCGGCGTACTCGCCGTGGTTAATACAGATCGCCAAGGCCGCGCCGAACGTGTCAGCGCTTTCGATTAGGGCTAGGTCGCCCGCCTTGGGTGTGGTGGTTTGCGGTAGGTTGAACGTCGCCTCGCACCATGCGAGGTAGCCGCCCGCCCGCTTGAGTATCCGCGCCGCGCCTATGGCGGTGCTGTAGTCGTCTGCGCACCCCTCAAGGGGGTCAGCGCCGTGTAATGTCGTGAAGGCAACACAAGCCGCCGTACAGTCGCGCCGAAGGCCCCACGCGAACGGGTCGCGCAGGTTATCAAAGGCAGCGTTGAAAGCCGCCCGTTCTGTTATTCGGGCCACTGTTGAGGGTTGAACCGTAGCTTGTTGGCGTTCTGGACGTGCCGCCCCGCCGTATCGCCGGGATATTTGGCGATCTGGTCTTCGTAGCTGTGCGTGATCGACGCGGAGGACCGCGCAGAGGGGCCAATGCCTAGCCCCAGCACCATATCGTGCGCCAAGCCCCCGTCTGATCGTGTCAGCGCCCCTGTGCGGCTGTCGAAGTAGCCTGTGAACAGTTCCACGGGGTCAGCTTTCAGCACGTTGCCGCCCGGCGTCGTCGTGGTCGCAAACCAGACGGTTAAATCGCGATTGCGGATGATCTTGCCGCGTTCGCCAAGCATATCATCGACGGTTGCCGCGACCCGCACCGTTGCCTCGGAAGTCGCCAGCCCGCCTTGCTCCATCGGTGCCGTGAATTGCACGAGCTTGCCCGCGCCCATCCACGTTTCCCCATCCCATGACAGGCTCCCCGCGCCCGTGTGCAAGCGAATTTCCTCGCCCGGCCAATCGGCATAGGTCAGTAGAACGGGGTGGAAGTGGCCCTTGAGGTCGTCAATCAGCCCCGCCGTGGCCCCGCGTGTTAGGCCCATGGGTCAACCTCCGTCCAACCGTCGCTGTATTCGTCTTCGAACACCTCGCGGAAGTCCCACTGATAGCCGAAAGTTCCCGTCACGCCCTGCACCGAACGGGGAACGCCCAATGCCTCGAAAACGATGTTTTCGCGCTGCCCGATGCTGACCAGCCCCGTCAGGGTGAACGCTTCGGGCTTGTCTGTGCGGATCGTCGCCACGCCGGACGCATCCGACCGCGCAACTGTGAGAACATACGCGCTTTCCGTGGTGTCGCCATCGGTCACGCTGATCACCTCAGAAGGCCGCGCAACGATACGCGAGGGAGGCAGGCCGGAGACGGTCAGGCTATGCCAAGGGCCATCCGTTGCGGGTTCACCTTGCAGCGCATAGGCCCCGTCGCCCCATAGCAGATCCACGCCGCCCGCCGTCCATAGCAGGTCCGTTCCGTCGTCGGTCCATTCCAACACGTTGTTGCGCAGGTCCAGACCGCCGCCCGCCAGATACCAAAGCGATGAAAGGCACTCGACGCGCACGAGGTTAGGCTTGCCCGCCCACATCCGGTTGAGCATCCGAACGTAGCCCGCGCCCGCCTGATCCGTGCCAATGCCCGTGATATTGGCCGTCGCCACGCGCCGCGCACGCTGCGCCGATGATGTGCGCGGCCTGCCCTCGATCAGCCCGACAGAGCGCGATTGTGGGTAGACCTCGGCCAACTCCCAGCCCGTAAGCTGGAAGGGGGGCCATGCGATAACGTCTGTCATTATGGTGACCACCCCGATTTACTGTTCTTGAAGGATCGCTGCGAAGCGTTGACCGATTGTCCGACAATGCCGGGGGCCGCGTTTTGAATAGCGCCGTTGGTGATTTGCTCGACCTTGGCTTGCCAATTGCCGTTATCATCGACGTAGACACGCACGTCCATTTGACCGCCGCCGCCTGCCCCGCGAAGGGCCGCTTGCGCTTGAGGAACGTTCAAAACACCGCCCGACTGCGACGGCACGAAAACCTCGCTATTGGGCGTGTTCTCGTTCACCAGATACGCGCCGCCCGCTTTAGCCGAACCGCCGCCTGCACGCTTACCCGTGAGCGCACCAACGACGCCGCTTAGGATGCCGCCGAAGCCGCCGCCAGACCCGCCGCCGCCCGCAAACATACCCTCACCGAACAGCAGATATTCCAGAGCCGCCCGCTTGATGCTGTTTGGGAAGGCATCCATTGCGTCAACGCCGCCCATAGCCGCGTCAATCACGCCGTCCTTGAACTCGCCTTGGATTTTCTCCATTGCGGCGATCTTATCGCGGGCAAGGTCGTATTCCTC
>Ga0181374_1000370_pt1 | contig 10323 bp, 17 predicted proteins | sample LowvirmetaG_2_FD_130086 | JGI IMG/M metagenome (GOLD analysis project Ga0181374, IMG submission 130086) | Marine viral communities from the Subarctic Pacific Ocean - Lowphox_10 viral metaG | ecosystem: Environmental > Aquatic > Marine > Oceanic | place: Subarctic Pacific Ocean | collected...
AAAAGAGGGGCAAGGAATTTCTTTAATGTCAACACTTTCGCCTGTGGCTTTTTTGCCGTCAGCCATTGTTGCAATTCCATAAATAACTTGATTACACTTAATGGAACTTTGTATAACTCGTTGTGGGTCGTTATCCGCCATTTTTTGCACGTCTTCCCTAGATAATTTTCCACACTTATAAGTTCCAGATGTATCAGCAAATTGGTCACCTAGTGATGGCATTTGCACGCTTGATGTAAATTCCTCCGCACTATTGTCCCAATAACTGTAAGCATATAATCTAATGAATGGTCTGAACACCACCTCTTTAGAAAATACCTTGTCCCCATCAACTTGAATCGTAAAATGCCCTCTAGGCAATGGGTTTTCATTATCATCTTCAGTGTTATAATTAATGGACAGCCGTGACAGGACGGAACCTTGCCCGCCGTTATCCGTTTGTCCTGTTAACTTCATCAGTTCCGCGTCACTTATAGTGTCAAAATTCACGGGAACTGTTAAAGCGTCTATATCTTTACCATTTTCAGCCATTGGTTTTATAAACCTCCTTCATGTTGAGCCAATCATTACCGATTTTTAATTCAATTCCAATTGGCATGGTATATTTAAAGCCATAGCGTCTTTCACACTCATTGGATAAACACATCATGGCCTCCTTTAAAGTTTTGATAGCTTTCTCTTCTTCTTCTGGATACACATCCAAAACAATGCTATCATGTACTGTGTTGCATATAATAGTCTTTAAATTTCGTTCTGTCAACAAGTTTTTTAATTTAATTAGTGCTATGGGCAGTAAGTCAGCCGTAGCAAATCCTTGTACAGGATAATTTTTTATAGCGGTGGAATTTGTCACACTACCACTACGCAATCTCTCCACGTTAGGGAAAAAGTACTGTCTTCCAGAAGGAAGTATCACTTTATTCGTCATAAAAGCGTCATTCTGCAGTTTCCTGTGCCACGCCGTCACGCCTATGTATTTATTCTTAAACGCCCTGTAATAATGCATTTGCTTGGGTGTACCTAAAATACCCCCATAAAGCGGTTTAAAGGTGTCAGATTTCGCTTTTTGCCGTGACACGCCCAGTATCTTAGCCGTATACGCGTGAACATCAACATTATTTATCACATCCTTGTAAATTTGCTCATCATCAGCCAAAAATCCCGCCACTCTGAACTCCAACTGGGCGTAATCCCCCTCAAGTATCTTTCCGCCCTTCCACCTAGAAACGATGCATTCCCGAACGGGAAATGTATTGCCCCTAGGCATGTTTTGGAAGTTCGGGCTACGGGAGGATAGCCTGCCAGTACTTGTCACGCATTGCATGAATTGAGGATGAATTTTTTTGTCATCCGATATGGAACTTTGCATTCCTTCAACAAAAGTACGCAAGTACGTTCGTACGGCAGAATAGCGTACATACTTTTTTAGAAATTCGTGAATGGCATCGTCAGCAGTAGATAAATAACTCTCCAATATGTTTTTGTCGGTTTTAAATCCCATTGCGGAACAATCAATGACATTTCTCGGTTTAAGTCTTAGTCCCGCCCTCTCATTAGTGTTTGTAAACAGTAACCCTTTTGTGTCACAAGTTTTGCATTTTCTTTTTATATTACTAGGTGTTCCATCTTTTTTTATGTAAGTGTACTTTCCTGTACCTTGACAGTTATGACAAATAGTTCCGTGCGTTTTAAACACGGGTCTAGCCATAGAATTTATTTCCATATAAAAATCTTGCACAGTTTCAAAATTAGTTCTTCGTTTAGGCTTGCGCGTGTTTCCCCTTAACTCATACCCAATATTAAATACTGTCGCCCATCTTTTTTTGTCGGTCAGTTTCATCGAATAAAAAAGTACCGACCTGTCCTCTGGTGAATCCAAGTTAATTGGAGTGTCACCCATGAAGTTCTTTACCTTTTCATTCAGATATTTTTCCAAGTCAACAAGTTCTTTTTCAAACTTAACTTTTATCGCTGACAGGGTATCTGTATTAATATACAATCCGTTCATTTCTATGTCAGCTAAAACTTTTGTCAGTTCCATAGACATTTTTATTGTTGGTGCTATTCCGTTAGGCATTAGTTATCCATAAATTTATTATACATTTTATCTGCTAATTCTTTTTTACCTATACTTCTGCAATAAGCAACAAGCATACCTACATCATAAGTAATATTAGAATAGTTCTCTATACATTCGTAGTCTTTTTTTAAATCCTTGTATATACTTACTATTAAATTTCTTATTTCTTTTATATTAATTGCCATATAAATCCTCCCAATTCATTTTTAATTTACTCAACTGCGCCATAGCCAATTGATAAGTGCTTTCAACATCCTGTTTACCATACTCTTCTACAATAGTCCAAGGTATTCTTTCATAGGATGTATTATTCTTCATAAATGGGTGAATTAATTCACTTTTTTTCTGTGCTACACCTTTTCTTTTACAGCAATCTTCCAGTGAAAATCCCCACTTGATGCCCCGCGCCATAAGATATTCCATAACCATCGTGTCGTGCAATTTTTTGTCGTAAGTAAATCCACATTGCACCAGCCAACTGTAATCAAATTTTATGTTATGTCCTATGAGAACATCAGTTCTATCCAGAACATCCTGTAATTCTTTTTTTGCGTTAGACGTTGGTGGTTCATCACGATGATAAAAACATAGGTACTTAACAAAGTTGTCATCCATCTTATAACCAACTGACACCAACATATTTCCGTTAAAAGGACTGGATATCTTATTTCCTTTTTCATCAACATCAAAAGAAGTTTCTACATCAAGCGTTGTTATCACTTTCAAAAACTCCTCTCCTAATGCTTATTGTTGCGTGGCGTGACCCGTGCCAACCATTTAATTTATTCTTGCTTATTGTTATGCATCTATTCGGGTCAGACAAATCATTATTGTCAGCCCCTCTTCCTATGCCAATAATTAAATCGGCTTCACCCGCTTTTCCTGTTCGAGAATTATCTAGCATAGAATAGTCAATTATGGATTTTCCTTCCGCCTCATAGCTTGCTTGGGACACAGCCCACAACAAGCATTCGTGCCTTTTGGAAATTTCCCTTGCCCTAACATAAACTTCCTTTAATTTTTCATCTGTTCTATTGTATGTACCAGAAATATGAACCTTGTCAAGTTGGTCTATGAACATAACATCGGGTCTGTAAATTCTAGCATATTCATTTATCTCGTCTATGTGCGTTCCCACACTGTCAAAAACCGTCAAGTAAGGTTTTATATTTGTCAAGTACTCTTCCTTGTAGTTTTCCAGATTGTCAGCTATCTCTTCTTTCGTTTGATTGAAGTAGGATTGTATTATGCGAAGTTTAATCCTAACAGCAGGTTCTTCATTAGCCCAGTATGTCACCTTTTTTCCTTGTCTGATATATCCAGATGCATTAAAACTCGCGAATGTCGTTTTTCCTATTTCGGGTCTGGCAAACACTATGATGAAATGCCCCCTGTCCAATGAAGGAACATTGTCACCGATTGTCAGTAGTCTATGTCTAAATTCCCCCTCCATATTATCCAGATTAAATAATTCTTCTATATCCTCTTCCACCTCGTGAAAAGTTTCGCTACCCACCATATTCTGTTCATCCAGCATTTCAACTAAACGTCTTAATCCGCCTATGTCCTTGTCAGCCCCTGTGTAAATGTCAACAGCCTTTTCGCCTATCTCTTTTGCCTGTTGTCTAGCCCAGAAATTTTTTATCGCGTCAAAATTCAGTTCCGATATGGAACTATTTTCATCGAGTTCATCTATGGTATCCACTATGTTCTGTTTTGTCGCCTTCGGCACTGCGGGATACAAATCAGCGTGCATAACTTTTAGTTCCCGCAATGTCAGTATTTTTTCGGGGTACTTGTCGTGTATCTTCTCAATTAGGGTATATACTATGCCGTAGTCCCTGTTGAACATCCCCTTGTCAATGAATCTGCGAACCTTGTTATAGTGCTCGTAGTTAAGGCAAATAGAAAGAATTTCAGTATGTATCATTCATCCAACCCCAAGCCTTTTTATCCACCTTACTCACAAGCTTTTCCACATCCTCATCCAACATTTCCTTTACATCCTCATCCAACATTAAAAATTTCACATTCATATTCAAAGACAGGTCATCCGCCAGTTTCAACGCCTTTTTTGTCGCATCCTTATCCAACGCCACGCCTACTTTCTTATACTTTTTTATCACATCTATGTGCGATTGCAACAGGTTTGTTCCTAGCAACGCAATACCTACACAAAACTTTGACAAAACTAACGCACTCACGACATCCTCAACTATGATGGCTGTATCCCCTTTTCCCGCTATAAAAGGATATCCCGAATTGCCATAGCGATACCATTTTATTCTTTTATTATTATATAAATCCCTACCGACCGCATCAATTAGGGTGTCTCCCTTATGAACTAAAAATACTGCTCTATGTAAATGTCGGTCATATCGAATTATTTTTCCATAATCCATTAAATCATATTTTTGAATATAATTTTTAAAATCCTTTAAATCCATATACCCTATTCTAGGGGGTAGCCTATCTTCCCAATGATGCCTATAATAAAATATCTCTGGTTCTTTCTGCTTTTCCGCCTCTTGAAACAATCTTTTAGACAGAGGGCTACGAGTTCTGCCCTTGATGTTGCAATCAGCGTGAAAGCAGTTGTAAATAGTCTGTATACCATTATTAACAGCGGAAAACGTATTCTTGTTAAAGCAGATGGGACAATCTATCCTAACGCTTTCACTGGTCTTTAAATCCAGTTTATTTAAAAAATTTTGTAGCATTCCACTCCTTAGTCTTTTAATTTGGGCTGTGGTTTGGTTCGCAAACGATGTAACCACGAATTAAGCACATTAAACTAGTATAACCATTCTGCACCCAAAACTCTAAATTCACGCGGGGGATAGTCGCCTCACCTATCACTATAATAGATTATAACTGCACTATCCCCTCAAATCTAGGTGGAATTTGGTATCGCTTTGGCACTCCACTACCACTATAGTCGCTAAACCATAGACCTCGCTAGATATGTTCCTAAACTTACTTGGACTATACTAGATGACCCCGATTTCTTTCCTTATTATCGTTTTCAGTACTAGGGAGGTATAGCCCAAGTAAATTTAGTTTTGTTGCAGGTAGGGAACTAGCACCTGCTACTAGCCAAGTGTATTATTGTGGCACTTGAACACCCATAGGGGCAGTTTGGGAACTCTTGATTACTTTGTGTCATAGACTTACAGCTTACACTATGTGACCACCTACATCAAACACAATCCCTTGGCACTACCCCGTGCCGTATTTTTGGGCTGTGGTTTGGTTCACAAAAGATGTAACCACGAATTAAGCACATTGAACTAGTATTACCATTCTGCACCCAAAATAATTTAAACAGCTTTTCAATGTTTTCAGTTGAGATCTGGGATTTTATCATATTTATTATTTAGTCGCAGACGGATTTATTCTAGCGACCCTCTTTACCCAACCCTGTTTAAAACTCTTTAAACTTTCGTAAGAGGCGAGGCAGGATTGTCTTTTATCCTCGATTATTCTACTCGTCAGCAGACCCTTCCCCTTACGGAAATTTAAAGTTGAAGGTAGAGCATCGATTAGGCACGAAAGAAAACTAAAGACCTGCCTATTGAAGTCTTTTTCACATTTTCCCATTACTCTACCTCCAGTACGAGATAAGAATAGAAGATGTTAAGGGATATACTAACTGTGTAGTCTAACATAAGACCTAGTCTTCTAGTTAATCTGTGTAGTCGGTATAAACAATACATTTTTCTATTCTCATACTCTTATATAATGACATTCCTGACATTATCAACACTTTATTTTAGTTTGACAAAACTTTTTTTTAATACTAATTAATATTATAAAAAATAAGGGAGTAAATGTCTAAGATCTGGAAATTCGGCATAGGAACAGACCAATTTATAGCTGATACTGTTGATTTATCGGATGATGAAATAGGAAAATATGTCAGAATGTTATTCTATGCTTGGAAACAAAAGGCAAAATTACCCACAGATATTAAACGCATAAACCAGATACCGAAAAATCCCAACATAGAAGTGACGAAGTATCTTCTGGAAAGATATTTTGACAAGGATGAAAATGGGTACACTTGCAAGGCACAAGTGGATGAATGGGAAAGAGTTCAAAGAATATCAAACGAAAATTCTGAAAAAGCACAAGCAAGATGGAATAAAGAAAAAGATATACAGGGGCAATGCCACAGCAATGCTAGTAACAGTAACAGTAACAGTAACAGTAACAGTAAGAATATAAATTATAGTAATATAATGAAAGCTTGGAACAGGATAATACCAACCTCTCATATTCAACAAATGAATGATACAAGAAAGAAATTGTTCAGATCTAGATTTAAACCTTACTTCAAGGAAAGCTACGAGGAATGGGAGAAATTTTTAAGCAGAATATCCAAGATTAGCTTTCTGTGGGGGAGTAACGACAGGCAATGGAAGGCAGACTTCAATTGGGTCTTGAATGAGAACAATCTCCTCAAAATATTGGAGGGAAAATACGAGACAGATAATAAAGGGGTCATCTCATCATCAAACAGTGCCTACCAAACACGAATAAAAATATTGAGGGATGATAAAATAACACCATTTCTTCTGGGTTTCGCCCAGAGAAACGAGGCAGACATAAGGGAAGCCGTGCAAAAAAAAGACATAACAAAAGAAAGGGCAGAGGAATTGGGTATCAAAATTGACTAAACGAGAAAGACCACCAAGAAAAGATCCTGTATTGAGGGACAAGGGGACGAAACAGGCGATGATGCAAAGGACTTTGCTTGTCGGTGATGGAGATCCATCCCTGTCCACTTGTGCTTTGGACATTCATCTGGCGAGGAAATTGATCACGCCAGAGCAACACAAATCTGGCACAAGATTTGCACAGTTGAGACAAGCTAACTTCGGGAAAGTGTACAGCCAAAGCAGTTTAAGTAAGATGCTTATTGGTGGCAACAAGTACCAGACTTCAACAACTTCTTCAGAGCCGACAAGACGAGAAATATTCAATCACAGGTATTATCGTGAAGCAAACGATTATTTAATTAAAAATGGTGGGGCGAACATTCTAAGAATTGTCATTGACATAGTGGGATATGATGAAAGACCACAATATCTGAAAAACATCTATCAACCAATCAATAAGATCATACTCGAACAATTCAGAAAAGGACTTGATCTTCTTTGTATCTTTTTTACGACACCATTCAGAAAAATGGTTGGTAAATAACGATTTTTATATACTTTTTCGTCTAGAAATGTTATAATTACACTTGTAATTAAATAATGGCAGAGGTATGCCCAGAGTTCAGCCGTTTTTTTTTTCATAAATAATTATTCTGCACTTTTTTGACAATTCTTCGCAGTTTTCTGCCATAAAATTGGTCTTCGGCATAATTATAAAGTGATGATATTAATTTATTAACATTAATTTCATCCATAACATATTGGTTTATAAGGATTTCTTGAAATTCTTTGTAGTTAATATCGGTCACGAGCAACTCCATATAGTGGTTAACACTATCACATTTTGTCTCATATCTTCGCATTTTCTTTTTATTAATACCAAGAGATTCAATATAGTCTTCCCCCTCCAATGCAATGATACCGAACAGATTATTGGCTTCCTCGTAAAATCTGGAAGTTCCATATCCTGTTTCCTGTATGGCTTGGGCGATGACTAGGATGATGGGTATCCTGTCTTGTGGCTCAATCATAGAATTGTACTCAATGGCACATTTCTTCACTTCCTCCACGAACAAATGTTCTAGGTCAAGTGATGGCTGGTAGCACAATAGCAGTAATGTCGCACACAAGTGTTTCACTTCTTTTTTTTCTTTTCTTTTCCAAAAATATTATAGTAAATTGATTTAACTATCTTTGCGTATTCTTTTTGTTTATATTTTGACATATCTATTTCAGACACCAAGTAAGTAAATAACATTCTTTTAGATAGATTACTCATCTAAACACCACAAGTGTTCATAAGGATGAACAACAGCAGTATGATGACGATCACCTTGAATATCATTCATTCACCCCTTTCATTTAAAGGGTGGAGAACTACTCCCCACCCTCGATGATATTAAAATCTTAAACTAAAATAAGATTTCCACTTACTTCAACATTGGTCATCTGTTGGATGAGGAAGTAAAACTCTCCAACTAGGTTCTCCTGCAATCACGCAGGAAACTTAAACATTCATTTGCTGTGTTGGACTACTTTCTTTCATCTTTTCTGCTGATTGCTTGTTATCAAAATAAATGATGTTGGATTTAAGACCGACAAGAACATTCAAAGTATCTAATATGTTACACAATGGAATTGCATAAACCTCTTTAGTGTTTTTGTCATACACCCAGAATGATTTCATTGTATCTGCCTCAACCACGCATTAGGGATCTTATCCAGTTTTCTTTTCTGCAACAGGCACAGAGCGACAGCATTGGGAATGACAGTTGCACCATTTTTATAATTATAAACTTGTCTCCAAGTTAGACCAAGATAGGTGGCTACATCCAAGATGTTGCCCTCGAACATTTCAGCCATCAGACCATCAAACTGATCTGAAGTCATTTTCTTTTTTCTCTTAACAAAAGTTTCTAATTCAATTCTTTTCATTTTAATACCCGTGATTTTCTATTAGATATTTTTCAATATCATTCATTATTAAATGAACAGTATTATCTGATAATGCTTCAGAATTCACAGTTATTTCTTTTGGTGGATCAAAATCATAATTTTCTATACCAATAGAAATCGTGATATTAAAATCCTTTTCTTTTGTCCACGAATCAATTCTTTCTTCTCTCAAAGTTTTCATTCTTTTATTTCCTTTACTAAAAATTTAATTGCTTTTTTTCTAGCAGTTTTACCCTTGAACTCTTTAACTAAAAAGTTTCTATTGTTTGCGATGATATAATGTTGAGAGTCCATACAAATTAATTGTCTTTTTTTCATTCTTTTATTTCCTCAATAGTTTCTAATTGCCAATCAACTAATTCTCTATTGACATCTTGTTCATCGCTTTTCTCGTCATAGCCGTGACTTAAAAAATATTTTTTTGCTTTTCCTTTTGTTTCGGCTTCAATAGTAAATGTTGTGCCAAAACTTTCAGAAATTAAAAATTCAAATTTTTTCATTCATTCCTCGCTAGTAGCCAATCTGGTATGTCATTCCTATTAATAAAAATATGATCCTTGTCTTCATCCAATGACTTTGTTTCATAGAGGTACTCAATCATTTTTATTAATGTGAATGTTGTTACTTTATTTGTTTCCTTGTTGTGTAAATACAAGAGCAAATCTTTTTTATCAGTTCCCATTTTTTTCCTCCCCTTTTTTCTGATAGTTCTTTAAAGCACCATCAGACAAATGTAAAATAATCTTTCCAAATATCAGCACAGAAGCACGAAGCGAAGAAGAGTCCATAAAATCAAACGCTGTCAGATTAACAATAGCATCAATGTCATCTCTGGACAGTTCTTCAGCTTCAGATAACTTCTGCTTAATCACCAATGATTGTACTTGGAGATCTTTATATTCCTTATCAAATTCCATCTTCCTCATCCCATTGGTTTAACTGATCAAAAGCTTTTTCAAGCTTCTGGTCTTTGGTAAGATTGGATTTCTTTAATCCATCCATCAGTTTGAGATACTTTTTCATATACTTTTTATCTTCAGCAGTTGTGCAAAGTTTCTCAAAACTGTGTCTGTATAATTTTTCTACCATTTTTTCTTTATCAATAATCAATTCTGCAATAGATTTATCTCCTAACCCATTATGCTGAAGTTTATTTTTACTCATCAATTACCTATCCTCGCTTGATTGCGTGATCCATTGACACCTTTGTTCAATGATACTTTTTTACCAGCGTTTTTACCAAGACCACTACCAGACATATTGGAATGGCTTGATGAAGTTGTACGCAGATGAACACCTTGATCTTTCAACCAAGTGTTGATCAGTTGGTTTTTAACCACTATTAGATCACGACCATTGGAAGTGTTCTGTTTCTTTTTTTCTTGGTAAGTTTTCCAAGCATTGTCCTTTGCCATTTCCTGTAGTCTATCGCCTATTTCACGACCCATAGAGTAGGCAAAGCCATTGACCAATGATATTTTGCGATCAGAGTTTTTATAGACAGATCCTTTTCTGAATCTTTCCACTTCGGTATCAATCGCTTTCTTGATCACATACAGAAGATACTTCGCTTGTTCGACATCAGCACTAAAACCACAAATTGCGAATGAACATACTTTCTTTCTG
>Ga0181374_1000372_pt1 | contig 10297 bp, 6 predicted proteins | sample LowvirmetaG_2_FD_130086 | JGI IMG/M metagenome (GOLD analysis project Ga0181374, IMG submission 130086) | Marine viral communities from the Subarctic Pacific Ocean - Lowphox_10 viral metaG | ecosystem: Environmental > Aquatic > Marine > Oceanic | place: Subarctic Pacific Ocean | collected 2015-12-09
AGGAGGGGCAGACCTTCGCCGAAGACAAGGGCGATCACTACATCGTCAATGGCCAGAAGACCTGGACCAGCGGCGGCCAGTGGGCGGACAAGTGCTTCGCCATCGTCCGCACCGACAAGAGCGACAAGCACCGCGGCATCAGCTTCATGCTGATCGACATGGATGCCCCCGGCGTGGAAGTGCGCCCGATCACCATGATCAGCGGCACCAGCCCGTTCTGCGAAACCTTCTTCAGCGACGTCAAGGTGCCGAAGGAAAACCTCGTCGGCGAGGAAGGCCAGGGCTGGACGATCGGCAAGCGCCTGCTCCAGCACGAGCGGACCAATATTTCGGGCGGCGGACGCCTCGCCAGCATGATGGGCCGCAGCCTCGGCGAGATTGCCAAGCGCTACGGCAAGACCGATGCCGATGGCGAACTGGCCGACAAGGTCCTGCGCGACAAGATCGCCGACTTCGAAATCCGCTGGAACAGCTTCCTGCTCACCGCGCGCCGCGCGGTGGAGGAAAGCAAGGCGCAGGGCGGCGTGTCGGAAATCAGCTCGGTGCTCAAGAAGCTCGGCACGAAACTGAGCCAGGAACGCAGCGAACTGCTGATCGAGATCCGCGGCCTGCAGGGGCTCGGCTGGGAAGGCGACGAATTCACCGACGGCGAACTCGAGGCGGTGCGCGGCTGGCTCTTCGGCAAGGCCACCACGATTTACGGCGGCTCGACCGAAATCCAGAACAACATCATCGCCAAGCGTGTGCTCGGCATGCTCGACCACCAGTAAGATAGGGGAGCACAGACAATGGCAGTTCTCAACGAAGAACAGGAAATGCTGCGCGACATGGCGCGCGACTGGGCGACCAATGAAAGCCCGGTGGCCGAATTTCGCAAGGTCCGTGCGGCCGGCGAACCTCAGGCCTACAATACCGAAGCCTATGCCACGATGGCGGAAATGGGCTGGGCCGGGGTGATCATCCCCGAAGCGCATGGCGGGTCCGATTTCGGCTTCATGTCGGCAGGCCTCGTGGTCGAGGAACTGGGCAAGACGCTGACCGCCAGCCCGCTGGTCGCGACGACGATCGCCGCGAGCGCGATCATCCTTGGCGGCAGCGACGAACAGAAAGCCAAGTGGCTGCCCAAACTCGCCAGCGGTAAAACGGTGGCGACGCTAGCCGTCGACGAAGGTGCGCATCACGATCCTTCCGCGATCGAGGCCAGCGTGTCGGGCGGCAAGCTGTCGGGCAAGAAGGCCTTCGTCCACGAAGCGCATGGCGCCGACCTGTTCGTGGTCGCGGCCACGGACGGGCTCTACCTGGTCGAAAAGGGTGACGGCGTCACGCTGACCACGCGCAAGCTGACCGACCAGCGCAGCCATGCCGACGTGGCGTTCGACGGCGCCGCGGCGGACAAGCTCGAAGGCGGCGGCGACACGCTGCTCGACGATGTGCTCGACCGGGCGCGCGTGCTGGCGGCTGCCGAAATGCTCGGCATGGCGCAGCAGGTGTTCGACACCACGCTCGATTATCTGAAGCAGCGCGTGCAGTTCAACCAGGTGCTCGCCACCTTCCAGTCGCTCCAGCACCGCATGGCCGACCTGTTCGCCGATCTCGCGCAGATGCGCTCGGCGGTGGAAGCCGGCCTGCAGGCGGTCGATGGCGGCTTCGGTGTGGCCCGCGCGGCCACGATCGCCAAGGCCGAAGCCAACCGCGTGCTGCACGTGATCAGCAACCAGGGCATCCAGCTGCATGGCGGCATCGGCATGACCGATGAATACGACATCGGCTTCTACCTCAAGCGAGCGCGCGTGCTCGAGGCGAGCTGGGGATCGACGAGCTATCTCAAGGACCGGTTCGCCAAGTTGTCCAGCTATTGAGACCGGCGATTGAGCGACGCTAACGCCTCTTCGGGCGACACCGCAGGGGCGCTCCCGGACGACGATGTCTGGGGGCGCCACAGCGCCTTCATGGAAGCCAATCTCCGGCGCAACTACACTACCAACCTGACGCATGGCGTATTCGGGATGACGGGCTTTCGCCTGATCTACGCCCCCACGATCATCCCCGCCTACCTCTACCTGCTGACCGGCAGCGCCGCCGCAGTCGGCCTCGGCACCGCGCTGTTGCAGCTGGGCGGCACCGTGTCGCCGATCCTGTCGGGGGCGCAGGTCGAAAGCCGCAAGCGTATCCTGCCCTATGCGATCACCGTGGGGTCGATGATGCGGGTGATGGTCCTCGTGCTGGCGATCGCGGCCTGGACGCTCGAAGGCACCGCATTGCTGGTGGTCACGCTCGCCAGTTTCCTGCTGCTCGGTTTCTTCAGCGGGGCGCAGCGGGTGGCGTTCCAGATGCTGATGGCCAAGCTGATCCCGATCGACCGGCGCGGTCGGCTGCAGGGCATACGCAACATGGTCGGCGGCCTCATTGCCGCCGTGCTCGCCTGGGTGGCGGGCCATTATTTCATCGAGCAGCAATGGCTGGGCAATGGCTATGCCACCACCTTCCTGCTGGCTTTCATCCTGACCTCGGTCGGGCTGTTCGTATTGCGGCTGGGGATCCGCGAACCCGATGCCCCGCGGCGGCGGCCCGCCATCCCGCTGCGCGAACGGATCGGCCAGTTCGGCGAACTGCTTCGCCACCGCGATTTCCGCGCGTTCCTGTGGGCGCATGGCCTCGCCGCGATCGCGCGCGTCGGCCTGCCTTTCTGGACGCTCTATGTCGGCGACCGGCTGGGCCTCGACGGCGCGCTGATCGGGACGCTGAGCTTCGCCTTCCTCGCGGCCGACACGATGTCGAACCTCGTCTGGGGATCGCTGGGAGACCGCTTCGGTTTCCGCGCGGTCTATCTCGGCGCGCTGATCAGCAGCCTGGTGGGCATGCTGCTGCTCGTGCTGGGCGAAGGCTGGCTGGTCTATGCCAGCTTCGTCTTCTTGGGCTTCGGGTTTTCGGGCTGGATGATGGCCGCGGTCACACTGGTGCTCGAATTCGGCGAGCACGAGGACATTCCCATGCGACTGGCGCTGACGACCACGGTCGAGGGCGGCGTGTCCTCGGTCGGCCCGATCCTCGTCGGGTTGAGCATCGCGGCACTGGGCTATGCCCCGCTGATCGGTGCCGCCTTCGCTTCGCTGCTGGCCAGCCTCGCGCTGATGCTGTGGCGCGTGCGCGAACCGCGCACCTCAGCGTGACGGTGCCAGCACGCCTTCCGACATGACCGACAGATAGGTCTCGATCGCTTTTTCCGGCTGTTCGAAACGCGCCGCCCAATGCCGCGCCTCATAGGCTGAGTTGACCGTCGACATGATCACCTGGCCCGCCACCAGCGGATCGATCGGACGCACCGAACCATCGGCAATCCCGTCGATCAGCATGCCGGCAAAGCGGCGAGCCAGCCGGTTCGACCGCGTGACGACGCCGCTCTTGTGTTCGGTATCCAGCGCTTGCAGCGCGGTGGTGCGCAGCAGGGGCGTGCGGTCGAAGAACTGCAGGTCGACCAGCTCCGCCAGCACGCTCGACAGGCGTTTCCAATAGTCGGTGCCGATATCGCGGCCCGCGATCTGCACGGTGGAAAGCCGGTCGTAGCTCTGCTGGAAACAGGCCAGCACCAGATCGTCCTTGGCCTCGTGGTGGTGGTAGAAACTGCCCTTGGTGACATTCAGGCTTTCGGCGATGCGGTTGACCGAGGCGCCGCGATAGCCGCGCTCGTTGATCATCACGGTCGCGGCGCGCAGGAAGGCCTCGTTCTGCGTCGCATCGTCGTCTTCCCCCGTCCGCCAGCCGCCCGTCAGCGGTTCGGGTTCGAACCGGCCGCGCTGCGCCGGCAGGCCATGCGCCAGGACGTCGAACAGCCGTTCCTCGATGCGCGCGAAATCGAGCACCGAATAGCGGATCGACCACACCGGCCACCACATCACCGCTTCGAGCAGGATATGCGCGCGCGCCGAAAACAGCGCGCGTTCGGCGTTGTCGTGCCATTCGCCGAAGAAACGCCGCACCAGATCGACCACGCGCAGGTAATGCGCCATCAGCGGATCCTGCACTTCGGGATCGAGCGTGCGGATTTCCGATAGCGCCACCGTCAGCCCGCGTTCGCCCGCGCGGATACGCTTCCTCAGCTCGACATGCGCAGCGATGAAATGGCGCAGCCGCGCGGCGGGATCGGCCTGCGACAGCGCATCGCGCGCAATGTCTTCCATCAGCGTCAGCGTCTGGTCGTATACGGCAACGACCAGTTGTTCCTTGCGCGGGAAGTAATAGGTGACGCTGGTGGCGTTGAGCCCGATTGCGCGCGCCACTTCGGCCAGCGTGGTCGCCTGGACCCCGACCTCGTTTATCAACACCGCCGCGGCATGGACGATCGCTTCGCGCTTCTCGCCGAACTTGCGGGTCGCCGCTGGCCGGATCATGCGAAGAATGCACCCAGATCCTTCTTGAGGATCTTGCCGTTGGCATTGCGCGGCAGTGTGTCCTGCACGAAGGCGATGCGCACCGGCACCTTGAATTTGGCCAGGCGCGCGGCGACCCATTCGCGCAATTCGTCCTCGGTAGCGGACATGCCGGGGGCGAGGTGCACGACCGCCGCGGGTTCTTCGCCCAGCGTCGGATGCGCGATCGCCACCAGCGCTGCATCGGTCACCGCGGGGTGATCGTAGAGCACGTTCTCGACTTCGGAGGAGTAGATGTTTTCGCCCCCGCGAATGATCATGTCCTTGGCCCGGTCGACGATGTAGCACCAGCCTTCCTCGTCCAGCCGCGCCAGATCGCCCGTGCGGACCCAGCCATCGACGAATGTCTCGGCGGTCGCCTCGGGCCGGATACAATAGCCCTTCACCACCATCGGACCGCGCGCCCACAGCTCGCTCACTTCGCCCACCGGCAGTTCGGTAACGCCGTCATCTCCCACGATCTTGAGATCGGCCACCGCGACGGGCGGGCCGCAGCTGTCGGGCCGGTTGAGGTAATCCTCGCTCGAATGGCCGGTCACCGTGGCCATGGTCTCGGTCATGCCCCAGCCATTGGCCGGCAGCGCGCCGAATTCCTCGTGGATCTTGCGGACCAGTTCGGGGGCCGCCGGAGCGCCGCCATAAGCCACCGCCTCGAGGCTGGAGAGGTCGTAATTCGCGCGTTCGGGATGCTCGAGCAATTGCCAGGCGATTGTCGGAACGCCGCCGGTCAGATTGACCTTCTCCCGCTCGATCAACTGGAACGCCTTAACCGGGTCCCATTTGTGCATGAACACCATGGTGTGCCCGGCCACGACATAGCCCATCAGGCCCGCCGAACAGGCGGTGACGTGAAACAGCGGAATGACGGTCAGGCCGACCTTCTGCACCGGCGCCGGCGGTTCCTCGCCGCGGCGCAGGAAGGCGATCGCCCCATTGTATGCGCTCGACATGATGTTGGTGCACAGATTGCGATGCGTACCGAGCGCGCCCTTGGGCTGGCCGGTGGTGCCGCTGGTGTAGAAGATCGTCGCTTCGTCTTCGGGATCGATGTCCACCGGGGGCAGCTCGGCGGAAGGAATATCTGCATAATCCTTGGGCGTTCCGAGGACGTCTTCAAGCTGCTCCGCCCCTTCCAGTGGCGCATCGCTGCGCGATACGAGAGCATGTTCAAGATCGGGCAGCTCGCCGCGGTGCGGGGCGATACGCTCCCAGCGTTCGGCGTCGCACACCAGCAGCTTGGCGCCCGAATTAGCGAGGCCGAAAGCGAGCTCGGGGCCCGTCCACCAGGCATTGAGCGGCACGCAGATCGCGCCGATCGTGGTCGCGGCGAAAAACGCGACCGGCCATTCGGGCAGATTGCGCATCGCCAGCGCCACGCGGTCGCCCTTCGCCACGCCGCGCTCGCGAAGTTCGGCAGCCATTCGCGCGACTGCGCGGAACCACGCTTCATAAGTGACGCGCTCGTCCTCGTAGATGGCGAACAGCCGGTCCCCGTGGGTGCGTGCGGCCATCGCCACCTGGCGCATGTTGGTGGGCGCGTGCTTCCACACGCGGGTGGGCACGCCGCGAATGTCGATCGTCTCCATTTCGAAGCGTTCGCCCGGTGCGGTGAGGCGGTCGCGGCATTCGGCCCGCGACATGGCCGGCCAGCCGGCCGGTGGCACGAATCCGATTTCGTGCGCGAGATTATTCATGGCTCTCCCCTTCCCGCCTCTGTGGGCGAGTCTCCAACTCTCTCAAACAATCGGTCTAACCCCGCGGGGCCGCGTCGCGCAAGTCGCCTTCGAAGCAAAGGTATGAGGGTGGCAAGAACAGATGAAATCGCTATTCAGGCAAAACCGAAGCATAGGTATGTGCGGAGAGGAGATCAGGATGTTCGATCTGGCAGATGCCGGAGAGCTGGGATTCGACGCTGACAGGCTGGCGCGAATCGCGCCCTTCCTCAGCGACGCCTATATTGCGAACGGGCGTCTGCCCAATGCGCAGCTGGTGGTCGCGCGCGATAGCCGGCCGGTCCATTACACCAGTCTCGGCAAAATGGGCGACGACGGGCGCGAACTGCGCGACGACGCGCTGTTCCGCATCGCCAGCATGACCAAGCCGGTCGCTTCGGTGGCCTTCATGCAGCTGGTCGAACAGTGCAAGGTCGCGCTTGAGGAACCGGTCACGCGCGTGTTTCCCGAATTCGCCGACCTCTCACTTTATGCGGGCGGCGGCGGTTCGATCCCCTTCGCGCCGGGCACCCCTGCCCCGCCGATGCGCTTCGTCGATTTGCTGACGCATATGTCGGGCCTCACCTACGGCCTGCAGAACCGCACCAATATCGACGCGGTCTATCGCGAGAACAATTTCGACTTCGCGCGCAATCACCTCGACAGCGACGGCTACATCGAGAAGCTGGCGCAGCTGCCGCTCGAATTCGCGCCAGGCCAGGGATGGAATTATTCGGTGTCGACCGATGTGCTGGGGATCGCGGTCGAGCGGATCAGCGGCATGCGCCTGGGCGACTATTTCGAGCAGCATATCTTCGGCCCGCTGGGGATGAAGGATACGCGCTTCGGGGTCGCCGAAGGCCAGGCGGACCGGTTGGTCGATGCCTATGCCTATCGGCCCGGCAAGCCCCCTAAAATGATCGACGCCGGGGCCACCAGCAAACTCAACCGAGCCGGTACCTTCGACAGTGGCGGCGGCGGACTGGTCGGCAGCATTGCCGATTACCACCGCTTCGCCACGATGCTGCTCAACGGCGGCGAGCTCGACGGCGCGCGGATACTCAGCCCGAAGACCGTGCGGCTGATGCGCACCAACCACCTGCCCGGCGGGGCCGACCTTACCGAGATGTCGAGCAGTCTGTTTTCCGAAGCCAACAATGCCGGCACCGGGTTCGGCCTGGGCTTTGCGATGGTGATCGACCCGGCGAAGACGCTGATGCCGTCGAGCCTGGGCGAATTCTACTGGGGCGGCGCCTATTCGACCGCCTTCTTCGTCGATCCGGTCGAACGGATCACCATGGTTTTCATGACGCAGGTCTATCCTTCGTCGACCTATCCCATCCGGCGGCAGCTCAAGACCCTGATCTATTCCGCCCTCACCCAATCCCACGCCTGAGGAGAAACCGATGACGTCCCCCATTCGCACCGAACGCCATGACAATGTCCTGGTGGTCATTTCCGACAATCCGCCGGTCAACGCGCTGGGCCAGGCCGTCCGCGCCGGGCTGAAGGACGCGATCGAGGAAGCGCTGGCGGACGATGGCGTCGAGGCGGTGGTCATCCGCTGCGACGGGCAGACCTTCTTCGCCGGGGCGGACATCACCGAATTCGGCAAGCCGCCGGTCGGGCCCAACCTGCCCGAAACGCTCGACGCGATGGAAGCGAGCGACAAGCCGGTCGTGGCCGCGATCCACGGTACCGCGCTGGGCGGCGGGTGCGAAGTCGCGCTGGCCTGCCATTACCGCGTCGCGGTGCCCAGCGCCAAGATGGGGCTGCCCGAAGTGAAGCTCGGCCTGATCCCCGGGGCTGCGGGGACGCAGCGCCTCCCGCGCCTGATCGGCGCCGAAGCCGCGTTGCCGCTGGTCGTGGGCGGCAATCCGATCCCTGCCAAGAAGGCCGAGGCGATCGGCCTGCTCGATGCGCTCGTGGGCGAAGACAGTCTCGAAGCCGATGCGATCGCTTTCGCCAGGTCGAAGATCGGCCAGCCGGTGCCGCGTTCGTCGGAAGGCAAGGCCAATGAGGACGGCTTGCGCGATCCCGACCTGTTCGACCGTTTCCGCGCCTCGCAGGCGCGCAAGATCCGCGGCTTCGACGCACCCAATGCCGCGATCGAGGCGGTCAAGGCCGCCGGGCAGATGTCCTATGCCGACGGGGTGAAGAAGGAACGCGAGCTGTTCACCGAGCTCATGACCGGCACGCAGAGCGCGGCCATGCGCCATTATTTCTTCGCCGAACGCGCTGCGAACAAGATCGACGACGTGCCCAAGGACACGCAGCTCATCCCGATCAAGAAGGTCGGCGTGATCGGCGCCGGCACGATGGGCGGCGGCATCGCGATGAACTTCCTGTCGGCCGGCATCCCCGTGACGATCCTCGAGATGGCGCAGGACGCGCTCGATCGCGGCACCGGGATCATCCGCAAGAATTACGAAGCGACCGCAAAGAAAGGCCGCATGTCGCCCGAGCAGGTCGAGCAGGCGATGGGCCTTCTGACCCCGACGCTGGCCTATGAAGACCTCGCCGATTGCGACCTGGTGATCGAGGCCGTCTTCGAGGACATGAAGGTCAAGAAAGAGGTGTTCTCGAAGCTCGACGAGGTGGTCAAGCAGGGTGCGATCCTGGCTTCGAACACCAGCTATCTCGATGTCGACGAGATCGCCACGGCAACGCAGCGGCCGGGCTATGTCGTGGGGCTCCACTTCTTCTCGCCGGCAAATATCATGAAGCTGCTCGAAGTCGTCCGCGGCAAGGAAACGCGGCACGATGTGCTGGCCACGGTGATGAAGCTGTCGAAGAAGATCGGCAAGGTCGCGGCGGTGTCGGGCGTGTGTCCCGGCTTCATCGGCAACCGCATGCTGTCGAAGCGGCAGGAACAGGCGAACGAACTGCTGATGGAAGGCGCCAATTACTGGGAAGTCGATGACGTCCTGCTCGACTTCGGCTTTCCGATGGGCCCGTTCCAGATGGCCGACCTCGCCGGTATCGACATCGGCTGGCACCGCGATCCGAGCAAGGTGACCACCATCCGCGAAGCGCTGTGCGCGGCGGGACGGTTCGGGCAGAAGGCCGGCAAGGGGTTCTACGACTACGACGAGGCGCGCAACCGCACGCCGTCGGACGAGGTCAAGCAGATCATCGCCGATTTCGCGGCACAGGAAGGCAAGCCGCAGCGCGCGATTTCGAAAGACGAGATCCGCGAACGGCTGCTTTATCCGATGGTCAACGAGGGCGCCGAAATCCTCGATGAAGGCATGGCGCAGCGCGCCAGCGACATCGACGTGGTGTGGATCAACGGTTATGGCTGGCCGCTCTACACGGGCGGACCGATGTTCTGGGCGCAGACGATCGGACTGGATACGGTGGTCGCCGGGCTGGAGCAGCACGGACTGCCGGTGAGCAACTATCTGCGCGCGCGAGCCGAAGACAGCGGAAAGTTCGCCTGACCTTCATCGAATCTGCGACATAATTGAAACGCCGGTATGGAAATCGGTCGAACGGTGAAGTCGTTCGTCCGCTGCGCCTTGACAGCGCCCGCCATGCCCGTTTGAACTGCAAAAAAACAACAAATGGGCCCGGTGTGTGCCGGGCCCGGTGAGAGGAGAAAAAATGAGTAAATTCGGTTTACGCCACCAATGCGCCTTCGGTGCCCTCGCCTGTGCGCTGGCGCTTACCCCGGCCATGGCCCAGGCGCAGGATGCAGCCACAAGTGTCGATGATACCGACCTAATCGACAATGCCGAAGTCGATGGCGGCAATGTCATCATCGTGCGCGCGCAGGGCCGCGAACAGGCGCTGTCGGACGTTCCGGTCGCGGTCTCGGCAGTGTCGGGCGAAATGCTCGAGAAATCGGGCGTGGCCGACATTCGCGACCTCAACCAGGTCGCGCCTTCGCTGCTGGTCTCCTCGACCGGTAACGAAGCCAATGGTTCGGCCCGTATTCGTGGCATTGGTACGGTCGGCGACAACCCCGGCCTCGAAAGCTCGGTCGCGGTCTTCGTCGACGGCGTCTATCGTTCGCGCTCGGGCAATGCGCTGTCCGAACTCGGACCGCTCGACCGGGTCGAGATCCTCCGCGGCCCGCAGGGCACGCTGGGCGGCCGCAACTCCTCGGCCGGCCTCATCAACATCTACACCGCCCCGCCCGAGTTCGAATTCTCG
>Ga0181374_1000374_pt1 | contig 10283 bp, 8 predicted proteins | sample LowvirmetaG_2_FD_130086 | JGI IMG/M metagenome (GOLD analysis project Ga0181374, IMG submission 130086) | Marine viral communities from the Subarctic Pacific Ocean - Lowphox_10 viral metaG | ecosystem: Environmental > Aquatic > Marine > Oceanic | place: Subarctic Pacific Ocean | collected 2015-12-09
GATCCAGCATCAAACATCGTGTCTTTCTTGATGGCTGACAATACGCAAAAAGGAACACCAACAAGAATTGCGAAAAGAAGCGAAAAGTAGGCGAGGGTCAGCGTGACAGGCAACGCCTCCTTAAAGGCATAGGTGAAAATCTCTGCGCGCGCGACATAGGATGTTCCCCAATCGCCCTGCACAAACTGGATCGCCCAATTCGCGTACTGGACAAGGAATGGTTGATCCAACCCCAGTTCGGCTCTTAGTGAATCGTAGCTCGCTTGAGAGAACTCTGACCCGAGCATGATCTGAATTGGATCGCCCGGTGCCAGCTTCAAAAGTCCGAAGCTGGCGACCGACACGACGAATAAGACAACGAATGTCTGCGCGATTTTCCCCAGTGCCTTACCGAGCATCAGCCAATACTCACAGTGTGTAGGTTCACAAGGTCAGCTGGGATATATTGGAACCCCTTAACTTTGGTAGAGAAGACTTTGTAAATCGGCATGTGGGCCATGACAGCGATGCCGGCTTCGTCCATCAGCAAGTCTTCTGCCTTGTTGTACAAAACGCGTCGTGCTGCTGGATCCAACTCGACCTGAGCTTGTGCGCAAAGGTCGTCAAAGTCGGTGTTCACCCAACCGCCAAAGTTCCATGCCCCGTCCGATTTAAATTCGGGATAAAGTGTTTCATCAGGGTCCAGGTCGGCAACCCATTCAAAGTCATAGAGGTCAAAATCGGAGGCGTTGCGGCGCTTCACCCAAGTTGCAGGCTCCACAAGCTCCAGCTTTGCTTTAATGCCAATTTCGGCCAGCATCGGGGCGACAGTTTGAGCCACTCGTGTACCAACAGGACCGCGTTCTGCCATCATATAGACGGCTTCCACCTCACCTTGGTTAGCCGCCTTGGCGCGGAAGGACTTGGCCTTTTCCAGATCATACCACTGACCGCGGCCGCTGGACGCAATGTCAGGATCAAAGAAGTCGGTCATCGGAGGCGAAATAGGCGTATACGCTTTCTGCGCACGACCAAAGTACGCCTGTTTCACGAGGGTATCTCGATCCAGAGCCCAAGCAACAGCGCGACGCAGATTAACGTCGTCAAATGGACCGCGTTTGCAGTTCATCCCGACAAAGGTGTAGTTCCCCTCGATCTCTCCGTACAGGTTCGCATTCGGGAAAGCTTCGACCTGATCGACGAGCTGCATCGGGCAATCGGTCATGCCGTCGATTTGGCCGGACATTAACGCCGCAAGCGCAGTCGAGGCCTCGTTCATCAGAACAAATGTCGCACGCTCAAGCTTTGGCAATCCAGGTTCGAAATAATCGGGGTTTGCTTCCAGTTCGATTGCGTCGTTTTCTTTCCAGGAAACAAACTTGAACGGGCCTGTTCCAACAGGATTCCGCCCATAGTCGGCACCATACTTCTGTACGGCAGCGGGACTAACGATCGTGCCCGCACGTCCGGTCGAACCGTTCAGCGCGACGGGCAAGAAAGCGTATGGTTGCGAGAATGTTAGCTTCACGGTCAGCGGGTCGACGACCTCGATATTGTCCAGCAGAGCTAATTTCCACGCGTGTGGTGACTTGGGTTCCCCTTCTTTGACACGCAGTAGCGAGAATTTGACGGCTTCAGCATCACAGGGTGTCCCATCGTGGAACTTGACGCCACCACGCAGCTTGAAGACGTGAACTTTGTCATCCTCGATGTCCCAGCTCTCTGCCAAGTCGGGTTCGAACGTGACGTTCTTGCCATCGTAGGCGATTTTGAGAAGACCGTTGTGGATATTGTTGATGATCTGAATGGACGACAGAAACCCAGTGAAGTGGGGATCCAAGGTATCAATGACCTTGATGGACGCGATTTTGATGTGACCGCTTTGTTGTGCACGTACAAGAGACGGTGCGCCGGCGGTTGCAGCTGTTAGAATGCCTGCACCAAGGCCCTTAAGTACTGTTCTACGTCCGAAGCGTGCGGACAGACGTTCGGCAAGAACTTTTTTGTGATCGATCGGTTTCATATTTTGTTTTCCCTGTTGGCATTGTCTCCTCCCTTGATCGTTTTGACCGACAAGTATTTGCGCTGGGTTTGTCCCAGTTCGCCGGCCTCGCGTCGGTTTTGAGGCATTCTGATACCGAACTCTCCGGGTTGTTCGGCATCATGTGATTAAAGCTTGCAAGCACATGTATACAAATGGAAGCTAAAAGAGCACAAAGCGACGGGATTGGATGGCTGATGATTATTCGTGCAGCAGATTGCATCTTTGAAAGCCTGATAGAGACTATTATGGTCGGCGAATTGGCCGCGGGCGAACCACTTGTCGAAAAGTCACTGGCCGAAAAATTCGGTGTATCGCGTACTCCGGTAAGGGAAGCCTTGCATCGGCTGGCCCAAGCAGGCCTCGCCGAGCGTGGATCCCGGCGCGCCTACTTTGTACGCGAGATGGCACCCGAAGACCTTTCTGAACTATTCGAAGCCACTGGAGAGATAGAGAGCGCTCTTGCCGCTCTTGCAGCCAAACGTATGAGTGAAATCGAGCGCCGTCATCTTATGTTGATTGTTGATAGTGGCGACGCCTGCGACGACCCGACCGCGTACAGCGATATCAACAGGCAATTTCACGAGGCTATAAAGTCGGGTGCTCGGAACTCAACACTCGCTTCTACCTTGGACGAGCTCAGCATGCGAACCTTTGCATGGCGAGCTGCCAATTTCCGAGAAGACAGTACGCGACTGGCGTCTTCTCGAAGCGAGCATCGTCAGATCGCTGACGCGATACTTAACTTAGATATAGAAATGACGCGCAGACTGGTTTGCAGTCACGTCGCGTCTTCATATCTTGTGTCGTCCGACATCCTTGCGCGCCGCAAGATGGAGTTACCGGTTAAACCGAACGCGTAGAGCCAAGTTTGTCCGGCGCGCAATTCTTTATAGTCGAGTAGCTCCGCGCTTCGTTGAATAACATCAGTTAGCCGTCACCTGCTAAGATAGTAAATAAGCTGATGACGGCAGTTTTATGTGTCTTAGTAGCCTACGACCACTTTTTGATGAATGATCGCGCGAGCTCGTTCACCTCTTCAGGATGCGTCGCGCTAAGAAAATGCTGGCCACCTTCGATGACTGTTAGTTTAGCGTCTTCGGACTTGGTAAACTTAGATACCCCAAGTTCAGCGTTCTTAACCGAATAGACCTGGTCCGCTGTTCCGTGCGCCCAAGCAACCGGACATCTGACATAATCGAGGCGACCATATAGGCCATCTCGGTCGCGAAGATTAATCGCACACATTCTCAATCGCTTGCGACCATCATCACCAGCGTAGTTTTCTTTCAGGGTCTTGTGCCAAAAGGTTCGCTCATCTTCCGAGACGTCAGGTCCGAAACCTGCAGCCAATAACGCGTCGCAGAACTCGTCTGCAGGCTCCCAGCTCTCATCGACCGGATTTGCAAGTGCATCAACAAGGGGGCTGTTGAATTCAGACCCATTCCAGCAGCCCAAAGATTGGCTCTGCTGGCTTTCATAGTCCATTGAAGTACCTAGAGGTATTATCCCTTTTATCTTCTCTGGTGCCAGCATGGCCATGCGTGCGGCGACCCACCCACCTTGTGACGTACCTAACACGAACGCTGACGAAATGTTTAACTTGTCCATCGCCTGCAAGTTGGCAATGGCGGAATCCCAATAGGTAAACTGTTCGGAACGTGTGCGAGTTTTACCGTGCCCGTACAATTCAAATGACACCAGGTTTGCCGTGTCAGATAGCGCATTGTCTGAAAACTGGGGTCTATAGAGCTGACTTGATGTCGCAAACGAATTTACCATTACTAATGTCGGACGGGAGGGATCGAAGTCCTCCCCAAAGCAATGGCCTATCTCTGACCCCCCGAGATGTGCGATGCTTACCGTTTCAACGTTCTTCATACTTTCCTCCACAGATTATACGCAAATGCATGAAGGCCGGTTTAGAACCCGCATGCTTTGCTGAGGATACGCATAGAAGGCAGAGCTGGTCTGTCTCGACTTGCCTAATAGCATGCAAGGGTTGCGCAATATGAAGCAATTTGCGGATTTTAGGGTTTAAACATGTTCGAGAGTTGCCTTAGTTGCGTATCCGCTGACGATAAATCGAAGGAGATATTCCACACAGCTTTCTGAACGCGCGCGCAAAGTTGGCACCGGATGAATAGCCGACGGTTTCTGCAATGTTGTCGATCGACATGCTACTATGCTCTAAGTGGTGCTTAGCTTTGCTCAAGCGCATTTGACTGAGGTGCAACATAGGCGATGACCCCGTCGAAAGCTTGAATGCCCGCGCAAAGTGGAACACACTCAGGCACGATACTTCGGCCAAGTCGCTAAGGGAAATATCTTCAGACAGGTTTTCCGTCATGAACTCGACGACTCGCTTCAATCGCATCGGATCAAGGCCCTTGGCGTTTTGGGAGCCAATGTAGGCATCAGAGCGCGCCCAATCGTCGGCTCGGGTGTGCCGCTGCAATATCCGGGCCGAAAGCGCTAAACTCAATGTATCGAATACGAGCCGGTTGCTTTTTGAACTTGCCTGCAACTCCTCAGCAATCGCCAGCCCAATCTGATGAATTAGCGGATCGAATATGCCTCCAGTGTAAACAAGCCCTGCGTCTTCGGCATTCGTATCTTGATCGTTTAGACCGCCAGAGACGTCCTTAGATAAATAGAGATGAAGCATATCCAGGCTATCTCCATTAAATATTGAGGTAGCGAACTGATACACCTTTTGGACAAATGCAGGAGACGCCGGCTCGAGACACAAATCGCTGTTCAGCGCCATCCGCACGGCGCCTGATTTCGGCGCTGCCAGCTAAGGCAATGGCTACTTCGTTGATAGGCTGGATGAAGGACGCTCCGCTCGACGCATTATGGCGCCGGAGCTCTGCATTGACCGTACCTCCCCAGCCCAAGCCTTTTGATGAAGCGAGCAAGAGGCTCCCCGCGTCTTCGTACTTTTTGCCCAATACTGTATTGATCGCTGCGCCAGTATGCTGCCTACCATCTTCCCTTATCGGAATCGGCAATATCTGCGTAGGTGGTTCACCTTCAAGCAATGCTTCTCTCCCCCCATGAGTGCGGTTTCTCCCAAAGCCGCTTGAATACAGTCCTTCCGGTCACGTCGCATTGTCAATGGGACAGGGTTTGAACCGCTTGTGTTACCAGTAAATCGGGGTCGCTGTTGGTGCGCACTGCAGAGTCCTTTGCGCGACTTACGTTATCTGGCCTACCGAGATACGCGTGGCAGTAGACTTGAGCACAAATTTTAGGCAGTCATTCAGGTTCGCCAGACTTTTTGTCACATATTTTCGAAAATAAATTGCGCCAGACCCTACTCTGGGGCATTTAAATTAGGTGATCTTAAGTCAGATCATGCTTGGCTAATAGCCAGGCAAGGGCATTCGGGCCTCGACAGAAGCAACTAAGGGTTGCTGTGTCGGGGCTTTTTTTATGGGGAAACCATGTCTAAGACATTCGATCTTGGTGTATTGTACTCACGTTCAGGCACGTATCAGCTGTTGTCCGAGGCGTTGTTCACCGGGGCAATGTCGGCGATTAAAAGTGTTAACGCCAACCATGATTTGCCGGTTTCTTTTAACCCTATCGTCCGGGACCCAGCAGGGGAACTGACCAACTACGCCCCAATGTGCGCGGAAATCCTATCCAGTTCTAATGCGAAGCATGTGGTTGGCTGCGTCACTTCCTCAAGCCGCAAAGAAGTTATTCCTGAGCTCGATCGCGCACAGGCAACCCTATGGTACAACGTGCCATATGAGGGGTTCGAGACGTCAGCACGTGTTGTCTACTCCCATGCTGCTACTAACCAGAACATTCTGCCGCTGCTTGGCTGGGCAACGCGTCACTTCGGTATGTCGGTCTACCTTGTTGGATCCAATTACATTTGGGGGTGGGAAACGTGCAGAGTAATGCGCACGCGGCTTGAAGCTGCGGACGGTTCTGTATTGGGCGAACGTTACCTGCCGCTTGGCGATACATCCGTAGAGAGCTTGATCGAGGATATCGAAAAAAGTCGCCCGAAATTCATCTTGAACTCACTCGTAGGTGCCTCCTCATACGCTTTCATCAAAGCCTATGCTGAACTGGGGCAACGTGACCCATATTTCGCACCTGACAACTGCCCGTTGCTGTCGTGTAATTTGACAGAAGCTGAACTTCCTGTACTCGGCGACGCGGCAGAGGGGTTAATTTCGGTAGGTCCATCATTCCGTAAGAACCCCACATCTAACGGGGAGGGCTCTTCCTTAGAGCGCACGGCATATCAGTCAGTGTTGACCTTGGCAGAAGCGCTTGCGCATGGCGCAAGTGGGCCGTTCGACAGCTATTTGGCGCAGCATGGCACCCGCTATGGAATTGACCCCGCAACGCAGCACAGGGCGCTCGATGTGCATATTGCGCAGGTTCGAAACAGCGCTTTTAAAATTCTACACAGTTGGTCGGATATTGCACCCGACCCGTATCTCACCCGACCATCGAGACACCCTAAGTTTAGCGATCCGATGCTGAAGGTCGTGCAAGCATGAGCACACAAATTGATATTGCGGGGTTAGAAGGGGCTCGTGCAATTGTTTTGCACCCCGCGCATGACCGTCTACAAATATTGCTGCGTCAATTGCGGGCCATCGGTCTTGAGGCGGAAACCGCTTGGCCAAAGCTGCCTGCTTCCGCGATCACAGCCGATTTCATTCTTTACGACACGGATGCAGGCCATGATGCTCAATTTCCCTGGGCGTCGGGGCAGTCGCCTATGCCCATGATTGCACTCGTCGGATCTGAAGCGCCGGGGCGGATTGAATGGGCCTCCAAGACAGGGGCCGATGCATTGCTGGTCAAGCCGCTGGCTGCGAGTGGCGTTTTTGCGTCTCTATTAATGGCGCGGCAATCGTTCGAAAGACGCAAAGCATTGTTGGCTGAAATTGGTGCCCTGCGAGACCGCTTGTCAGCGCGGCAGACGATTGTTCAAGCCGTAACCCTATTAGCGAAAAAAACGGGCTCTGAAGAGACCGCATACGACGACCTACGCCAGCTCGCGATGGCATGGAAAATGACAATGGAGGACGCAGCGGTGCAGATCGTTAAGCATTCGGAGACGACAGGAGCTAACCGTGGCATTTGCTGAGGCGACACCTGTACTTTTGCCACCTACGGTTTGGCAGAGATTGAAGAAGCGTAAGCTTGCTCTGTTTGGCATGGCATTAATTGCTTTGACCCTTTTTGGTGCTCTGTTCGCACCTTATCTCACTCCATATGAGCCAAACGATCAGATGTTTGATGGTCTCACCATGCAAGGCGCACCGATGGCCCCTGGAGCGCAGTTTGTACTGGGAACCGATCTGCTTGGTCGGGATTTGTTGACGCGCATCTTATATGGCGCACGCACCTCGCTAATCATTGGTGTTTTAGCGAATGGAGTCGCCTTGATTATCGGAACTTTTATCGGTGTCACAGCAGGCTATTTCGGGGGAATTTGGGGCAATATCCTTATGAGGTTCACCGACCTCATGATGGCGTTCCCTGCGCTTTTGCTGGCGATTTGCCTCGCGGCGATATTCCAACCGTCATTGTGGATCGTTGCTATGGTGATTGCCACCGTGAACTGGGTACAAACCGCACGGGTGCTTTATGCCGAGACTGCAAGCCTGTCGCAGCGTGAGTTTATAGCTGCAGAACGTACTTTAGGTGCAGGAAATGTTCGCATCTTATTCAAGCACATTCTGCCACACCTTACCCCTACAATCATTGTCTGGGGTACACTGGGCATCTCGACCACGGTGCTGCTTGAGGCGACGCTCAGCTTTCTTGGGGTAGGGGTCCAGCCTCCCACACCGAGCTGGGGCAATATCATCTTCGAGAACCAAACATACTTTCAAGCGGCTCCCTGGCTTGTGTTTTTCCCCGGCGTGGCAATCGTTACTTTGGCCTTGGCCTTCAACCTTGTGGGTGACGCGCTGCGTGATGTGCTGGACCCTACACAACGGGGGCGCGCATAATGTTGGCCTTTATCACCAAGCGTCTTATCCAGTCCTGCCTTATACTGCTGGGCGTCTCTTTCATCACCTTCGCGCTTTTGTACCTCTTTCCTGCAGATCCCGTGCGTCAGATTGCTGGTCGTTCAGCGACACCGGAAACAGTCGCCAACATTCGCGCTCAACTTGGTTTAGATCAGCCGTTTATCATCCAATACGCGCGGTATCTGGGCAATCTACTTCAGGGTGATCTGGGACGGTCTTATTTACAAAAGACCGAAGTCAGTACCCTTATAGCAGCTCGGTTGCCTGCGTCCCTCCTTCTGATGTTGGGAGCCATCGTTTGTGAACTGATCTTGGGTATCACCATGGGAGTCGTCGCGGCACTGCGACGAGGGACGGCTACCGATAACACGCTAATGATGGCAAGCTTTATCGGCGTATCTGCACCGCAGTTCGTTGTTGGGCTACTGATGCTCTATGTATTTGCGGTCCAGTTGCATTGGTTCCCCATCGGCGGCTACGGCACATTTGCACATCTGGTTTTGCCGTCGATCACCTTAGGGATCCTTGGCTCGGGTTGGTACAGCCGTATGATGCGATCTTCGATGATTGATGTACTACGTCAGGATTTCATTCGTACAGCGCGCGCTAAAGGATTGAGCCGTATACGGGTTTTGATGCGTCACGCTTTGCCAAATGCCGTTCTGCCGATCATCGCGATGATCGGGATCGACGTCGGCATCTTTATGGGCGGTATCGTTGTCGTTGAATCTGTTTTCGGATGGCCGGGCATCGGACAGCTTGCATGGCAGGCGATCCAGCGCGTGGACATACCAATCATCATGGGCGTCACGCTGGTATCAGCTTGCGCCATCGTCATTGGCAATCTGGTCGCAGATATTGCGTCCCTGTTCGCCGACCCGCGGATCAAGGTCCGCTAAAAAACCTACCCAACAGGAGTAACTTACAATGAAAAAACTACTCGCAACCTCGGCACTGGTCGCAGTCATTGCTCTGCCTCAGATAGCAGCTGCCGATGCTCATTCCGATCTTGATCCGAACGCCAAATCTGGTGGCAACATCACAGTGACCTATAAGGACGACGTGGCCACCTTGGACCCTGCTATCGGGTATGACTGGCAGAACTGGTCTATGATCAAGTCTTTGTACGATGGCCTTATGGATTATGAACCGGGCACAACCGAACTGCGCCCCGGACTTGCTGAAAGCTATGACATCTCGGAAGATGGCAAGGTTTTCACTTTCAAACTCCGCGAAGGAGTGAAGTTCCACAACGGTCGCGTGATGACGGCCGATGACGTGAAATATTCGCTCGATCGCGTAACTAACCCGGCGACCCAAAGCCCTGGCGCGGGCTTCTTTGGATCGATCGAAGGATATGACGCTGTGTCCTCGGGCGAAGCAACTGAACTGTCTGGCGTTAAGGTGTTGGACGAGCAAACAGTAGAGATCACTCTGTCACGCCCAGATGCGACCTTCCTGCACGTGATGGGCCTCAACTTCGCCTCTGTGGTGGCAAAGGAAGCGGTAGAAGCCGCGGGGGCCGATTTCGGCAAAACCGCGATGGGGACGGGTGCATTTAAGTTGGCAGACTGGACCATCGGACAAAAGTTGGTTTTCGAGAAGAACCAAGATTACTGGCGTGAAGGCTTACCCTATCTGGATAGCGTCACTTTCGAGGTAGGCCAGGAGCCGATTGTCGCGTTGCTACGTCTTCAAAATGGTGAAGTCGACGTTCCTGGGGACGGTATTCCACCAGCGAAATTCCAAGAGGTCATGGGTGATCCCGAGCAAGCAGCGCGCGTAATCGAGGGCGGGCAGCTTCATACCGGCTATATTACCCTCAACGTAAAGATGGCACCTTTCGACAATGTCGACGTGCGCAAAGCCGTCAATATGGCGATCAACAAAGAGCGCATTACCCAAGTCATCAACGGGCGTGCCGTTCCGGCAACGCAACCGCTGCCGCCTTCGATGCCTGGGTACACAGAAGGGTATGAAGGTTATTCCTACGATCCCGAAGCTGCAAAAGCACTCCTCGCCGAAGCTGGGTTCTCTGATGGTTTCGAGACAGAATTGTTTGTCATGAACACCGACCCGAACCCACGCATCGCTCAAGCGATCCAGCAGGACCTCTCGAAAATCGGTGTGAAAGCAACGATCCAGTCCCTCGCGCAAGCCAGCGTTATTGCAGCGGGCGGTGAAGCAGACCAAGCACCTATGATATGGTCAGGCGGTATGGCGTGGATCGCGGATTTCCCGGATGC
>Ga0181374_1000388_pt1 | contig 9990 bp, 23 predicted proteins | sample LowvirmetaG_2_FD_130086 | JGI IMG/M metagenome (GOLD analysis project Ga0181374, IMG submission 130086) | Marine viral communities from the Subarctic Pacific Ocean - Lowphox_10 viral metaG | ecosystem: Environmental > Aquatic > Marine > Oceanic | place: Subarctic Pacific Ocean | collected 2015-12-09
TGCATACTGCAGTATTTAAGGACAATAGAGGATTTGGAGGTAAATGTTTTCCTAAAGATATTAGTGCCTTAGTTAAAATAGCAGATAAATCAAATACTAAATCTATTTTGTTAAAAAGTGTAATTGAATCTAATAAACACGTAAGAAAAAACAATTGAGAATTTTGAAAAAAGATGTAATTTTTATAACAACCTTATTTACCCCAGGATATGACCCAAAAGGTCATTTGTATGAATATTTTACTTTTGCATATAAAACATGGGAATGGTGGGCTAAAAAAAATAATGTTTTAATTTATATCTTATCCGAGAGTGATATTTCTGTTGAAGAAATGGGACCATGTTGGCAACGATGGTATGCTCATGATATCTTAAAAAGAGAGGGGATTGAATACAGAAGAATAGCTATTATTGATGCAGATACTATGATTAGGTGGGATTGTCCTAATTTTTTTGACTTATATAGAGATAGTTATTGTGGGGTAACTTGTGAATGTGATCATTGGGTGCATAAGAGTCTCAATCAATTCCAACATTATTTCCCAGGAATTAATATGGATTGGGAAAATTATATTGATAATGGGATGGTTTTGTTACCAGAGGAATCTCAAGAATTTTGTAAAACTATAACTGATTTTTATTGGGAAAATCAAAAGCAATTAAAACATGATGAAATCCATAATTATGGGGGCACAGATCAGACTCCTGTAAATTATTTAGCGACAAAATATTATGGGGATAATATAAAATTACTATCTAGAAAATATAATATGATGCACATGAATTTAAGGGGGGTATTGGAACATTTTATTTTTATAGAGAGTGGTTATATTTGGCAATTTAATGGTTTTCAAAATAAGGATAGAAAAATTTTCATGGGGGATACTTGGGAGAAAATAAAACATCATTATATATAAAATATGTTTTCATACAACGAATATAGAAATATAATAACCCTAATACAGCAACATTTACTAATTGTAGACTTTGCAGATGTTACATCTAAAACTGATAATTTTTGTGTAGTACGTCATGATATTGAATTTTCAATTGATAGGGCAGCTAAATTAGCAGAGGTAGAAAATAAATTAGGTATTAGTACAACATATACAGTTCAATTAAGAAATAATACCTATAATGCATTATCTGAAAAGAATATTGAACAAATTCATTATATTAAAAGTTTAGGGCATTGTATAGCATTACATCAGAATCCACCATATATGTCAGAAAAAAACTTAAAGGAGTATGTTATAAAAGATATAGAAACATTAGAACACTATTATGGATTTGAAGTAGATAGGTATGCATTTCATAGACCTAAACAAGAACAACTTGCAATGTATTTGGAAATTCCTGGCAAGATAAATTGTTATGGTAAAAAGTATTTTAATTATTTCAAAGGAGCTGAACACAGGACGCTATCAGATTTTGATGTAAGATATTTAGCAGATTCAAACCATCAATGGAAATATGGACACCCAATAGAAATAGATTTTAATACTGTATCTAAACTACAATTAAACATACATCCATTTTCTTGGACAGAACAAGGATATGAAAATTATGGAAATTTTTTATCTTTAGTAAAAGAACGTAAAAATGAAATGTTATATGATATGGAAACTGAAAATAATACATTTCCTAAAGAATTATTATTATAATGGCAAAAGAAGAAATATACTTAGTAGATAAAACGGAAGATCCTTGGACAACTTCTTTAAAATTTAAAGAAGATTTAATTACATATTTTGGAAAAGATTATAACGATAAAGTATGTCTAGAACTGGGATCACATCGAGGTTATACAACTAAACTTTTATCTCAATATTTTTTAAAGGTAATGGCGGTTGATAATAATAAAGAGTTTAGAGATTTTGCAAAAGAACACTGGGACGCGAACAACATAGAATATTATCTCATGGATGTTTATGATGATGAATGGAAATTTGATAATTGTGATGTGGTATGCATTGATTGTGTTAATGATTATGAACATAGAAAAAAAGACATTGACAAATGTATTGAATACTTTCATAACCCTCTTTTAGTAATAACGGATTATGGTTTATTTCCTGGTATTAAGAAAATTGTAGATGAATATATTAATAGTGGGAAACTAATCATTAAAAAACAGATAGGCATGCCAAAGGGAACTAAATACCCTCATACTCAAAATAAAATTTTATTAGACTTTGAAGCTGTGATTTGTCAACCTGCTTTTAACATGGATTAATGATTATTCAATATTTATAACCATAACCTAAAATTTATTACTGTGGAAAAATTAAAAACTAAGAGAGAGATACCAAGTATTGAAATAAAATATAGTAATAAAAGACAACTAAAACAGTTGAAAAATAAAGAAGGATTTCGTAATCTTATTATGAGAGATTCTTTTGAAAGTATCAAAGAGGCAATAAAAAATAAGTGGAAAACTGTTGAGTTATTCAACATAATAAATTTATCAATTATAATAAAAATATCATCTTTATATTATCCTTCAGCATTAAGAAAAATAAGTAAATACTTTGAAATTAGGGAAGAATTTGAAAAATGCGCAGAAATAAAAAAAATATTAAGTAACTTGGAAAATTAAAAAAATTTTCGTATATTAACCATAAAAACATGATGTTTGGACTAAGTACAAAAACAGGTAGTGAAATTATTTTAAGAAAAGATTTCGAAACTATAGAAGAAGCATATATTTATTTTGCTAAAACTAAACAAATGCCCCTAGAAAATTTTAAGAAAATTTTTATTGTAGTAAAATTATAAATTATGTATCAAAGTAAAAGAGAAGATCAATACAAAAATAGTGCTAAATTTGCTGGGTATGGCATGGTAGGTATGATAATTCTATTAATACTATTACGAGTATTCCTATAATAATGAAGGAATTATTTGAGGGAGAAGAGAATATTAGAAATCTCTTTAAAGAGATGTTGGGGAGTGATATTATTATTAAAGATAATATAAGTGAAAATGAAGAAAAATTATTTGTATTATTTGTAGGACAACTTGAAATAGCCAAAAAACTAGAAGACAAAACTAATCAATTAGAATTAGATCTAACTCCTTTAGTTGATCCGCTTTGGGGGGTAATAGAAAATTTACTAAAATTACAGTTTGGTTTAGATACTGCAAATCTTATAATGTTTTATCTTTATGAAAGACACAACCCAGATGGTTCAATTATCCCTTTGGTTGATGAAGAAAATGATAAAAAGTATATCATAAAAAATCCAAAAGATCTTTTTAATTATATAAAATTTAGATACCCACAAAAATAATTTGGTATTACTAAGTATTTTTTGTATATTTATCTCATAAATGAAGTAATATGAGTATAAAGATGATAGATTGTCCTAAATGTGGGGGAGATATGCCTAAATTAAGATTAACAAAGTTTGGGTATGAATATTGTATAAATTGTTCTACTGAAAAACCTAAAAGAGCAATAAATGTAACTGGGGGTAGTGGTGATCATACCTATAATACAATTGAAGTTGTAACATCAGATCAATATGATTCTTATCAAAGACAACAAGAATTAAATGAAAAAGTAAAATTAGGAAATGCCGAGAGCTAAACCACTTACTAAAGAAATGATTTTAGCTGCTATGTCTCAAACTAAGAGTAATAGAGCAGCATGTAGGTATCTTAATGTAAGTTATATACATTATAAAAAGTGGGCTAAATTATATGAAAGTGATACTCATGATAATTTATTTGAACAACATAAAAACCAATGTGGTAAAGGTATTCCTAAATTTTTAAGAGGGAAGGGCAAAGAACCAGCATTAATTGATATAATCGAAGGTAGAGTAGACGTATCCTCATTTTCCCCAGATAAAATTAAATATAGACTAATTACAGAAGGTCATTTATTAGAAGAATGTAGTACTTGTAAATTTAATGAACGTAGAGTATCTGATTATAAAATGCCTTTATTATTAAATTTTAAGGATAATAATAAAAAAAATTATAGAAAAGAAAATATAGAATTATTATGTTATAATCACTATTTTCTCACAGTGGGAGATATTTTTACAGACAAACAAATTAAGGGTATTGAAGATCACAAACCCGTAAATCAAGGTAAAGTAGATTGGGAATTAGATGATTATCATTTAGAACAATTAGAAAAATTGGGTTTGGGCAATGATAAAGATGAAGAAGATTATATTTCAAGATTATAAAAAATAAAAATTAAAAATTATGAGTAAAATTAAATGGAAAGGATATGAGTGGAAACCCCAAGAAAGATGGGGGACAGTACACTCTGATAAACCCTTTGTATGGTACTCTCCAAATTGTGTTAGAGTAGATGAATGGGATTACCTTCACTTAGAAACACGTAAAGATCGTCAAAGACGATATGAAAGGTATTACAATAAAGAATACGACCCACAATATGGTGTTGGACTTATTTGTAGTGTTGAAAATTTTAGTTATGGTTATTTTGAAATAGAAGCAAAACTACCTTCGGGTCAAAATTTATGGCCTGCATTTTGGATGTGGGGTGCTGATAGTTGGCCTCCTGAAATTGATATATTTGAAGGTTATACTAATAAACACAATAGTTATTTTAGTCCAAAACTCCCAAACCTTTTTGGGTGGTGGGATGTTGTTCCTAATTTTCATTATAAAGAAGAAGGAGAAAAGAAAGCAACTGGGACTACAAGAAGATATTGGGGCTGTAAAGATCCCTCAAAACATTTTATGAAATATAGTTGTTTATGGACACCAGATTTAATCGAAATAAAATACGATGGCCATATAGTTAAAAAAATAACAAATAAAAAATTATTAAAACCTTTTACAGGAACTAAAATGAGGGTGATAATTAACAATAGTTTTACCTCACCCCCTGATGAGGGGAAAGAATATAGTGATTTTGTAATAAAATCCTTTAAATATGAAAAAAGCTAGAAACATAAAAAATAAAAAACATAATCAAATAATAAATGATTATGATAAAATAAAATCAAAACATTTAGAAAAATTAGCTAATAAGATGCTTAGAGATGAAGATAAAAATAGTAAATTAAAATCAAAAAACATTAAAGGAGATTTTTTAAAAAATTTTTAATTATGGATATAAACACATCTAATAAAATAGGATTATTATTTTTGGTTATTAGTTTTTTAATGTTATTTACATTATCAACTTATAACACACAGAATCATCAAAAAGATTTAGAAACACAAGAACAATACTATGAACTTCTTATAGATTCATTATATCAACAAAATAATAATTTGAAACAAATGTTTGATTCAATCCCTATTGGTTCCCCATTAGATACAATTATATTGCAAGATAATTATGGAGTTAGAAAACACCCAATAATAGGTACTTGGCAAATGCACTCAGGAGTTGATTTAATTGATACTTGGCATGACACAGTATATGCAACTGCGTCTGGTGTGGTCAGATTTGCAAGTTGGAATTATGGTTATGGTAAATGTGTAGAAATAGAACATGCTTTTGGTTTTACAAGTAAATACGCTCATTTACATAAAATATTTGTAAAGAGAAATGAAAATGTTATCAAGGGTCAAGCTATAGCATGTATGGGGAGTACAGGGGAAGTAACGGGACAACATTTACATTACGAAATAGAACACAACAACAAATCAATTGACCCCTTACCCTATATTAATTGTAACCCCATAAATGTTAAAGCAACAATGTACCATCCAGTAAAAATGCAATGCGATGATAATCCATTAGAAACAGCTGATGGTAGTATAATTGACCCCTACAAAGTATCAAGTTGGAATTGGATAGCAGTTAGCCAAGATTTATTAAAAAAGAATGGGGGCATTTTTAATTATGGGGATCAAGTGTATATTACTGGAACTCATAAAGATGGATTATATACTATACATGATTGTATGAATAAAAGAAAAACAAAACAAATTGATTTTTTGGAATCAATAGGGGCTAAGCCATATAGGTATAATAGAATAGAATTGTATGCAATCAATAATTAAATTAATATGATAAATTCAATTGATCATTTAAGATATATTTTTCGTAATTTAGATATTGACTTGGTAAAGGATATTGAAAAATTTACACCAGGTGGGTTGCAAACTTTATGCCTATTATATACTCTTCAAATACAAGCAGAAAAAGAACGCTATAAAACCTCCCGATTAAGAGTCGAATATTTAGCATAAAAGATTTGGCTCCCCAAAATACTTTTCGTATATTTACACCATAAATAAGGCGAGAGCCCAATAAAAATAAAGGTTATGGAAAAAATTAAAAAATTAAAAAGCGATTTAATCGGAATTGATAAATTCAACAATTTTTTTAAATTAGATGGAAATGGAGTTTGGGTTCAAATATCTAATAAGGAATTAATGAAATTAATTTAAAAGTTATGTCAAAAAGATTATTAGTTATACAAGAACACGATGCAGTTAAAGCAGGACTCCACTGGGATATTAGATTCGAAGATGAAGATGAAGTAGTACAAGGACTTAAAGTTTTAAGATCATTTGCTATTCCAAAACACCGATTACCAAATAAAAAAGAACAACTACTAGCAATAGAAGTTGATGTACATCCTTGGAGTTATAGAGATTTTGAAGGAGAGCTAACAGGTTATGGTAAAGGTACAGTTAAAATGATATTTAATGATTATATTGATATAGATAGATTTGATGATAAAAAAATTATATTTAACTATAATGGAGAAAAATACCAAATACACAAATCAATGTGGTTAAAAGGTAGAAATATGTTTAATTTTATTAAAAAATAATTTGAAGACTTCCATGAAGATATTTGGAGAAGCGAAAAATCTTTCGTATATTTACGTTGTAAATAACGAGTATTTACAAAGTAATAAAAAATAAAGGTTATGAACGAGTATTTATATGAAGAGCAGTTAAAAAATTACAAATTTGAATTGTTAATTAACACTAAAGAATTATTAACAAAAGAAGAAGCAGATTTTATCTTAAGTTGGGACCCAACAGAAAAAGATAATATTATTTACATAAATGATCATGTATTTCGTAATTTGAATGTTTCTAATAAAATAATAAGCTAATATGACACAAACAGAATTAATATTTTTACTATTAGGAATACTATTAGGAATGCAAACAGTAATGTTAATAGAAACATTCAGAAAGAAATAAAATCAACATGAATATAAACCACACAAACAAACAGGCAATACACGATGCGTTAATAACAGACATGCAACGTAGATTATTCAAACAATACAATGAACGTACAGATGAATTCAATGGAAATATAACTGATGAAGATTACGATGTAGCACAAACATTGTTAATTGATAAGATATTAAATGTTAATAACATGAGAGACATAAATGAATTGTTATTAGAATATAGTGATTTGTTCACTGAATTTGATTTTTTCACTGTAGGAACTGTTGATGGCACATTGAATTATGTATTTAGTTTGTTAGTTGATTTAGAAGAATATGAAAGTAGAAACATTCAGAAAAAATAAAAGGTTATGACAAAAGAAAGATGGTTATGGTATGAAAAAGAAATACAAAGATTAAGAGAAATGGATAAACGAATATCAGATAAAGTAAGAGCTAGGTGGACAACAAGACACGAATGTTCTTTACCAGGGGATTGTAACAAATCAAAATTCAAACAGACTGGAGAAAGAATGGGGTTTGATATGAGAGGAATAAAATGAATTCAGTAATATATTTTCATGGATTAGAAACAAAACCCGGGGGCATTAAAGTTGATTTCCTGGATCAGGAAGTTGATTTTTTAGAAGCTCCTGCTATGGATTATACACAAAAAAATATATTTAATGAGTGGTTAGAGTATGTTAAAACTGAAGAACCTGATTTAATTATAGGATCTAGTATGGGGGGCTATTTTGCTTTAGCATTAGCTAGCCATACAGGTATTCCTGTTTTGGCTTTTAACCCTGCAATTCATAGTAGAACATTTGAAATTAATAATTTAAGATCAGGTAAAGAAAGAATAAAAGGATTAGTTGTTTTAGGGGATAATGATAAGGTTATTGACCCCAGTAAAACCTTTAATATGTTAAAAGGAAATTGGAATGATCTCGATATTCATATTGAAAAGGGAATGAGTCATAGGATACCATTAAGTGTGTTTGTTGATATGTATAATAAAACACAAGATAATGGATAATTTTAATTATAAAAAATATTTAACAAATAATCCTTTATTAGAAGACTTACCAAAAGGTAAATGGGTGGATTTGGATGATGAAGAAACAGGTGAGTATGCCGAAAATATATTTGATTTAATTAAAATAGCTTATGCTTCAATAGGGGGTCATTCCAATTATAAATCAGCTAATGATGTAGTAGGAGCTCAAGGCGATTCTGATTATGAAGTAATTAATTTAGATGATGATCCTGATATTGAAGCTGTATCAGTAAGTAAGAAAAAATCATCAGGAGATAAATTCGTTGCAACAGGACATGATGGTTCTAAAGCAGCAAAATCAGCAGTAATAAACCATAAAGCCGATAATTTAAAAAAACCAGGGAATTTCATAGAAGTTTCTGGAAGAATAAAAGATATTTTATTAGGAAAGGGAGTACCTATGGTAACAGATGAAGAAACAATCGAAACAGCACTCAAAGGTAAAGATATTAAAATGAACAAAGATGGTTCATACAGAAGAAAAATTGCGGGTAAATGGCATGAAAAAATATTATTAGGAAACCCATTATAAGTTATGAATAAAGAAGAATTATATAGAAAATTAAGGTTAATACAAGAATTACTTGATGAGGGACATCTTGGAGAAGCTAAGCGTGAGCTAGAATATCTAATTCAAGAAATACACGGTATTACAAAAACAAGATAAAGATTCCCGCGAAAACATTTGGAGAAGCGAAAAATCTTTCGTATATTTATGGTGTAAATAAGGCACGAAGCCGGAAAACAAAATTAAAATAAAGGTTATGTTAAATTTCAAAACACAAAACTCAGTTCAAGACATGGTAGAGGTTCTTAAAGTATATGGACCTATGACAGAAAATCAAATTAATACTAAAGCATTTGGCTATACTAGGGGTGCATCTTATGGTTCAAATAAAAAATATGCTGATATGTTGCGTAGAGGTATGGCAAAAGGTATTATTGATAGAGTAGAATTCCCTAAAAATAAATCTATAAGATCTAAATTCTTATATTTTGTACCAAATGATAAAGTAGAATGTTCAGCTGAATTAGATAATGAGTGGGCTAACGAAAGTATATAAAAGATTTATGCGGAGGGATTTGGAAAAGCCAAATACCCTTCGTATATTTACACTGTAAATAAAGCGAAAAAACAATTAATAATCAAAAAATAAAAGTTATGTCAGAGCAATTAGAATTATTCCAAGTATTAAATAATGAACAACAAAAAGAAGTTGAGAATTATATTATAAGAGAAAATCAAAGAGTAGTAGATAGAGTAGAAGATTTGAAAAAAATAATAGATCTACTTGAAGAAGGAGGATTTGAAGAAGATGTTAATTTTAAGAGAGATTTTGAAATAGGAACAGAAACATTTGAAAGAAAATTTGGATGGGATAAGTATTTTAAAGCTGATGTAACAGTTAACAATATAAAGGGTGGGGTTTATTTAATACATAAAAACTTTTATAATAATCAATTAATAACTAGAAAATCTAGGGTTAGTAGAGAAGGTAATAAATTAATGTGTAATACAATAACACCACAATGGAGATATTACTTACCATCTTCATTATTAGATAAATTAAATGAATATAATCGAACCCATGATTATAAAAATGAGAGTTATATTAAGAATAATAAAATACTAAACTATACACTTAATAAGTATTCTAAATTATTCCCAGATGCTGAAGTTAAAAGTGTTCCTTCTCATTATTATAGTAAAAATATTTTGGTTGCCTTTAAAAGTGGCAGTTGGGTTGAGTTTAGTTTAGGTTATGAAAAAGATAGTGAGAGGTTATTTAAA
>Ga0181374_1000392_pt1 | contig 9955 bp, 9 predicted proteins | sample LowvirmetaG_2_FD_130086 | JGI IMG/M metagenome (GOLD analysis project Ga0181374, IMG submission 130086) | Marine viral communities from the Subarctic Pacific Ocean - Lowphox_10 viral metaG | ecosystem: Environmental > Aquatic > Marine > Oceanic | place: Subarctic Pacific Ocean | collected 2015-12-09
AGGCACCGTGACCTCTGTTGTTCTGCCGTTGCTCAGCGACATCGCGTGGTTCAACGCACTTCGTTTCATACAGGCCATCGGGGCGAGCGCGGGCATGGTCGTGGGGCGCGCCATGGTCAAAGACCTGTACGAAGGACGAAAGGCGGCGAAAGTCATGACGGTGCTTGTCATGTTGCTGACGCTTGGCCCCATCGCCTCGCCCACTTTGGGCAGCCTATTGCTTGAAGCGTTTGGCTGGCGTTCCATCTTTGCGACGATGGCCCTTATCAGCCTTGTCGCGCTGCTCTTGTCCGTGATCACCTTGCCCGAGACATTGCCCGCCGAAGGCCGCCAGCCTCACCCCTTCCGCACGGGTGCAAAAACCGCCAAGCGGCTCCTGTCCGAGCGCGGATTTCTCATCATGGCGCTGGTCGCGGGGCTTATTCAAAGCGGCATGTTCGCGTTTATCACGGGTTCCTCTGGGGTGTTCCAAGGGATCTACGGGCTGAGTTCAATCGGCTTTGGCATGATGTTCGCGGCTATTGCGACCGCGCTTATCATCTTTGGCCGCATCAATGGCATGCTGTTGAACCGCTATAGCCCCGAACAGATTCTCACCGCCGTCTTGCCGCTGTTTTTCGCCGCTACTTTGGTGCTGACGCTGCTGTCCCAGACAAGCTCGCTTCTGGTATTCGCCATCCCGCTGTGGATATCGATTGGCTGCGTCGGGCTGCTATCGGCGAATGCGATGTCCATCGCGATGTCGCTGACAGAGAAAGCTGCCGGCATGGGATCGGCGTTGCTGGGGGCGATCCAGTTCGCCCTTGCCTTTGCCGTCTCTACCTCTGTCGCGATTGGCGGGGCGGGTACGGCGCTCCCCATGTCCCTCGGGCTTGTGGTCCCCGCGGGATTGGCAACGGTATTGTTCTTCGCGGCAGGGCGCTTCACCGTGCCTTCGTCATCGCGACTGACCTCCTAAGCCCCATGCGTGTTGAGGTGGGCAGTGGCACCCGCCCACTCTAGCCCCCGCGCAGACGGTCTGCGGTAAAGCGGACTGCCTGCGCGGGGCTAGAGTGGGCTCTTCTTGATCAAGGCGGCCTACACGCCTTTCACCAAGCGCAGCGCGTCATAAATCGCGGCGTGGGTGCCGCGGGCCGACACGGCTTCGCCAATCCGAAACCGCTGAAACGCGCCCCCCGACAGCGACATCCAAGCGTTACTGGCACCGCATATATAAGCCGGGATATGTGTGCGGGCTGGCCGCTGGGTTGAACACGTTTTTACATAATCCTAATTATGGGCGAAACAACTATAGGAGGTTGTTTTGCAAAATCTACTTGACAACATTGTCAAACCCCTGTCTCGCCGGATGGGAACGTATCTTGGCACAATGGTCGTTACCTACGGCGCAACCCAAGAGACAGGCCAAATGGTCGAACTGGCCATTACGGCTGTTATCTTGGTTGGGGGCGATTTGCTCGCCTCTTACTGGGAACGTAAACAGGCCCGTCGCTAATGAATCCCGCAGTAGCTTCATCGCTTATTCAAGTCGGAGGTAGCCTGCTTGGCGGCTTGTTTGGAAGAAAGAAATCCAAACCGCAAACGACGACTGTCGATTACGTAAAAATGGCAAAGAACGCACGGGCGGCTGGGTTCAATCCCCTGACCGCCCTGCGTAACGGTGGCTCCGCTGGGTTCACCACTACGTCCCCTGCCCTATCGTCCCGATCCTTCGTTGGCGATGCGTTGCAAGCAGGGTTTAACCAGTACTTCGGGTATAAACAGGACCAACTCGATCAAGAGCGGGAACGGCTTCAGACCGAAATAATGCGTCAAGACTTGGCAAATGCCAAAGCGCAAGGCGACATTTTCAAAAACTATGGCTTTACGCCTCCAAGCGTCACGACCTATACAGGTGGGCATGAAAACACTGTTCAACCTTCTCTTGGTACTCGTCGGCCTAACAGTGCTACTGCTGGCCGCGATAGCGATGTTACCGATACAGTAATTGCCGGAAAGGACATTAAGGCTAACCCCTCTATGTCTAACGCCGACAAGCTGGAAGAACGCTATGGCGACCTAGTGTCGTCTGTTGCGGGTGTTGGAACGCTTGCCGCTGATACGTGGCATAACTCAAAGTCCATTCTGAAAGACAAGTTCGGCGTAACCATGTCCGAACCCCCGCTCACGTCTATGCGCCGCTCACAGCGGCCCAAAAGCCGTAGCAATTCACAACGAAAATGGCGGTCGTCAACACTGACTAACGCCCAATGACCTGCGCCGCATGTAAGCGGCGCAGGGCCAAAATTCGTGCGCTGAAAAAGCGTGTGGTGAAACGTGTTTTCAAAAGGAAAAACAAATGAAAACGAACTTCAATGAGGTGGTGAAAACCACCCCCATCACGATCCCTAAAACGGTTCGTAACGATACCAAGACAATTCTAACGTCCGGCTATGCGGGCAAAGTGCTCCCGCTCGCCTGTGTCCCGCTGGTCCGCGAGGACGCGGTGTCACGCGGCACGATGTCATTTAACTTCGAAATGATGGAAACCGCCGAAATGCTGATGAACGGCATCAACGTGACGGTCTACGCGCACTTTGTGCCGTTCCTCGCGTTTGAACGCTTCGGCGGGTCCATGACCATCCTGAACAATTCCTACTCCGGCCTGCCGGATAAGAAGGACGGGACTGAATATACCAACTTCATCGAAACTATGGCGTTCGACCGTGACGCGCCGTTCTGGCGTACACTCGGCATGCACCGCAAAGGCACGGGGCTAGTCAACACTGCCTACGTCGAGGCGTATAACGCTGTTATTAACATGCGCCGCGCGGCCCGCTCCAATAAGCTGACATTGCGCGACAAGCTGGATACGTCGCTTGCGGCGGCGTTCTGGAAACATACGAGCATGGCGCATATCGTTCCGGACTTCGATAGCGCAAAGATTGACGGTGAAGTTCCGCTTAATATCGTTAGCCAGCGGATTCCGGTCACAGGTATCGGCGTCGGCGCTGGTGACAACACGTCGCCGCCCGGCGGTAACCTTAAAGGGACGGGTGGGAACCAGCCGTTGCAGAATTACTATCAAGGTAATTCGACGGGGGGTGATACGTGGTTTATGAATGCTGAAGGGCCAAACGGATTCCCCGCAATCTACGCCGAGATGGAAGAAAACGGTATCACCGTCTCCTTGTCCAACATCGAAATGGCAAAGCAAACCGCTGCCTTTGCGCGTATGCGGGCGGAATACAAAGGGGTGTCGGACGATCACCTTATTGACCTGCTTATGCAGGGTATCCGCATCCCCGAAGAACAGATGGCGGAACCCATTTTGCTGGGGCGTCAATCGACGCTTTTCGGCTATCAGCGCCGCTTCGCTACCGATGGCGACAACCTCGCCAAATCGGTCACTGCTGGGGAAACCCGCATTGATATGACGGTTCGTACACCGCCCATGAATACCGGCGGCGTCATTATCTTCACCGCTGAAATTGTACCAGAACAACTCTTCGAGCGGCAAAAGGACAAGTTCCTGCACATGCAGGGGCCTGACGAGTTTCCAAATCCAATGGCCGATTTCCTCGACCCGCAAAAGGTCGAGATTGTCCCAAACGATTACGTCGATGTTGATCACGACGATGCGTCGGGAACGTTCGGCTATGGCCCCCTCAACTTCCCGTGGAAACGCAATATTCCAAACATTGGCGGCAAATACTACCGTCCCGAAGTTGACGCGGCGTTTGATGAAGATCGGCAAAAGATTTGGGCGAACGAAACCCCAAATCCCGAACTTACGGAAGATTTCTGGCTCGCTACCAATATTCACCACAAGGTGTTTGCGACCGACCAGCAAGACCCGTTTGAGATTATCGCGACGGGCGACTTCCAGATTGTCGGTCACACTCAGTTTGGCAAGGGGCTTCAGGAGGCCACTGACGACTACAATACAATTCTTGAACAGGTCGACCAGACCCGCATTGAGCAAGAATAAGGGAAGGGCCGTCTCGGCCCTAACCCCCCTCCCCTCTTAACAAAAGGTAACGAAAACATGATGTTCAATCTCAAGAAAATTGCCGATTGGCAAAAAGCCGCGTCCGGCACGTCCTACATTTTCACATCGGCCAAAGCCCGTCGCCTGCGTCTTAACGTAAACGCGACTGGCAAGGTCTCTGCCTATCTGGCCGACCAAGAAACGGGTGAGCTGGTGCTCCTCGGCGCTGCCGATATCGGCATGTTCGAAATTGAAGCGCATGTCGCGGGCGATAGCCTCGTCCAATTCGAATTCGAGGAAGGAACCGAAGTGTTCTTCGCGGGCCATGCCCCTTCTCACCAAGTGGAAAAGCGCGATATCGAAAAGTTTACCGCTGTTGCTCCTATGCCTGCGCGTAATACTGAGTTTGATCGCATGATGATGATCATGCGCCATAACGAAAACGAACGCCAACGCGTGTTTGAACAGCAACTCGCGGCCCAAAAGGCAGCGGCGCAGCAACCCGCGCCCGTAGCCCCCACGCCAGCGCCGGAAACGGCACCGGAAACCGTGCCGGAAACGGAAACGGCTACAAATGAAGAATAACCCAAACAGGTTAATTCAACGGTTCCTCCGCAAGTTCTTTGCGGGGGTCTACCGTGCTAAGGGCGCAGTACCTGAAAAACGCGCCCCCCAGATCATTCGTATTCCCCAGAAATACACGGATGTCGCAAAAAGCCTCGTGGATAAGGAGTGGCTGCAAACCGCCACGTATAAGCGCCATATCGGGGATGTCGATTGGGCGAAGACCCATCCCGACATTAAGGCGTTTGCCATTCGCTTCATTAAGGAATGCGAAAAGCGCGGTATCCCGATGCAGGTTTTCGAACTCTATCGCTCACATGAGCGTCAAGAAAACCTGAAAGCCCAAGGCCGCTCTAATGCCTCTGCGGGTAAATCGCCCCACCAATACGGGTGCGCGGTTGATATAATATCCTCCCGCCACGGTTGGAACTATACAGATCGGCAATGGGAACTCATTGGTGTCATTGGCCGTGAAGTCGCCCGTAAAATGAACCTTAAAATGGTCTGGGGCGGCGATTGGGACGGCGACGGCGATATCTATGATAATCGCCTCTTTGACGCCGCCCATTGGGAACTGAAAGACTGGCGCGATTATCGCGCCGAACTTTATATGCAACGGCCCCGCTATGTTGCTGTTCCCAAGTTCTCGCCTGAATGGTTCGCCAATGCGCAAGCCTATATTAAGGCGGAACGTAAAGGCGTCGATATAGACGCCTGAACAATATTCCAAAGCCCTGAGCATACAGCGGGCGCGACGTAACTGTCGCGCCCGAACCTAGCCCTATACCCCCGTAATTCATTATAAAATGAAGGGGGTATAGGGCGGGCATATGACGATCTTGATAACATATGCATTTAGTGACACATCCGTGAAACAGGGTGTGGCACTAAAGCAAAAGCAAACAGGCCCCCTATGTGTATTCACCCAACAATTCTTCCAGAGATTGGCCCCGTAGGGTGCCGCATTTGCTGGCAATGCCTAGAAAACCGCAAAAACGATTACATCGGTCGGTGCATTGCCGAACAGGAACATTCTGACGGTGTTCTCGTCGTATCCCTGACCTATGGCGGGGGCGATGATAATCCAAACGCCGCCCTGCTCGTCTACAAAGACTTTCAGGACTTTATGAAGCGCCTGAGAATACAGGGCCAGCGCGCCGAACCCGCAAAGCGGTACACGGTTCGATATATCGTCGCTGGTGAGTATGGATCTGCAAACGGACGCTCCCACTGGCACGCCGTACTATTTTTCAAAGGCTACACGCCGGAGGTTGAAATAGAGCAAGACAAATATAGCTGGTCACCGTGGCCTCACGGGTACAGCTATTTCCAAGAACCCGATTTCCACGGGTTCGCATATGTATTGAAATACGCGCTCAAAGACCTGAAAAAAGAAAACCAAGAAATATTCGTCGGCCATATGGGCCGATCGCTCAAGCCCCCGCTTGGTGCTCAATACTTCCATGAACTGGCGGGACGGTACGTCCAACAGAACCTCGCCCCTCAAGACTATTTCTATAGTTTCCCCCACGTCTTTGACGCAAACCGGAAACGCCGCGTCTTTATGATGCAAGGCGCAGTCCAAGAACTATTTATTCAAAGCTTTTTCGACCAATACGAAAAGCAACGGGGCGAAAAATATCCATTGTCGGAAACGCTGCAAAAGCACATCGACGCTTCCGTCGATCTACTGGCTGAACGGACTGACGAACAATGGATCAAGGAATTTCAAACCACGCATAGCGGCAAGGCAAAGCCCATACCGCGCGTTGAGTTCGACGATATGGATCACGTCCATGATAATTCCCTCTACTGGCAAGGCACCTATAGGGGCCTGCCTGTGGCCGTCTGCGAGTATCCAGACGGACGCCTGCACGTAAAAAACGAAAGGAAAGAACTATGGCTCGTCCACGACGCCGAAACAAAGCAAGCGTTTCTAAAAGGGTTTCACAAAAAAACCCCTATTTATCAAAAAGCGTTCCAACGCTTTCAAGGGTAAACCCTCCTGGACAACTTCGCTTGTCCAAGCGGCGGAAATATCCGTCGCTACCTGTTAGGGGCATATCCAGCGAAGGGCGCAGCCCCCGCGACACAATGATGAATATCATCCCGCCTGCACCCGTGGCACAAGCCACAGGAACACGGCCCCATAAGCACAAGGCAACGCCTATAACAGACCCCGTTCTACGGTCAGACGATAGGATGCGGTCAGTGTGCAAGGAACGGCCTGTACCAAAAAAAGGCGGAAATGGCCCCTCAAAACGGTTCGTTCCATGGTGCAACCGGAAATAGAACCGAAAAAACGCTTGACTATCCCAAAACAAGACACGTACTACTACATGTACTGTCAACCGCCCATATTTCGAAGTTACATATTCCTAATTATCCGTTTGTAAAATGTAGCCGCAAAGCAGTAATGTCACCCATCGGCAAAGCAGAAGTGTCACTCTCATTGCATACGGTAGCGAGGATTAGTGGACATGGGATGGGTGACGATGAGTGAGCGCGAGTTGAACCGCGTTGAGGTTTTGGCGCAGGTCGACGATGGTCGGCTGACGGTAGCTAATGCGGCGAACATGTTGGATCTGACACGGCGGCAAGTGTTTCGGCTTTTAAAGCGATACCGCCAGGACGGCGCCTCAGCGATCCGGCATAAGTCGCGTGGGCGCGCGCCGAACAACCAAATCCACTCAGCCAAACGCGATTATGCGCTGACCGTCATCAAGGAACATTATCCGGACTTCGGGCCGACGCTTGCGGCTGAGATGTTGGCCGAACATCATGGGTTAAAGGTCTCGCGTGAGACGGTGCGCAAGTGGATGGTTGAAGATGGCATCTGGCTGTCTCGCAAGCAGCGCCGCCAGTTTCATCAACCTCGCCTGCGCCGGGAATGCTTCGGTGAGCTGATCCAGATCGACGGCTCGGACCATCGCTGGTTTGAAGACCGCGCACCACCTTGCACCCTGCTTGTGTTCATTGATGACGCGACCAGCACGCTCATGGAACTGCGGTTTGTGAAGTCAGAGAGCACGTTCAGCTACTTTGAAGCTTTGGAAAGCTATCTGCACAAACACGGTCGCCCGGTCGCGTTCTATTCTGACAAGCACACGGTGTTCCGTGTCTCCAAAGAGGACGCCAAGGGTGGTGCGCGGATCACCCAGTTTGGTCGGGCGCTGAGTGAGCTGAACATCGAGATTCTCTGCGCCAATTCGAGCCAGGCCAAAGGCCGTGTCGAACGCGCCAACCGCACGTTGCAGGATCGGCTGGTCAAGGAACTGCGCATCGCGGGCATTTCAGACATGGAAGCTGGAAACGCCTATTTGCAAGGCTTCAAAGGCCGCCACAACGCCAGGTTCGCCAAGGCCCCGGCCAGGTCGGACAACCTGCATCGCGCGCTCAATGTCGAGCCGGATCGGCTGGCAGATGTGCTGTGCTGGCGCGAGAACCGCTATGTCGGCAGGCAGTTGACGTTCTCCTACGACCGCAAGCGGATCATGCTCGAAGAGAGTGACATCACGCGCGGGCTGGTTGGCAAATACGTGGACACCTACGCCTTTGTTGATGGCCGGTTCGAGGTGCGCTCCAAAGGCCGCTCCCTGCCCTACACAGTCTTCGACATGGATCAGCGCGTCACCCATGCGGCAATCACCAGCAACAAAAACCTGAGCGCAGTTCTGGAACACATCAAGGAGATGCAGGACGCCGCGCCGCCAAAGCCGAAGGTGCGGACAAATTCCGAGAAGATGGGTTATAAACCGAATGGGCGGCGTCCTGGCAGGCCCTCAGGGTCGAAAGCCAAGAAGAAGATTGCGCAGGCGGCGGAATAGGCCAAAATCGACGGTATGACTGAGGACGAGCCAGAGATCATCTTTTCCGAATACACCCAGACCGTCACCATCGACGGGCATCACTTTGACGTCGAGATTTACAAGACCAGCATCGATCCCGGCTGGATCCTGTCAGTTGAGAACCAATTCGGCACGTTGACGATTTCAGACAATCCGCCCTTCTTTGGTGATGTCCTTGCGTGGCGTGCCTTTGAAAAGATCGTGCGCGAAGACGGCGTCAGAGCATTCTACAATCAGACCGAACAACGGAAGCTGGGTCTCTAAGCCAATCCCCGCAAGGCTTTTCAGCCCTTCGATATTTGAGGTCTCCGGGCTGCAAAGCCTTGCTTCCGTCGCTCACGGTGGTGACACTTCTGCTTTGCAAGCTCGGTGACATTTCTGAATGGTGTTTACATAAAACGCGGCCGGGCGCGCGCTACCCTCAAGTGCGACTCTTGTTAGAAAACAGTAGTTTATCTAATGAGAGGAATCGGTATGGGAGCCGTTTACAACCAACTGAGTATCACAGAACGTCGCAAGATTGAACGCTGGAGACACGCGCAGGTCTCGGTTGACGAGATGGCGCGCGTTCTGAAGCGCTGCAGGTCAACGATATTCCGCGAGCTAAAGCGCAACCATTTCTCGGACGAGAGCATGCCGGGATGCGATGGCTATTACGGTGCCGCCGCGCACCTGATGCAAGCGGAACGTCGTGCTCGAGAGCGCAAACTGATCAAACATCCTGAGCTGTGTAAACGCGTGATCGAGCGCATCAAGAACGGTTGGACACCCGAGCAGATCAGTAACCGCATGATCCACGAGGGTGCTCCTCTTAGGGTCTGCCAAGAAACCATCTATCGCTACATCTATTCCAAGGAAGGTCAGCGCGAAGACCTGTGGTGGTATCTACCGACCCACCGTGTCGCCCGCAGACCACGTCGCACCAGAAGGCGCAGAGAACCCAAATTCCACCGCGATGTCAGTATCCTTTTCCGACCCGATGATGTCGCGCATCGTCGGCAATTTGGTCACTGGGAGGCCGATTTGATGCTGTTCAAACAAAAGCTTGGCCAGAACAACGTCACCTCACTGGTTGAGCGCGTCAGCCGCTTCACCGTGATCCTGAAAAACCCGAACAAACGCACCAAACCGGTCATGGGAAAGATAATGAAGTCTCTCAAAGATCTCCCCCTCATCGCCCGCCGGTCCATCACTTTTGACCGCGGAACCGAGTTTGTCAGTTGGCCCCACCTACAAGCCGAGATCGGAACCCAAACGTGGTTTTGCGACCCCTCCAGCCCCTCTCGGGACATCGCTACGCGATACCCTGCCGGGCAATGCATGGCAGAAAGGCACAGTCGAGAACACTAACCGACGCCTTCGAAGGTGGCTGCCCCGCAAACGCGACATCCGGCAATGCACAGATCACGATATGAAGGTGATCTGTGATCGCCTCAACAACACGCCACGAAAGTGTCTTGGATGGAAGACCCCAGCCGAGGTCTTCCGCGAAAAGATATTGGAGGAAATGCTATGACATCCCTACCCTGATCCCAACAAGAGTCGCGGTTCAGGTATCGCTCACATCGCAATC
>Ga0181374_1000400_pt1 | contig 9789 bp, 11 predicted proteins | sample LowvirmetaG_2_FD_130086 | JGI IMG/M metagenome (GOLD analysis project Ga0181374, IMG submission 130086) | Marine viral communities from the Subarctic Pacific Ocean - Lowphox_10 viral metaG | ecosystem: Environmental > Aquatic > Marine > Oceanic | place: Subarctic Pacific Ocean | collected 2015-12-09
AATGACAGACAAAGACGAATCCAAGCCGGCCCCCAAGTGGGGGGTCATCGAAGTCCACCCAGGCGAACTGACCGAGATCATGGCGATCGACGAGGGAACCATCTACCGCGTCACCCTATTCAGTGGACCCGAGACCGCCATCCCCGCCGCCGTCGCTATGGTCTTTGTGCCATCCGGCCCAAACCCGGACGAGTGAGAGTCCTCTCCTGCTTCTCGGGCATAGGAGGCTTGGACCTGGGCTTGGAGCGCGCCGGCATGACCGTCGTTGCCCAGTCGGAGGTCGACGCCTACGCGAGCCGGGTCCTGGCGAAGCACTGGCCCGACGTGCCGAACCTGGGCGACATAACGAAGATCACGGAGGCGGACCTTGAAAGACTCGGACCGATCGATCTCGTCTGCGGCGGGTTCCCCTGCACCGACCTGTCGGTCGCAGGAAAGCGAGCAGGCATGGAGCGAGGGACCCGCTCCGGCCTCTTCTGGGAAATGGCGCGGATCGTTCGCATGGTACGACCCAAAATCTGGGTCATGGAAAATGTGCCTGCTCTCCTTGATCGATCCGAGTGGATGGGAACCCTACTCGCAGAGGTTTACGCGAGCGGGGTTTTTAGATTTGTCGAGTGGGATTGCGTACCGGCGGCGGCCGTCGGTGCCCCTCACCGACGTGATCGGGTGTTCATCGTGGCCCACTCCGAGGGCGGCGATGGAGGACAGCAGGAATCACAACGTTTATCTTCGCGATGGGCCACAAAGGAACCTCGAAAACGCCATCGCAGAGGCGGATCATTCAGCCATAGGTGGAAAGGTGAACCCGACGTGGGTCGAGTGGCTCATGGGGTTCCCGCCCGGGTGGACCGACTGCGAGGATTAGGCAACGCGGTCGTCCCGCAGGTGGCCGAACACGTCGGCCGCATCATCATGGACCTAGCGGAAGAACGTCGCCCAGAGCAGCGCCAAACAAAGGCCCAGCCCGAAGCCGAGGCTACCCTCGACGCCCGTCGGTAAGCCCTGCTCCACGACCACGCACTCGCCCCGCTCGACCATGCGAGCCTTCGCCGCCATCGCCGTGAACGCGTCCCACTCCGTACAGGCGCAGTCGTTGGTGCTCGCCTTCTCGCAGGCGGTCGGCACTACTCGCCGGCGGCCTCACGCAGCGCAGCCGCCTTCTCGGCGGGGCCCAGGTCCTCGACCTCGACCGCCAGGGCCTTCGTCGCCGCCTTGATCTTCGCCTGCGTGCGTTCCTTCCCGACGTCAGCGATACCCTGACCCAGGACGTAGGCGATGATCATCCCGGCGATCTTCGTCGCCTGATCTTCCGACAGGCCAAGGGCGGACCCAGCCGCTACGACGACGGCCCCGATCAAGGTGGCCAGGAATTTACGAGAACCGAAAGCGGACTTCAGTGCGCCAATCATCGTTGAATCCTCTCGATTTTATCCATCAGTTTGTCGAAGTGAAGGGTCTGCGCCGTCTCGATGCGACCGGTCGTCTTCTCCACCGTCTCCATGCGCTGCATCAGGACAGCCACGTCGACCTTGATCTGCGACACCTGCGAAGCCTGCGCCTCCACTCGCTTGAGGTCCGACGCGGACGGGATCCAGCCGAAGCCAATGGCCATAGCCGCAGCGGCACCCACAACTGCGCCGCTCGATGCAAGAGTCTTGACCATGTCGCTCATTGCCCGTCGTCCTTCTCTTCAAGTGCGGCCTCAACGGCTTCCGCCACCTTACGTTCAATCATCAGCGTGGCGCCAGAGGGCGCGGGCGCAGGAGGGGGCGGTTGAGCGACGCCGGTCTTGTCCATCAACCTGTCGATCTTCGTTGAGATAGACAGCGTGAGGGACTCAATCGTCCGATCCTGCTTGTCCACGACGATGTCATATCTATCCCGCAGTTCTCCGATAGCCTTGTCGCTGCGCTCCTGTTGCTTCCGCTGGCTGATGATCAAATATAACGCGAATAGGCCCAAGGGGCCCGCCTCTGTCAAAATCTGGAACGCGTCCACGCCTAGTCACTCATTCGTCGGCCCGTTCACCGACAGGATGCTGCACCGCTTACAGTGGATGGCGGCGGCGAGCTTCAACCCACCAGACCTGGGTTCATGTTCGAGGTCGTAGGTGCAGGCGCAGATGGCGTCCTGCCGGTCGACAACCTGTAGCGCCACCCACTCCGCCTCGGTGGCCACGGCCTCCGCACGCAGCGCAGCGGCGACCGCCTCGTTGCGCTCACCCTGGGCAACGACAGCCTCGGCAGACAGGTGCGTCATGGCACCCATCAGCAGGAGCAGGCCCAGCCCGGCGAGGACTTCCCTCATGCGAGAGCCAGCTTGCGAGCCCCGCCGTTCCACCTGGCCCTGCGCCCCCGGCAGTCTACGTGGCAGAAGCGAACCCCGCCGCTCCCGTCTTTCCGTAGGTACAGCGCAAGCCCGCCCTTCGGGATGAGGCCGTCCTCCTGCATGGCGTTGGCGCAGTCGAAAATCTGGAGAGTGCGCTGCTCCGTCGAGGCACGCAGGTCCAACGCCAAGCCCAGCATGTGCTTGCTGCCCGTGCCCGGGACGATCACGCCGTCCTTGTACTTGGGCTGCGCCCCGCCCACCCGCCGGTTCATCGCAGGAGAACGCACCCCGCCACCGGCAAGCACCGTCAGCCCGAACCCCAACTGGTCACGCAAAGGCTGGAACATCTGGATCGCCATGAGCGCCACGTTCGCAGCCACGTCGTCAGGCAACGAGGCAACGTCGTCGTACCCGCTGCCGCGCAACACCTCCGACCATGTGAGGTTGGGAGCCAGCGCCTCCACACGCAGCGGAGGCATCTGGATCACCTCGCTCATTCGTCGTCGTCTGGGCCCGGATCGATGCCCATAGCGCGCAGCAGTTTGTCGACCATGACGTCTCCGAACAGGTGGCGCATGGAGACCTCGGCCTTTGTCCCGTCCGGCTTGATGACCTCGACCATCAGGTCTTTCTGATCTGGCATGTCTAGTACCCCGTCGGCGCGATTAGGTCGAGATAGGTGATACGAACCTCTCTGAAAGCGCCGCCCCCAAGCGTCTGAATCCACATCGACGTCGCAGGATAGTTCCCGGCGACGGTCATCAGGTGCGTAAGGGGGGCGGATCCCGTCAGGGTCCCATCGACGTAGAACGACATGGACGAGGACCCGAGGCGCAACTCATAGGTGCGCCACGCTGCGGACGTCGCCAGTCCAAGGTCGACCGTCGACTCTGCCCCCGCTCCAGACTTCACGACTCCGTACACCTTGCCGTCGACCGCCGTGTCGACCCGGAAACCGAAGAACTTTTGCGCCGTACCCGGCCGGGCGTTCGTCCCCGTCGAGCCAATGACGCCAAAGTGCCAGTAAACGTTAGTAAGGGTGGTCGCCTTGATACGGACCCTAAAGCGCAGGCCGGCACCGATGACGCCGACGTCGTTGTTGAACAGATCCCACCGCGTGTAGTCGTCGGGGCCCGATCCGGTATGGGACCGGATCCCCTTGTTCGACATCGATCCGTCCGTCGCCGCATGGTTTTGGGCGTTTAGCGCATTGGTCCCGTTTCGGTCCCATCCGTAAATGCCAAGCGTCCCATCGGCGCTGTTCGGCCCGGCAAACCGCTCAGTGATGCGGTGGTATTTCTCGGGGTCGTTGTAGATGGCGTCCGCATTTTTGATGATCTGAACGCTCATGGTCTAGGCCCCCAGCGTGCCGGCGAACGGCGTCCGCTCCGTGCCCACGGCGATCTCCCACGCAGCGGCGGAGACGCCTAGCACCGCCCAAGGAGCCTCGTCCTGCGACGAAATGGGCCAGCCAATGTCGTTCGCCACAAGGGCCCCACCGCTGGGGACCAAGCTCGCCGGGTAGCGCAGCACGTCGCCCACGAACACGCGGGAGGCGAGGCCAATCTGGGTGGGGGCCGTGTTCGTCGCCTGATAGCGAATGGCGTAGCGACCCGCAGGGATGCCGCCAAGGGCAGCAACGCCAGAGGTCGTCAGGGCCCAATCCAGAGGCTTGCCGAAGATCACCGAGTAGTCCGTGTTCGCCACCGAGTACAAAGGTGCCGTATTCAGAAGCGGCAACGCAGCCCAGGCCGCACCGTTCCAGTAGGTGTAGGTCTGAACCGTGTTGGCGTGGTTGTTCTGCTGCGTAGCGCCGATGGCGACCACGATGCAGGAAAACTGACGCGTCGAGTGGACGATGAAGCCGTCGTCGGCGGCAGCGCCAGCGATTGGGAAGTCGTCGGCTGTGGCGCTCTTGGCCTCGTCGGTCAACTGCGCGTAGACGGAAGCCCCGGCCCCGTCGTCGTCGTCCCACGAACCAGCGCCCCAGAGGTAGTCCTCGTCGGCCGCCCCCGTAGCAGGGTTCGTCGTCGTGGCAACGAACTGACCGCCGATGTACACACGCCCGTCTGCACCCGAATCGTTCTTGATGTCGAGAACCTGCAAGACGTGACCGTGAGTGTCGGCAGAACTGCCCGACGTCACCGAAGGGAAGTTGTCCAAGTTCACATGGCCCTGGGTGGCCACCGTCTGGACCGCGTTGGAATACACGTTCGCCATGTCGGGACCAATCACCCGACCCTTGTGAACGCGGAACCTGCTCTGGGAATTCGCCATCAACCCTTACCTTGCCCTCTTGGCTTTCGGGTTTGCCGCCCCCAGCGCCCAAGAGGGTACCGGCTTTCGCTCCGAGAGCGGCCTGTCTGTCCTACTCTACTCCACAGGGACCATCGCTGTCCCCTCCGGGGTAGCAGCCACGTCGGCCAACTCGTCCTGACGCAACTTCCGAATGAACTCGATCTCCGCCTTGAGCGGGTTGTTTACCAGAAACGACTGCCCTGTTCCCTCTCTGACCTGACGATAGAACTTGGCCTCGTCTCCGAAGGGGTCCACGCGCATCCGACCAAGCAAACGCCCGTAAGCCACCAAGTTGGGCACCAGCTTGTTGTACGCCTTGACGATGTGCGCCGGCAGGGCCTCATACGAGGAGCCAGTCGGCATCTGCACGTCCATGATCGGGACCTTGTGGACGTTGTTCTTGTTGTACGCCTTGGCCGCGTTCAACAGGAAGGCGTCGGGCTCCATGTAGCGCCCACGCAGCGACAACCCGGTGCGGGGATCTCGCTTCTTGCTGAACAAGGTAGCCATGTCCATGACCGGCGTGAGCCGATCCCACAACTCGTCCTGTCCCATCTTCATGCCGGGCACGAACGCACCGAACACGTTGAGGTCCGTGTACGACAGGCCCGGGGACCAGAACACGGGAGACCCCTCCTTCGTGGAGGTCGGCAGGCGAATGGCGTGAAGGTCATCGAAGTATTCCCGCACCACGCCGATGGGCCCGTACTGCGACTCCGCCTTCGCCTCAAGGCTGCGCTTGCCCTTCTGCACGCCCATGTAGCGTCCAGGGTGCTTGATCATGGCGGTGACGGTCGCCGGCACGCTCTTGCGGAGGAAGGTGTAGAAGGGCATCACCCTGCGCCCAAGCTCTCGCTCGGCAGGGGTCAGATCCTTGTAGTCGAACATCCACTTCTTGACGTGCCGTGCGGCCTCGTCAAACGTCTCGCCCTTCTTCACGCGGTCGATGAACATGGTCAGGCGACGAGCGTTCTCCGCACCACGCGCCCCCTTGCCGGTGAACTTGAGGTAGACCCCCTGCGTGCCGAAGGTGACGTGCTTCTTGGAGAAGGGGTTAAACACCTTCCAGGCCAAGTCTCCAACGGCGGAGCGGCGGGCTTCCCCCAGAAACTCCGGCACCTCGTCCATCAGGTCGGCGGAGGCGTATCCCTTTTCCACAATGCCGCGAGACACGGCTTCGTCGTAGACCTTTCCAACCTCGACCTCGCCACCACCCTTTACGGCGATAGGCTCCTTCCGCATCTCCCGCAGCTTTGTGTGGAACCAGTCGGTCATCCGGTCTTTGTTCGCCTGATACGACTTTCCGAAGTCGTCCTTTGGGGCCTTGCGGACCCCCCTGACGGCGTGCTTGACCTCGCCGGCCGTCTCCAAGTTCCCAAGCATCCCCATTGTCATGCCGCGAGCCATCGTCTTGGGGTTGAAGTCGAAGCCACCCATCCACATGCGGAACCCGTCGTCCACCATGTTTCGCAGGTTGTAGTACACGGGACGCCCGTGCGTGGCGTAGGACTTCCAGCGAGACAGGAGGTCGTCGTAGAAGAACGCCATCCTCTCCAGCACGCCCGGGTCGTGGAACTTCTGGGCTCTCGTAAATGCTTCGTGAACCTCTGTCCTGATGAAGTGGTTTTCTCCGGTGACCGGATGCTGGGCCTGGTCCCAGCCTGCCTTCTTGGTCAGGCCCTTCTTGGCTGCGTCCTGCGGCACCGCCCACTTCTTGTTGCTGAACACCAAGTCGATGAAGTCGTGCTTGGCCCTCGTCCGAATGTGGGCATAGGTGCGAGCGGCCAACGCCTGCGTGATGTCCAGCGCAGGGTTCGTGCCCTGCTCGTAGTTCTCGTACACCGTCAGGTGGGTGCGGCGCTTCGCCACATTCTGTTCCGTGGCAAAGCCAAAGGTCTTGCGCTGAATCGCCTCTTTGTTCTTGAGGAAGTGCATGAAGTAGTTGTCGATTTCTTCCGTAGCCTGCTGCATCACGCGGTTGGTCTCCGCCTGCCTCGCAGCACTCGCAGCCTCCTCGATGTCCTTGTTGACTTGCCGCTTCGCCCGGCCCACAAGGCGCTTCGCCTCGTCGGCACGATGCTTGGCGATGGCTCGACGGTCTCGGATCGTTCCGGGGACAGCGCCGGCCATCTCCCCAAGGGACTCCGCCTGCTTATGTGCAGCCTCGATCGCCTTGTCCACCATGTCCTGACGCGTCGCCGCCATCTGGACCTTCGTCTTTTTGTACGCCGCCCGCCCTGCAAGCTCGGCGTGGCGAGTGAAGATCGCCCGCTCCGTCGACAGCATCTCGTCGGTGAGGCCCTTGTTGAAGTCGATCAACGCCTCCAACCTGCTGGGCAGCGAGTCGGTCACGGCCCTGTTGCGGGCTATGTCCACCGGAAGCGTGCGGCTCGCCTTGGCAACCACGTCCTCGAACAACTGCGAGGGCTCGATGTCGTCAATGCCCTTCAACTCGCCAGCACGACGGGTCAGCGTAGACCCAAAGAGGTCGATGGCTTCGTCCGCATCGTCAGCGTCCATGATCGCCTTGCTGTAGGCGCTGCGGATCGTTCTCTCCATATCCTTGTCGGCCGTGCCAGCCATCGGAACCAGCGTGCCGTCCACCCAACGCTCTCGGGCGGACATTCGGGGCATGTCCAGAACCATCGTTGACCAGACGTCCGCAACAGCCTCCACACGCTCGGCGTCAGAGGCGAACTTCGGCATCTGCTCCGTCGTCATCTGGATCAGCTTTTCAGCCTGACGAGGAGAAGCCTTCTTGATCTTGTCGGAGACCAATTCGATCTGCCGCAACATCACCCGCTGGGCGTGTTCAGGGGCGTCCGACAGGTTCGCGAAGCGGCGGTAAAACTGCATCACGCCGGGCCACGAATCCATCTTGAACCCGGCAGCGCGCATCGGACTCAACACCTTGGCAACCGAGTCGATTGCCGTGATGGCCGGAGAAGGCAGCGCAGCCTTGATCTTCCGCTTGCCCTTCCCAAGCGTGGCGGCAGAGATCCACTCCTTCTGGAAACCAGGGACACGCTCTTGAAGGACAGGAACGCCAGTGCGAAGCCCGACCTTCCCCCACGCATCGCCAAGGTCGTCAAACTCACGGGCCGCATCAGGAGAGACGTGCTTCTCAAGGTAGTTGCGAATCACCGGGCGAGCGTCCTCAAGACCAGCGCCAAGGTCCCCCTTCTTGGCGACGATCTTGGAGATCACCTCGGCAGAGTTGCGCCCAGCAGCGGCACGGTTCGCCTCAAGGGCGTGCCCCGTCATGCCGCCACGACGCAGACCCTTCGCAGCAATCTTGGTCGCCTGCTCCGAGGCAATCAACGTCGCAGCCTTGCGGACAGCGCCCACACCCGTCCACGTCAGGGGATCGGTGGCGATGGCGAAGGCAAGACCAGCCGCCATGTTGCCCCAGGAGTCAGGATTCCAGCCCTGGTCCTTGGAAAACTGCCGCCACAGGTAGATGGCGTCCTTCGGCTCCTGCCCGCGAATCCACGTCGGGGGAGCCAGCGCCTTGCCCATCGTTTTCCACGTCCCCTCCTTCGTGTAGTTGGAGATGAACGGCGACAGAAGGAGGCGCTGCGGAGTCTCCAGCACGTCGAAGATGCTCGACAGTACAGTCGGGTCGCGCACCGTGTAGTCCCCGGGGGGACGGGCGACCTGTCGGTATATCTGTGCAGCCTCGGGAGCCACCAAGCCCGCAATGGGGTGTATAGCCCCTCCTGCGGCCATCTGGGCGGCCTGCTGGGCAACCTTGCCGTACCACGTCTCCGAGGGGTCCAGGGCCTTGTCCTTGGCCCACGACGCCACTGTGCGAATCAGGGAAGGCTCGCCCTCGGGAATGGGGGCACCTTCTTTCCGTTTCTCCTCCCGCGAAAACTCTGGCGGAAGTCCTCGCTCCTCAACGGCGGCAACGGCCTCCTGGGCTCCCACGTCGTAGGAGATGGGGGCGGCTCCGACATCTCCGGTGGGGGCGAACGACTTGCCAAGCACGTTGCCAAGGGCCTCGACCGAAGCGCCACGCCGTTGCTCCTCCATGCCGAGACGCCGCTCACGCTCGTCGGCAAGCATCGCGTCGACATCGACTCCACTGTCCCGAAGGACATCCACGTTGCCCAAAAGCCCATCGCCGCCAAGGTCGAGGGCCGGGGATGGGTCGAGGATCTCCTCCATCTCTGGTGGTTCCTCTATTTGTGGCGGAGGGATGATCCGTCCCTCCTCGTCAAACCATTCGATCTCTGGGTTGTCCAGAAGGCCCATCAGCGACCGCCAAGCGCCTTGATCTGCGTTTTTCGCTCACGCCTGCGCGCAGCCTCCGCTCTCGTTTTCGCCTCCACCGCCTCTGGAGATAGGTCGACATTTTCAGGAGAAAGCAGTTTCCCGAACAGAATCCTCTGCCTCGCGGGACTTTTCGTCGTCAGAAGTTCAGCGATGTCCACGTCGCCGGAGGCGGTGGAGACGATGATCTCCTTGACACCCTTGCCAAGAGGGTCCTTCAGGATGTCCTTCATGTACTTGGAGGCGGCGGCCGGGTCTCCCATTCTCCGTGCCTTCCACAGTGCATCGCTCAGGGTCATGTTGGTCTTCTTGTCGACCACATGCGTCATCTTTGGCGTGATCTTATAGGGCACTTTTTGGACCGCCCGCTTCGCTGCGCCAGCAGCGGGCTGTGTCTTGGTGCCAGGAGGAACAACATCGCCGGAGGCGGCCGGGGAGTCGACCCCACGGGCGGTGCGCTCATCGAGGATGCTGCCAAGAGAGTCCATCCCCCGCAACTCTGCACCAATCTTGTTCTTTAGGGACTCCTGCTTCCGGGCACTCCACCTCGCAGAGCCAACCCTTCGCTGCTGCTGCAACTCCGTGATCTTCTTGAGTTTGACCTTCATGCGCTTGTCGTCAGAGTGGCGGCGAGCCTTGTCCATGACATCGGACTCGTAACCCATCCGGTCCTTGTCCCACGCAGCCTGGATCTGCTCCTCGGACGCACCCTTCAACTCAAGAATGTTCCCCTTGTTCGCCATCCTGCGGTATCCGGCGAAGTTCCCCCTGGAGATGAGCCGCTTGATTTTCCCCTCGGGCGCCTGGAGCGGGCGAGGACCGCGCCGGCCAGAGCGACCGGCACGGGCCAAGTCGATCTTCGCATTGAGTTCAGCGGCGGTTTCC
>Ga0181374_1000408_pt1 | contig 9576 bp, 10 predicted proteins | sample LowvirmetaG_2_FD_130086 | JGI IMG/M metagenome (GOLD analysis project Ga0181374, IMG submission 130086) | Marine viral communities from the Subarctic Pacific Ocean - Lowphox_10 viral metaG | ecosystem: Environmental > Aquatic > Marine > Oceanic | place: Subarctic Pacific Ocean | collected 2015-12-09
ATTGGTGTTCGACGACACCGATGCCACGGCCGCGGCGCGCGCCTTGGCGGTCAACAAGCTGCGCAATGCAGGCCAGGTGTGCATCGCCCCAACCCGGTTTTACGTACAACAAGGCATCTACGACCGATTTCTGTCCGAGCTAGTTTCAGCATTTGAGAGCGTAAAGGTGGGCGATGGTTTAACCGAGGGCACACAGATGGGGCCATTGTGTCATCGCGGACGCGTGAATGCGATGGAAAAGCTCGTCGAGGATGCCCGCGAAAACGGTGCACGGGTGTTGACGGGAGGCAAAAGGGTTGGGAATCATGGTAACTTCTATGCCCCGACAGTCGTCGATACGCCCAACGACGACATCGACTTGATGCGCGAAGAACCCTTCGGCCCGATTGCTGTCGTCTCGTCTTTTCGTGAAATAGAGGACGGACTGTCGCGGGCCAACGGGCTACCCTTCGGGCTGGCGTCCTATGTCTTTACCAATTCGTTGGAGCGTGCAGATAAAGCAGCTGCGGGTTTGCAGGCAGGTATGGTAAGCATCAACCAGTTCGGCCTGGCTCTGCCCGAGACTCCGTTTGGCGGCGTAAGAGACAGCGGCTATGGGACTGAAGGCGGGACAGAAACCTTCGAAGGCTATCTCAATACCAAATTTATCTCGCGCAATCGAGCGCCAGTGCTGTGAGGATGCCCATGCCTGTTGAATTAAGCTTCTCAAATGGCGCAGCAATTCTGACCATAGACAATTCGCCGCTTAACCTAATCAACGCGGAGGTTCGGGCTGGAATACAACAATGTATCTTCCAAGTCCTCGAAACTGGCGCTACCAGGCTGATTATCACCGGCGCAGGAACGACGTTCGTCGCGGGCGCGGATGCGAAGGAATTCGGACAGTTGCCTGTTGATCCACAACTAAATGACGTGCTGTTGCAACTTGCGCACCTTCCGATTCCGACTATCGCAGCCATCAACGGGGCTGCGCTTGGTGGGGGACTAGAGATTGCTCTGGCTTGCTGCTATCGCATCGCCTCAACTTCTACCAAACTGGGCCTGCCAGAGGTAAACTTGGGGATCGTGCCTGGCGCAGGGGGAACCCAAAGACTGCCGCGACTTATCGGTATTGAAGCTGCGCTTGACATGATCGTCACCGGGAAGGCTGTTTCCGCCGAGCAGGCACTGAAAATAGGACTGATCCAGCTGCTAGCCGATGACCCGCTTGGCGCGGCCATAGCTCTCGATGACGCTGTTCTAGAGGCGGCACAGGCACCCGACAATCTTCCTTCACCAATGCCAAACCACTTCGCAGCGGAAGTCGCCCGCGCGCAGGTAGCGCGGCGTATGCCTGGCCAGAATGCCCCGCATGTTGCGGTGGACCTGGTCGCGGCCAGCGCGATGACGCCGCTGCACGACGCACTGGCCAGCGAGCGCGCTGCGTTTTTGGACCTTCGTGCCTCGGATCAGGCGCGGGCCCTTAGGCACGTTTTCTTCACCGAGCGTACCGCAACCAACAAGGGGCGCACCTACCCCCGACCTTCCCGAGATGCTGAAACCGCCATCGTGGTCGGTGGTGGTAATATGGGAGCAGCTATTGCGTACACGCTAGCGACCGCAGGGATCTCGGTGACTGTCGTCGAACGCAGTGCCTCGTCCGCAGAGTGGGCCAGAGAAAACCTGCAAAAGCTGATTGATCAGGGTATCAGTCGCGGCATTCTGTCCCCCGATGCGGGAAAGGCGGTTGAGGACCGGCTGGTTACGGTCTCAGGCTATGACGCTCTGCCACCAACCGATCTAGCAATCGAGGCGGCCTTCGAGGATTTTGCGGTCAAGAGCGCGATCTTGACCGAACTCGAAGGTGCTCTGCCGCCCGAGACGATTATTGCCACAAACACATCCTATCTCGATGTAAATCGGCTTTCTGATGGGTTGAAGCACCCAGCACGCTTTGTAGGGATTCATTTCTTCAGTCCTGCGCATATTATGAAGCTTCTGGAAGTCGTCAGGAGCGACCGAACGTCAGACGATACATTAGGTGCAGCATTTGTGCTGGCGCGCAGGCTTGGTAAAATCCCGGTACTGTCTGGTGTTTGCGATGGCTTCATCGGAAACCGAATTTTGTCTAGCTACCGTCACGCCGCTAATCGCCTTCTGGTGAAGGGGGCTATTGTCGACGAGATCGACGCGGCTATGCGCGGATTCGGTATGGCGATGGGTCCATATGCTGCACAGGACATGTCGGGGCTGGACATCGCCTACGCGAATATCCGTCGCAAGGCCGCTGCAGAAGGGAACTGCTGTGGTCACATGCCCTTGGTCGAGCGGCTGGTCGAAAAGCACAAACGCCTAGGACGCAAATCGGGCGCCGGATGGTACGACTATGGGCCGGACGGCAAACCCTCACCTTCGGAGCTGGTCGCTAGCGAAATACTCCGTGTCTCAGAAGAAATGAACTTCACTCGCCGGGAGTTCTCAGCTGACGAAATCGTAGAAAGGCTCTTGCTCGCAATGGTGGCGGAAGCCTGCGATATCCTTGACGAAGGCGTCGCAGAAAAACCGCAAGACATCGACCTAGTAATGATTCACGGCTACGGATTTCCCCGCTGGCGGGGAGGCCTGATGCACCACGCCAAAAATATCGGCAAGGATCGGTTGGCCGCGCTGTTTAGCGCGCTTGTCAAAGAGGACCCTTGCGACTGGAGGGTGCCTCGTTATTTAGAAAGGGTTTTCGCGACCTGACGGTCAAAGTCCCGCGCCATAAGGCGCTGCCCCAGCAACTTAACACAGTGCATCTTCGTCTCGACGCGGCTTAGGCGGTGATGGTCTTCCAAGACTTTGCGTTCTTACCTGGTGGGATAACGGCGTGGACGCCACGGTCCGCAATCGCGTCCTGGCATTTTCGTGTGTCATACGCACCGTCAGCCGTGACACTGCTGGTCTGCCGGGATCTGTTCAAGAAGGTTGGGTAACACTGGAGCGTCACCGATGTGGCTCCCGGTGATCTGAACAGCGCGCACTTCCAACGTTTGCTCGTCGATCCCGAGGTGGATCTTGCGCCAGACCCGTCGCTTGGGGCCGCCATGCTTGCGGGCATGCCACTCACCTTCAAGCTTGATCCCCGTGCTGTCCACCAACAAGTGCAACGGCCCTTTGGAGGTATCCCTCCGCCGGAGGCCGTCTGACGGGATTTCGGCGTCGGTGATAAGTCCGACCTTATGGCCGACCATAAGTTCAGACCCGAGATCGAAGTTTTATCCGCCGCGGACGTGCCGCGCCGTCGGCATTGGAGCGATGCGGACAAGATCCGGATCGTCAAGGAGAGCTTCCTGGGGCATCGCCAGGTGACAGCGACGGCGCGGCGGCATGGTATGTCGCGCTCCCTGCTGACGATATGGCGGCGGCAGTATCGGAGCGGTGAACTTGGTGACGAGACATCGCCGGTGTTCATCCCGTTGACGGTCTCGCCCAAGGCGCCTGCGGCGGTGCCGGCGGCTGCGCCGCGCAACACCCCTGACGCCCGGCTCGAGATCGTGCTGAGGAATGGGCGGCGGCTTCTCTTCCCTTCCACTGCGGACCCGGAGATGCTGGCTCGGCTCCTTCCGGTGCTGGAGGGCCGATGATCGCCTTCCCGGCGGGGGTGCGCGTGTGGATCGCGGGCGGGGTCACCGACATGCGGCGTGGCATGAACACCCTGGCGCTGACGGTGCAGCAGGGGCTCGGGCGCGATCCCCATGCCGGCGAGATCTTCTGCTTTCGTGGGCGCAAGGGCGACCTGGTCAAGCTGCTCTGGCACGACGGGGTCGGGATGTCGCTCTATACCAAGCGGCTGGAGGCCGGGAAGTTCATCTGGCCGACCAGCGGAAGCGGCGAGGCGGTGCAGATCTCCGCGGCCCAACTCGGGTATCTTCTGGAAGGGATCGACTGGCGCAATCCGCGCTGGACGCAACGCCCTGCAAAGGCGGGATAAATCGACCCTTTCAGCCTTATTTTCATGGGCTTTTCGATGCCCGCGTGGTAGGTCTCGGCCATGTCAGATGCCGCTTCCGAGATCGCCAGATTGCGCGCCGCGCTCGCGGCCTCGGAGGCCCGTGCCAAGGCCGCGGAGAGCGAGCTGGCGCAGGCCCGGGCGGTGGTCTCGACCTCCGAGGCGATGATCAAGCACCTCCGGCTCGAGATCGCCAAGCTCCGGCGCGAGCAATATGGCCACAGCTCGGAACGCCGCGCCCGCCTGATCGACCAGATGGAATTGCAGCTCGAGGAACTCGAGGCCGCAGCCACCGAAGACGAGATCGCCGCCGAGAAGGTGGCGAAGACCACGTCCGTCGCTGGCTTCGAGCGCCGCCGCCCGGCCCGCAAGCCCTTCCCGGAGCATCTGCCGCGCGAGCGGGTGGTGATCGCGGCGCCTACGGCCTGTTCCTGCTGCGGCTCGGATCGCATCGTGAGGATGGGCGAGGACATCACCGAGACGCTCGAGGTCGTTCCGCGGCAGTGGAAGGTGATCCAGACGGTCCGAGAGAAGTTCACCTGCCGGCAGTGCGAGAAGATCAGCCAGCCGCCGGCACCGTTCCACCCCACGCCCCGTGGCTGGGCCGGTCCGAACCTTCTGGCAATGATCCTGTTCGAGAAGTTCGGCCAGCACCAACCGTTGAACCGGCAGGCCGAACGCTATGCCAGGGAGGGCGTCGAGATCAGCCTTTCGACGATCGCCGATCAGGTCGGGGCCTGCACCGCCGCGCTGGAGCCGATCCATGCGCTGATCAGGGCCCATGTTCTCGGGGCCGAGCGGCTGCACGGCGACGATACCACCGTGCCCCTACTGGCCAAGGGCGGAACGAAGACGGCGCGGCTCTGGACCTATGTTCGCGACGACCGGCCCTTTGGTGGCGGGGCGCCACCAGCTGCGCTGTTCCACTTCTCGCGTGACAGGGAGATGACCCACCCGAACCGACATCTCGCCGGGTGGCAGGGTGTCCTTCAGGCCGATGCCTATGGCGGCTACAACGACCTCTACCGCGGCGACCGTGACCCCGGTCCGGTTCAGAGTGCCCTGTGCTGGAGCCATGCCCGCCGGAAGTTCTTCGAACTGGCAGACATCAAGGAGAATGCCCGCAAGAAGAAGCCCGCGCACGACATATCCCCGGTCGCATTGGAGGCCGTGAAGAAGATCGATGCCATCTTCAATATCGAGCGCCAGATCAGCGGTCTGGATGCCTACTCCCGGCTCGAGAGCCGACAACGACTGGCCCGTCCGCTGGTGGAGGATATGAACGACTGGATGCGCGCCGAGCAGGGCACGATGTCGAAGCACAACCCCGTCGCTAAGGCGATCGCCTACATGTTCAAGACCGACCGCTGGGACGCGTTCACGCGCTTTCTCGAGGACGGTCGGGTCTGCCTGACGAACAATGCGGCCGAACGGGCGCTCCGCGGGGTGGCCCTCGGCCGGAAGTCATGGCTCTTCGCCGGCTCCGAGCGCGGCGGCGACCGAGCTGCCTTCATGTATTCCCTGATCGTCACCGCGAAAATGAACAACCTCGATCCTCAGGCCTGGCTCGCCGATGTCCTCGCCCGGCTACCCAACGCAACCGTATCCCGCGTGCCGGACCTTCTCCCATGGAATTGGCAGCCATCGGAGCGCCAACGCGCCGCATGACCACGGCCTACGCCGGATGCTTACCTTTGGAGCCGCGATACGGGATGTTCACGGCCAGGGTCTTCTGGCGCCGGGACAGGGTGCTGAAGTCGAGCACCGTCCAGTCGAGACCGATCAGCCGCAACAGGCTCTCGACGAACCCGGTCGCCTGTCGCAAGGCCATGCCGAACAGGACCTTCATCGAAAGACAGGTCTGGGTCGCGGCGTCGCTGTAACTCTTCTGCCTGTCGGCACGGCCTCCCAGCTCATCTCGGGGTCAAACCAGATCGTCAGCGAGCCACGGCGCTTGAGCGCTTCGTTATAAGCGGGCCAGTTCATGGTCTTGTATGTCGGGGTTGTCGGTCTGCTCATGCACCTCAGCTACCACGCTGGATTCATAAGATGAGTCCGACACGGGATTTGTGCATGCATGCCCCCATTGGTGCAAGTGATTTTTTGAACGGCGCGAGCGTGTGATCGGGTGCGGTCATGTATCAGGCCTCTGTGTGCGGCGCTGATGTAACCGCGGGCCGGTATGGCGATGCGCGGACCAGAGGCATATCAACAAACCGAGCTCGGTGGCTCCTGCACAAATGCTGCTTTCTCTGACCCGGATCTGATCGATCCTTTGCCCTTACTTTTCAGTGACCTCCTCACACTCCCAACTTACCGGGACGTCGTGGCATGCCGTCTTCGCTATGCCATCGCCGCCACCGGATTCCGGTAATCCTCTTGTTTCATTATGATGGCCCAGAGGCCACGCGCCATCTTGTTGGCCAGCGCAATCGCGGCGACCCATGCGCGGCTTGCGGGTTAGTAGGCGTTTCAGCCAGCCATTATTCGGTGTGTCAAACCGCTCGACAGCCTGGAGGACAGCCATAGCGCCAGAGACCAAGAGTGTCCGGAGTCGCGCTGTCGCATCTTCGAGGTCTTCCCGAGCCGGGCTTTGCCGCCCGTCGAGTGCTGCTTCGGCACAAGCCCAAGCCAGGCGGCAAAATCGCACCCGCGCCGGAAGGTGGCCAGGTCACGGGCAAATGTCTCGATCGCAAGCGCCGTGACAGGAACCACGCCCGGCATGGTTTGTGTTCGGCGCACCAAGTCGGCTTTCTTGGCGGCACATCGCATCTTCGCGTCAAGCTCTGCAACACGCGTATTCAGCCCCTCAATCTGCCCCAGATACATCCGGCCGAGGTCACGAACCTCAGCATGCAGCGCGGTGTCATCACCTGCGATTGCGTCCGCGAGTCGCTTGAGATGGGCAGGCCCGCGGGCCGCGACCAATCCGTGTTCGGCGAGGTGGCCGCGTAAAGCGTTGATCATCTGGGGGCGCTGGCCGACAAACATCTGCCGCGTGCGAAACAGCATGGCACGGGCCTGCTGATCTTCCGTCTTCACTGCGAAAAAGCGCATGGTTGGACGCAATGCAGCCTCCAAGATGGCCTCTGCATCGGTCGCATCATTCTTCTGGCGTTTGACGAACGGCTTCACATAGACCGGCGGTATCAACCGCACGTCGCACCCCAGCTTCTCAAATTCGCGGCCCCAGCCATACGCCGTGGCCACGCCTCCATGGCGATCATGCATTTGGGTTGCTGTGCCACGAACGCGAGAAACTGGCCTCGTGAAAGCTTTTTGCGAAACGCGACTGACCCATCATTGTACGCACCATGCAACTGGATAACGCGCTTTGCCAAGTCGACACCGATAATTTTAATTTCGGACATAGATGCTCCTTCCTTCTGTGATGGCTTTTAACGCTCATCATAGTGGCACATTGCGATGCCGTCGGGAGGGGGTATCCACGCCATCAACAGAGCCTAGTAACGGGCATATCTGCCTCACGACAGGCTGAGCACGATCATACTATTTCCAAAACAGGATTGTTCAATACATGGCGCATTTTTCGCCCTTACTCTGAGATAATTGGCGTATGCCGTTGACCGTTTGACGTCTTCGAGATTGGCGACGTCAGTTGGTGGCTTTGCCAAATGTTATGCTTGGGAGGATAAACATGGAAATCAGTAGAGAAGCCGATACGCTGCGGGCGCTTTATCAGAATTGGACCGATCAGATGGTCGAGAACCCAGACCTGACGATCGCGAACCTGCGCAGCATGTTCGATGAATGGGGGCAGCCCGCACTAGAGCCGGAAAACGTTAGCTACAAAAGCGATCATGTCGGAGGAGTTGAGGCTATCTGGGCCCTACCAGCCGGGGCAGATACCTCGCGTGTAATTGTTTACACTCATGGTGGCGGCTTTGCCGTCGGCTCAGCCGATAGTCATCGAAAAATGGCAGGGCACCTCGCTAAGGTGCTTGGGGTTACGTCGGTGATCCTGCACTATCGGCGCGCACCCGAGCACCCATTTCCGGCGCAGATCGAAGATGCAGTAGCCGCATACAAAGCGCTGCTGGATAAGGGTTTCAAGGCAAGAAATATTCTGACGGCTGGCGACAGTGCTGGCGGCAATCTTGCCATCGCCAGCGTGCTGAAGTTACGCGAACTTGGGTTGCCACTGCCCGGAGCGGTCATCGCCTATTCGCCCTGGCTCGACATGGCGATGCGCGGGGAAACACTGGAAACCAACGCGGAAACCGATGCGCTAGTCGGCAAACCGATCCTCGAAGCGATGGCGGGGATGTTCCTCGGTGAAGGCACGGATCCGCTTAATCCGTTGGCCAACCCGCTGGAGAACGATTTCACCGGTTACCCGCCGCTCTATATCAATGCCGGAGGGGCCGAGACGCTTAAGAGCGATGCCGAACGGTTGCACGAAAAGGCCAAGGCACAGGGCGTAAACGTGACCCTGTCTATCGTCGAAGGCATGCAGCATGTCTTTCCCGCGCTTTCGGGACGCGCGCCCGAGGCAAACGAGGAACTTGGTCGCATCGCCGCATGGTATCGGGCCCTCTGAGACCTGTACTCGCACTGCATTGCGGTGCGGTGCGAGACAAACCCCTACGAAACATTCATCTAGCATCTCACCCGCAATCTGCGGGGCGGAGCGGTCTTACTCTGGGAGGAGTGATATGAACATTCAGACTGAGAATACTAAAACGGTCGGAGCGGATTTTGACGCAGTCGTCATTGGCGCGGGCTTCGGCGGGCTTTACGCTGTCCACAAACTTCGCAACGAGCAGGGACTGAACGTCCGGGGCTATGACAGCGCCAGTGACGTTGGCGGCACCTGGTGGTGGAACCGATATCCCGGTGCGCTGTCAGACACGGAAAGCTATGTCTATCGCTATTCTTTTGACAAAGAGTTGCTTCGAAAAGGCCGCTGGAAAACCCGGTATCTGACCCAGCCCGAGATCCTCGAATACATGAACGAGGTAGCGGATCATCTCGATCTTCGACGCAGCTACAAGTTCGACACCAAAGTGGATGGCGCGCACTATAATGAAAAAACCGGTCTCTGGAACGTGATCACTGATAGTGGTGAGACAGTTACCGCAAAATACCTTGTCACTGGCCTCGGTCTCTTGTCCGCAACGAATGTTCCAAAATTCAAGGGCATCGATGATTTCAAAGGCCGTATCTTACACACAGGTGCCTGGCCCGAGGGAGTGGACTTGAGCAACAAACGCGTGGGCATTATCGGCACCGGCTCGACGGGTGTTCAGGTTATCACTGCAACGGCACCAATTGCAAAACACCTGACTGTTTTTCAGCGCTCTGCACAATATGTCGTGCCGATTGGGAACACCCCGCAAGACGATGCTACCATCGCCGAGCAAAAGGCGAACTACGATAATATCTGGAATCAAGTGAAGAATTCTGTTGTGGCCTTCGGCTTCGAAGAAAGCGCCGAACCCGCCGAAACCGCCTCGCCCGAGGAACGGGAGCGGGTCTTCGAAGCCGCCTGGCAGCGCGGCGGTGGTTTCTATTTCATGTTTGGCACCTTTTGCGATATTGCGACCAGCCAAGTGGCCAATGATGCGGCCGCTGACTTCATCAAG